>FWPV01014208.1_pt1 | contig 11743 bp, 5 predicted proteins | sample 2228371 | NCBI WGS metagenome assembly FWPV01 (sample SAMEA103939776, study PRJEB20133) | metagenome | reverse complement strand
CAGGTCACCACCGACGGTGGCGGCCGGGCCGGGCGCAGCGGCGATGCCCGGGCGCAGGCCCGCCGGGCCGGCGCCGACGCCCGCCTGCAGCGCCAGGCGGCCACCCGGGAGCTCCGTGCCACCGTCACCCGGCTGGAACGGGAACTCGGCCGGGTGGAGGCCGAGGTGGCCGAGCTGCAGCGCCAACTCGCCGACCCGGCGACCTACACCGACCCGGCGACGGTGCGGGACCTCGCCGCGCGGCACGACGCCGCCAAGAGCCGGGCGAGCGAGCTCACCGAGGCGTGGGTGTCGGCCCAGGAACGTCTCGACGCGGCCGAGGCCCGGTTCCGCTCCGCCTGAGCGTCGCCGCCCCAGTGGCCCTCCCCGGTGTGCGGTGGCCGACCGCCCGAACTGCTCCACCGGAGCCGGGCCGGTGCCGATGAGACTCGGTGATGACGTCCGGGGTGCGGGCAGCACGACACCAGCGAGCGGGCCGGAAGGCTGCGGTCACCACCGACCGCGGCGGGCTACTGGATGTCCTGGCGCGCCTCGGGCCGCGGGTGGCGGTCGTCCACCTCGACGTCCGGGCGGTACGCGACCTGAACCGGGATCTGGGTCACGAGCGCGCCGATCACCTCCTCGAGGCGCTGGCCGGTCGGCTCGCCCGCGTGATCGGCGGTGCCGGCGCCCTGTGGTGTGACGGAGGTCGCTTCACGGCGGCGCTGCGGTGCGAGCGTGCAGAAGAGGCCGACGAGTGGTGCCGGCGGCTGGCGGCGTCTGCCGACGAACCCTTCGCCGTCCCCGGGACCTGCCGGGTCGCGCTCGACGTGGGGCTGGCCGCCGGTCTGGTCACCGACCGGAACGCAGCCGCCAGGCTCGTCGACGAGGCCGTCGAGGCGTGCCGGCGCGCCAAGTCCGCCCGGTTCGGAGGCCTGACGTCGATCTCACCGGAAGGTCCGGCCATCGACGGGATCGACGAGCCCTCTCTGGCCGCGGCGATCACCCAGGGACAGCTGCGGCTCCACTACCAGCCCAAGGTCGATCTGCGCACGGGGCGGATCGCTGCGGTCGAGGCGCTGGTGCGGTGGCTCCACCCGGCCGCCGGCCTGCTGGCCCCCGGTCAGTTCCTCCCGCTGGCCGAGCGCACCGGGCTGATCGTGCCGCTCGGGGACTGGGCGCTCGACGAGGCGGCCCGTCAGGCAGCCGAATGGGCCCGGAGCGGTGTCGGACTCGGCCGGGTGTACGTGAACGTGGCCGCCGCCCAGTTCAGCTCGGCCGGCGACCTGGTGGCTGCGATCGTCCGGGCGCTCCGCCGGCACCGGGTCGACCCCGACGCGCTCGGGATCGAGGTGACCGAGTCGAGCCTGCTGGCCGACCTGGACATCGCCGTGCGGGCGCTCGAACGGGTGCGCGCACTCGGCGTGGACGTGGCGCTGGACGACTTCGGGACGGGGTGGTCGTCACTCGGCTACCTCCGGAACCTTCCGGTCACCGGGGTGAAGATCGACCGCTCGTTCGTGAGCGGCATCGACGACAGCCTCGCCGATGCCACGATCGTCGAGGCGGTCACCGAGCTCGCCCACGCCCTCGGTCTGCAGGTGGTCGCCGAGGGCGTCGAAGGACCGGCCCAGGCCAGCGCCCTCGCCCTGCTCGGCGTCGACCTCGCCCAGGGGTACCACTTCTGCCGTCCGCTGCCGCCCGACGAGCTCCAGCAGCTCGCTGCCACCGCCTGGTGCGGGCGCCCGGCGCCGGTGGGGCGCCCGGGCGAGCCGGCCGGCGGACGGGTCGACCTGCTCCCGGGTCGGGGGACGGCCCGGTCGCGCCTGCTCGTCACCGCACTCGACCACGTCCCCGGCCCGGTGATGCTCACCCAGGGTCGGGTCCGGGAACGCCTGGGACACAAGGTGGTCTACGCGAACCCGGCGTTCTGCCGGAGCTTCGGCTTCGACCCCGGCGAGGTGGTCGGCCGGTGGACGGCCGACCTGATCTCCCAGTCATCGGGTGCGGACGAACTGGCGGCGCTGACCGAGGCCACCGACGCGGGTCGGGCGGTGACCGTGGAGCTTGAGCTCCGCCATCGGGACGGGTCGTGCGTGCCGTACCAGGTGGCGATCAGCCCGGTCCACGACGACCGCGACGTGCGGACCCACTGGCTGGTGGTCCTGCGCGACCTGCGACCGGAGCGGGCCCGTGCCGCAGCGGAGCGGGCGGCGCTGGAGCGGGTGGCGGCGTTCCTCGAGCAGCTCCCCGACATCGTCGTCGTGCTCAGCCGGGACGGCCGGGTCCGCTACGCCAACCGGACGGCCCAGGCCTACCTCCACGTGCCTCCGGACCAGATCGTCGGCACCGACGGCCTCGCCTGGGTCCATCCCGACGACCGGGCCGCGGTCACTGCGCTCGCAGCCGCGTGGTCCGGCGACGCGGTCGGTCAGATCCCCCTGGTCCGCCTCGTCGCCGCCGACGGCACGGTGGTGCCGGTCGAGGCGACCTCCACGGAGGATCTGGCCGACGGCGGGGACGGGCAGCTGGTGGTCGTCCTGCGCCCGATCGCCGAGCGCATCGAACGGGAGCGGCGCGAGGCCGAGCGCGCCCGGCTGTTGAAGGTCCGAACCCGGATCGCCGAGCTGGCACTCGATGCCGAGCCCGGAGAGCTGCTGGCCGGGCTCGACAGCGTCTGCCGGACGCTCGGCCGGGCCCTGGGCGTCGACCTGTGCTTCATCGACCGCCTCGACGGCACCGACGCCGTGGTGGTCGGGCGGTGGTCATCGGCCGGCGATGCACCCCGGCGGACGATCCCCCGCTGGCGCGAGCAGCTGCCCCAGTGGGCCGAGGCCGTGGAGTCGCAGGCCGCGCTCATCGTGCGGGACGCCACCACCGGCCGCCAGCCGTGGGACGAGGAGAAGGCCGCCTACTTCGGTCAGACGGCAGTGGCCAGCGCCCAGGTCACCCTGACCGTGGGCGGGCGCCTCACCGGCGTGCTCGGGATCGCGTCGTTCGACACCCCCCGGGACTGGACCGACGAGGAACTCGAGCTGCTCACCGACGTCGGGCGCACCGTGTGCCATGTGTTCGAGCGGGCCTCGGCCGAGCAGGCGTTGCGGCGCAGCGAGCGGCGCCTCACCGCGCTGCTCGAGCAGTCGTCGGACATCGTCATGGTGTGCGGCGAGGACGGCACGCTGCACTACGTCAGCCCGGTCGCCGAGCGGTGGCTGGGTCGGCCGGCCGAGGCGCTCGTCGGCACCACCATCAGCGACCACCTGCACCCCGACGACGTCACCGCGGCGGGAGCGTTCGCAGGGCCACAGCCACGGCCTGCGTGTGTGCGCCTGCGGACCGCGCAGGGCACCTACCGGTGGTTCGACGTCGGATCGTCGGAGCGGGCCGATCCGCTGCTCGGCGGGATCGTCCTGACCCTGCGGGAGGCGTCGTCCCGGATCGACGCCATGCACCAGCTCGAGCGCCGCCGGGAGCTGGCGACCTTCGCCTACCGTTGCGCCCAGCGGGCCCTCGACGTGCAGCCCGCCGAGTTCCTCGCCTCGCTGGCCACGGTGCTGGCCGAGGTGGTCGGCCTCCTCGGCGCCGACCTTGCCTACGTCGACGAGGTGGTCGACGGCACCCTGTGCAACCTTGGGGGCTGGACCCGGCCCGAGCTGGCGATGGACGCCACGGTGATCAGCCCCGACCGGCTCGAGCACCATCCCGGCTGGGCAGCAGCGCTCCGGCGGGGCGAGGTCATCGTGGTGCGTGACGCCCTGACCGCCGAGGACGCCTGGTTCCGCGACGCGAAGCACCTGTCCATGATCCGGGAGCGGGCGGTGGTGGCGATGCCCCTGACCGCAGCGGGCGAACTGCTGGGCGTCCTCGGAGTCTCCACCCTCGACCGACCCGTCGACTGGGCACCCGAGGAGGTCGACCTGATCCGCCGGCTGGGCGAGACGGTGGCGAACACCATCGAGCGTGCCCGGGCCGAGCACGCGCTCCGGGCGAGCGAGGAGCGCTACCGGCTCCTGTCCGACCACATGGGTGACGTGGTGGCGGTGACCTCACCCGACGGGCGGCTGCTCTACCTCTCCCCGTCGGTCACCCAGGTCCTGGGCTTCGAGCGGACCGCCGGCGGCGACGCACCGGTCGACTGGCACCTGGTGATCCACCGGGACGACCTCGACGCCGTGTTCGCCGCCGCCGCTGCGACGCTCGAGCACGGCCACGGCTCGTACGAGGCCCGGTTCCAGCGGGCCGACGGCACGTTCACCTGGCTCAGCGTGACCACCACCGCGATCGCCGAGGGCCCGTGGGCCGGCGCGATGTGCAGCGTCGCCCGGCCGATTGACGACCGAAAGGCCCTCGAAGCCGAGCTCCACCACCGCGCCCACCACGACGTCCTGACCGGTCTCGGCAACCGGTGCCTGCTCCAGGAGCGCCTCGACGCCACGGGCGGCCCGGTCGCGCTGTTCCTCATCGACCTCGACGGCTTCAAGCGGGTCAACGACGAGTTCGGCCACGCCGAGGGGGACGCGCTGCTCGTCCGCGTCGCCGGCGCCCTGACCGGGGTGGCACCGCCGGGAGCGACCGTGACCCGCAGCGGAGGTGACGAATTCGTCGTCCTCGTGCCCGGCATCGACGCCCGGCGCGCCACCCAACTCGGCGAGGAGATGGCGCAGGCGATCGCTACGTCCTCGGCACATCCCGTCTGCGCGAGCATCGGTGTCGCCGTGACCCGCGGCGGCGCCGACCCCGACGAGCTGCTCGGGGCCGCAGACACGGCGATGTACGCAGCGAAGCGGTCCGGCGGGGGCGTGCGGGTCACCGTCCGACGCTGACGAGCAGGCCACCCGGAGCACGCCGGCGGCCGGCGTCGCCGGCAGCCCCGGCCGCGCGACCTAGCCTGCGCAGCCGTGCGCGTGGAGATCGTCAGCGACGTGGTCTGCCCCTGGTGCTACATCGGCAAGCGCCGGTTCGAGGCGGCCCTGGCCCGCTTCCCCGGCCGTGACCGGGTGGAGGTGGTGTGGCGCCCCTACCAGCTCGACCCCCGCGCCCCCCGCCAGCCCAGCCCTGCGCTCGACGTCTACGCCCGCAAGTTCGGCGGGCCCGCCGAGGCGGCCCGCATCGTCGAGCACCTGACCCGGGTGGCCGCCGCGGTCGGGCTCGAGTTCCGCATGGACCGGGCGCTGCGGGCCAACACCTTCGACGCCCACCGGCTGCTGGCGTGGGCCGAACCGACCGGCCGGCAGGGTGCCCTCGCCGAGCGGCTGTTCCGGGCCTACTTCACCGAGGGTCTCGACGTGGCTGACCCGTCCACGCTGGCCCGGCTCGCCGGTGAGGCCGGCCTGGACGAGGCCGCGGCCGCCGCCGTGCTCGACTCGGCCGACGGGGTCGCCGAACTGCACGAGGCGCTCGCCGGGGCGGCCGACCGGGGGATCAGCGCCGTGCCCACGTTCGTGTTCCAGGGCCGCTTCGGGGTGCCGGGCGCACAGGAACCCGACACGCTGCTGGCCATGCTCGAGCGGGTCGCCGAGCGGTTCCCCGACGACCCACCCGCACCGGCCGCCGGCGCGTGCGAGGGCGACGCCTGCGCCCGGCCGCTGTTCCCGTGACCGACATCGCCGAGGTCGCCGATCGCCTCGGACTCGACGACCACGAGTGGGACCGTCACGGCCGGGACCGGGCCAAGGTCCGTCCCGACTCGCCGCCGCCGGACGGTGCTCGACCCGGGCGGTACGTGCTGGTCACCGGGATCACCCCCACCCAGGCGGGTGAAGGCAAGACGGTCACGTCGCTCGGCCTGGCCATGGCCCTGTGGCGCGGCGGGCACCGGGCGGTGGCGACGCTGCGCATGTCGTCGCTCGGCCCGACCCTGGGGAGCAAGGGCGGAGGGGCGGGCGGTGGTCGGGCGGTCCTCGCCCCCCTGGAGGAGGCGCTGCTCGGACTCGGCGCCGACCAGTTCGCCGTCGAGTCGGCCACCAACCTGCTCGCAGCGCGCATCGACGATCTGCTGTACCGGCCCGACCCGGCGCTGCCCACCCTCGACCCGGCCTCGGTGTGGTGGCGTCGGGTGGTCGACGTCGACGACCGGGCCCTGCGGGTGGTGGAGGTCCACCCCGACGGCACCGCCACCGGACCGGCACGCACCACCGGGTTCGACATCACCGCGGCGAGCGAGGTGATGGCGGTGCTGTCGCTGGCCACCGACTGGGCGGACCTGCGCCGGCGACTGGGTGCCGTCGTGATCGGCGCCGACCGGGACGACCGACCGGTCACCGCCGAGACCCTCGGGGCCGCGGGCGCCATGGCCGCGCTGCTGCGGGAGGCGCTGGCACCCAACCTCCTGCAGACCGCGGAGGGCACCCCGGTGCTGGTGCACGGCGGGCCGTTCGCCAACATCGCCCACGGCTGCTCGTCGGTGGTCGCCGACCTGGTCGCCCTCCCCCGCGCCGACGTGGTGATCACCGAGGCCGGCTTCGGCGCCGACCTGGGCGCGGAGAAGTTCCTGCACCTGAAGTGCGCAGCCTCGGGCCGCACCCCCGATGCCGTGGTCCTGGTCGCCACCGTGCGGGCCCTGGCTGAGCACGGCACCCGCTCGGGCGCCACCGGGCCGACCGCCGCGCTGGTCGACGCCGGGGCGGCGAACCTGCGCCATCACGTCGGCGTGCTGCGGGCGTTCGGCCTGCCGGTGGTGGTCGCCGTGAACCGCTTCCCCGACGACGACCCGGCGGCGCTCACGGTGCTCGCCGAGCACGCCACCGCGGCCGGGGCCTTCGCCGTCGTCCCCCACACCGCGTTCGCCGACGGCGGCGCCGGGGCCACCGACCTCGCTGCGGCGGTGGTGGAGGCCTGCCGGGCGGGTGGGGGGTGTTCGCCGCTGCTGCGGGGCGACGAGCCCATCGCCGACAAGGTGGCGGTGCTCGCCACCCGGGTCTACGGCGCGGGGGAGGTCCGCTGGTCGCCGGCGGCCCGCACCACGCTCGCCTGGCTCGAACGTCACGGGTTCGGCCGGCTCCCGGTGTGCGTGGCCAAGACCCACCGGTCGCTGTCCCACGACCCGGCCCTGGCCGGTGCCCCCCGCGGTTTCGCCTTCCCGGTGGAGGGCCTGCGGCTGGCTGCCGGCGCCGGGTTCGTCACCGTCTACGCCGGCGGCATCCTGACCATGCCCGGCCTACCCCGCCGTCCCCGCTTCCTCGACGTTGACCTCACCGCCGAGGGCAGCATCACCGGCCTGGTGTGAGCCGGCTCAGCCGGCGGTCGGCCGGGGCGCCGTCCCGCTCGGGACGGCGACCGCCTGCCCCGCCCGCCCGGCCTGCTCGGTGAGTGCCTCGGTGATGCCGGCCAGGTGCCGCAACGGTCGGCCCGGGAGCACCAACGCGAACCCGAGCGCCACCACCATCACCACGGTCGAAGCGACGTAGATGTTCCCCACCCCATCCGCGATCACGTCGATGACGGCCTGGCGGGTCGGCGGCGGGAGCGCGGCGATCTCTTTCGGGGTGCGGATCAGCGCCACCGCCTCCGCCGGCTCGAGCCCGGTGGCCGCCGGCAGGTCCCGGCGCACGGTGGTGGTGAGGATGGTGGAGAACGCGGCCAGCCCGAGCGACCCGCCCAGGGACCGGGCGAACATCACCGTCGCAGTGGTCACCCCGAGGTCGCGCAGGGCGCAGGCGTTCTGGGCGGCGATCGAGGTCGTGGTGTAGACCGCGCCGCTGCCCAGGCCGACCAGGGCGAGCGGCACGACGAGCTCGGCGTAGCCGGTGCTCCCCGTGATCCGGGAGATCCCGAACAGACCGACGGCGACCGCTGCGCAGCCCACGATCGGGTAGGGCCGGTAGTTGCCGGTGCGCGCCGTCAGCCGGCCGGCGGCGAACGACATGACCACCACCCCGACCATGACCGGCAGCATCCGCAGGCCGGAGTTCGTGGGTGAGACGAACAGCGAGTCCTGGAAGTACAGCGGCAGGAAGGTGTTGGCGCCGTAGGTGATCGAACCGATGAGCAGACCGATGACGATGCAGCCCCGGACCACCGGGTCGGCGAACAGCCGCAGTGGGATCATCGGATCGGGCGCCCGCCGCTCCTGCAGGACGAACAGCACGAGCAGCACGGCCGCCGCGGCCAGCCCACCCAGGATCGACGGCCGGTTCCAGCCCTCACGGCCCCGCTCGAGGGAGATGAGCAGGGCGGCCAGACCGGTGGCGAGCAGGCCGGCCCCCGCCCAGTCGATCCGGGCCTGCCGACGGGTGAACGGCAGCTGCAGGGTCACATGGGTGCACACGCCGGCGACGGCGATGAACGGCAGGTTCACCAGGAAGATCCAGTGCCAGTCCCACCGGTCGATGATCGCCCCGCCCACGATCGGGCCGGCCAGCGCCGCGGCAGCGAACGCGATCGTGAAGTAGCCGATGTACCGGCCCCGGTCACGCGGCGACAGGATGTCGCCGAGGATGGCGAAGGCCAGCGCCTGGATCGCCCCGCCGCCCACCCCTTGGACGGCCCGTGAGGCGATCAGCTGGGGCATGGTCTGGGCGATGCCGCACAGCAGCGTCCCGACGAAGAACAACGCCATCGTCGACTGGAACACCAGCCGCCGGCCGTAGAGGTCGGACAGCTTGCCGAGCACCGGGGTGGCGATGGCGGACGTGACGATGTACGCGGTGGCCACCCAGGCGTAGCTCTCGAAGGCGTCCAGTTCGCCGGCGATGACCGGGAGCGCCGTGGTCACGATCGTCGACTCGAGCGAGGCCAGGAACACCGCGACGATGAGCGCGCCGAGCGTCAGGGTCAGCTGCCGGCGGCTGAAACCGGCCACCGACGAGGCGCGCCCCCCGTTCCCCATCGGCGCCGAGCATGGCACACCGGCGGGCGGCCGCCGACGGGCACGCCCACCGGCGCCTCGAACCGCTCAGCGCTCGGCCAGGGCGCAGACCTCCTCGAAGCCGGCGGCGATGCACTCCCGCAGCAGGGCACTGTCGGTCACCGCTGCGGTATCGCTGTTGATGCCCACGCAGCACGTGCCGGCGTAGGAGAGCATCGTGACGTTCAGCGCCGCACCGCCCGTGGGACCGAACGGGTAGAAGCGACGCACGGGCACCCCGCAGAGCCGACCCTCCACCGGGATGCCCGGCACGTTGGAGGCGGTGAAGTCCATGTGCTTGGCCATCGGCCCGACCGCCATCGGGGTGACCGGGGTGAGCACCGCCACCAGCGCGTCGGTGTAGGGCACAGCCGGCTCCTCCCGGGCCGCCTTGGCGGCCTCGTGGACGAGGCGCATGCGCTCGACCGGGTCGATCACCCCCACCGGGACCGGGAAGCGGATGATGGCCACGTGGTTGCCGCCCGGGTCGTGCTCCTCGGTGCGGGTGCTGATCGGCATCGACATCCGCAGCTCCTCGACCGGGTGGCCCAGCTTCTCGTGGTAGCGGCGCAGCCCCCCGGCCACCGCGGTGATGAACGCGTCGTTCACCGTGGCTCCCACCGTCTTGGCGCCGCCGCGCAGGCCGTCGAGCGGGACGTCGAGCACGTCGAAGTGCCACGAGAACCCCCGCCCGGTCATAACCGGTGACCTGGTGTCGGTGATGGGCCGGACCGTCCGGAGGATGGACCCGGTCAGGCGGGCGGTGTCACCGATGACGCCTCTCGGGTCACGCAGCATCCGGGCCACCGCCGGTCCGGCCTGGCGCGCTGCGGTCCGGGCCAGCGCCGCCGTCCGCTCGGCCTGGTGGCGGCCGATGTCGCGCCACAACGGCAGGCCCCCGAGCGGCTCGGGCGCCGGAGGCTCGGGAGCCGGGGCGGGTGCCGAGCCGTCGAGCGGGTCGGCGAGCAACTGGGCGAGTTGCATGCCACCGATCCCGTCGGTCAGCGAGTGGTGCATCTTCATCACGATGGCGCTCGACCCGTCGCGCAGCCCCTCGACGAAGGTCGCCTGCCACAACGGCCGCTCCCGGTCGAGCCCACCCATCGCCGAGGCGCGGGCCAGGTCGAGCACGGCCCGCAGGTCGCCGGGTGACGGGGCAGCCACCCGGCGCAGGTGGAAGTCGAGGTCGAAGTACGGGTCGACGGTCCAGCGGGGCGGCGCAAGGCCGAGGGGAGCTTCGACGATGCGCTGCCGCAATCGTGGCGCCAGGCGGCTGAGGTGATCGAACCGCTCGGTGAGCGCCGCCCAGTCCGGCGTGCCGTCGAGGAGGATGATCGCCCCGATCGTCCAGCGCATCAGCGGGTCCCGCTCGATCCGCCAGATCCAGGCGTCGGTCGCGGTCATGAACGGGTCGGAGCGTTCCTTCGCGGCCACCTCGCACCACCCCCTCGCTGGGCCCACCGCGCCGGTGCAGGCACGGGTCGGCGTCTCGCGCGGGATCGTCGCCCCGACACCGACCGCTGGGAAGTGCCGAACGTCCCGGCGCCGTCACGAACCCGCCGGGTACTGCGGGCAGGTGGGGCGGTAGTCGGCGATCGTGCCGAGGTGGCGTTCCCACTCGGCCCGGGTGAGGTTGCGCCCGGCCGCGGCGCAGGCCAGGTCGATCCACCGGTCCGGGTCGAGCTCGACCCGGAGCACCGGCCGGTCGCCGGCGGCTCGGCCCACCAGCATCGACCGGCCGTCGCCGGCGATGGCGACGGTGTCGGCGAACGGGTCGACGGCCAGGGTGCCGGTGAGCAGCGGCCCGCCGAGGCGCGTGCCGCCGGCGAGGTCGACGAGGTCGACCTCGTTGGTGGAGATGGTGACCCGGGCGAGGCGACCGGCGTCCACGAACCGGATCAGTGCCGGCTCGCGAACACCGGTGAGCAGCCCGGTGGGAGCGCCGGTCGTCCCGTCGGACAACCGGATCGGCTCGCCGAGCGCCGCAGCGGCCCGGACCGTGCCGTCGGAGGTGTACGCCGCGAACTCGCCGTCGAGCGGGCGGGTCACCCCGGTGTCGACGTCGACGGCAAGCGCGGGTAGGCCGAGCCGGCTCACCACGAGTTCTCGCCCATCCGGTCGCCACACCACGTCGAGCACGAACCGGGCGTCGGTCAGTTCGAGGTCGAGGATCGGAGGGCCCGACGGTGAGCCGACCACCCGGACGCGGTCGGCGGTGACGACCGCAAGCCGGCTGCCGTCCGGGGTGAGCTGCACGAACGCGCCGGGCCCGGCGGGCAGCGGGTCACCGACGGGCGCGCCGGTGCGCCCGTCGAACCATCGCACCTCGGCGCCGGTCGTGCCCACGATGGTGATCCCGTCCGGTGCCAGGTCGACGCGTCCCGGGAGCGCGCCGGCCAACGCGACGATGGGTGGCCCCACGGGTTCACCCCGGGCCAGGTCGACCAGGCGGGCACCCTCGGGGCCGGCGACCACGACGCGGTCGGCGTGGCGCTGCGGGAACACGTTGCCGGCGAAGCCGAGCGGCGTGACCGGGCGGGGCGTCCGCTCGGGGTCGACGACGGCGAGCCGGGCGCCGACTCCGACGAGCAGCCCACCGTCGGTGAGCGCCGGGCCGAGCACGACCGGCGGGTCGGCCAACTCGAACGTGGTGCCGGTCAGATCGGGACGCCACACGCGCAGCTCGGCGGTGGTGCTGTTGGCCACGATCGACCCGTCGGGGAGGCTGAGCAGCCGCACCGGCACCGAGGGCGCGGTGGCCGGCTCGGTGGCGAGGACGGCGCCTGAGGCGGCGTCGACGATGCGGACCCCGGCGAGGGTGCCGAGGGCGATCCGGCCGCCGGGCAGGAAGAGCGCGGTGAGTGACGGCGGACCGATCGGCCGGGCACCACCGGTGCCGGCGTCGACCAGCACCGTCGA
>FWPV01005995.1_pt1 | contig 11743 bp, 8 predicted proteins | sample 2228371 | NCBI WGS metagenome assembly FWPV01 (sample SAMEA103939776, study PRJEB20133) | metagenome | reverse complement strand
ACTGCGCGTCGCCCGCACCAGGTTCTCCATGCTCAGGTAATGCAGGGTGTCGGCCCCGATGAACTCCCTTATCTCCTCCACGCTGCGGGTGGACGCGATGAGCTCCTTGCGGATAGCGGTGTCGATGCCGTAGAAGCAGGGGTACATGTCGGGAGGGGAGCTGATGCGCATGTGCACCTCCCTGGCTCCCGCGTCCCGGAGCATCCTCACGATCTCGCGCGTGGTATTGCCCCGCACGATGGAATCGTCCACCACCACCAGGCGCTTCCCCCTGATGTCTCCCACCAGGGGGTTGAGCTTCAGGCGCACCCCCAGCCTGCGGATGGCCTGGGTGGGCTGGATGAAGGTGCGCCCGATGTAGCGGTTCTTGATGAGCCCTTCCCCGAAAGGGATCCCCGAGGCCTGGGAGTAGCCGATGGCCGCCGGCACGCCGGTGTCGGGGATGGGCATGACCACATCCGCCTCCACCGGGGCCTCGTCCGCGAGGCTCATCCCCATGTGCTTGCGCGCGTGGTAGAGATAGGTGTCGTACATGATGGAGTCGGGGCGCGCGAAGTAGATGAACTCGAAGATGCAGAGGGACGGCTTGCGCGCCTCCATGAAGCGCTCGAACCTCAGGCCGTCCTCGTCGATCACCGCCATCTCCCCGGGTTCGATCTCCCGCATGTACTCCGCCCCGATGATGTCCAGGCCGCTGCTCTCGCTGGAGATGGCGTATCCGTCACGGTATGCGCCCACGCAGAGGGGCCTGATGCCGTAGGGGTCCCGGAGACCTATGAGGCGCTTCTCGGTGAGTATGGCCAGTGAATACGCCCCCACCAGGCGGGGCATGACCTCCTTCACGGCGTCCACGATGTCCTCGGCGGGGGAGCGGGCCAGCAACACCGCGATCACCTCGGTGTCGGAGGTGGAGCGGAAGCGCACCCCCTCCGCCCGCAGCTCCTCGCGCAGCTCCACGGTGTTGATGAGGTTGCCGTTGTGGGCCACGTACACGGATCCCCGGCGGCGCGGGACCTGCACCGGCTGCGCGTTCTCCCAGAAGGAGGACCCGGTGGTGGAATACCTGACGTGACCGATGGCCATGTGCCCCTTGAGGTTGTTGAGGTCCCGCTCGCTGAAGACCTGCGAGACCATGCCCATGTCCTTGAGCATGAGGCTCTCCCTGCCGTCCGACACCGCGATGCCGGCGCTCTCCTGGCCGCGGTGCTGCAGGGCGTAGAGGGCGTAATAGGTCAGCTTGGCGACATCGTCCTCGCGGGTGTAGATGCCGAAGATGCCGCATGCCTCGTTGCGCTCGAAGGCCACCTTACCTCATCGCCTCTCTCGTCTCTCCGTTCGACACCTCGTCCCCGATGATCCCGCCGAACCCGCTCCGCGCCGCCGTACCCGCCACCGCTTTTTCCCGTCGGCACACCGGGTCTCCTCGGTGCCGCCCGGGCCGGGATCCCGGGCCGCGGCGTGAACGCCTCCCGCATTCAACCCCGCATGATCCTCTCCAGGGCCTCCTCCCTGACGCGGTCCATCTCCTTCACTTCCAGGTCTATCCAGTCGTTGACGGTCAGGCGGTCTCCCCCCGTCCTGCCCAGGACCTGCAGGGGCACTCCCCTCGAGTCGGCCAGCCCGCGCAGGGCGGGAAGCCCTTCCTCGCGCAGGGTCACCACGAACCGCGACTGACTCTCGGAGAACAGCCAGGACACGGGCGGGAGCTCCGTCTCCACCTCTATCCTCGCCCCCATGCCCCCCGCGCAGCAGCACTCCAGGAGGGCCACCGCTGCGCCGCCCTCCGAGCAGTCGTGTGCGGAGAGGATGATGTCCCTGCGTATGCCCTCGATGCAGGTCGTCTCCACACCCTTTTCCAGACTCAGGTCCAGACGCGGGGGGCGGCCCGCGGCGATACCGTGCACCAGCCACAGGTATTCGGAGCCGCCCAGCTCGTCCTGGGTCTCTCCCAGCATGACCACCAGCAGTCCCTCCTCCGGGAAGGCGATGTCCGTGCGCTTGGCCACGTTGCCGATGAGTCCCACCATGCCGATCACCGGCGTGGGATAGATGGCGGTTCCGAAGGACTCGTTGTAGAAGCTCACGTTACCGCTCACCACCGGCAGCTCCAGGTAGCGGGCGGCGTCGGCCATGCCGCGCACCGCCTCCCTGAACTGCCAGAATATACCAGGTTTTTCCGGGTTGCCGAAGTTCAGGCAGTTGGTGAAGGCCATGGGTACGCCTCCCGAGGCCACCACGTTGCGCGCCGCCTCCGCAACCGCGATCTGGGTGCCGGTGTAGGGGTCGAGATAGACGTAGCGGGAGTTGCCGTCGCAGGATACCGCCAGCGCCTTACTGGTCCCCTTGATGCGCAGGACCGCGGCGTCGGAGCCGGGACAGGCCACGGTGTTGAGCTGCACCATGTGGTCGTACTGTTCCCACACCATGCGCCTGCTGCAGAGGTTGGGACCCCCCGCCAGCCGCAGCAGGGTCTCTTCATGGTCGCCGGGGTGTCGCAAGGAGGAGGGGTCGAAGGCCTGTACCTCGTCTAGGTATCCCGGCCTCTCCGAGGGGCGGTCATAGACCGGCCCGCTGGCGAGGGTGGAGGCGGGCACGTCCACCACCTTTTCCCCGTGCCAGTATATCTGCAGGGCATCGCCCTCGGTCACCTCGCCTATGACCACGGCGTTCAGCCCCCACCTGCCGCAGACCGCCAGCACCTCCTCGAGGTGCCGCGGTTCCACGATGGCCAGCATGCGCTCCTGGGACTCGGAGATCATGATCTCGAAGGGCTCCATGTCCTCCCGCAGGGGCACCTTCTCCAGGTCGATGCGCATGCCCACCCCGCCGCGCGCCGCGGTCTCGGAGCAGGCGCAGGAGATGCCGGCGGCGCCCAGGTCCTGCAATCCCACCAGGAGCCTTCTGTCCAGCAGCTCCAGGCAGGCCTCGATGAGCAGTTTCTCGGTGAAGGGGTCTCCCACCTGCACGCTGGGCCGCTTCTCCTGGCTCTTCTCGTCGAACTCCTGCGAGGCGAGGATGGATGCGCCGCCGATGCCGTCGCGCCCCGTGCGGTTGCCCAGGAGCACCACCGCGTTGCCCACTCCGCTGGCCTGGCCGCGGATGAGGTTCTTCTTGGACATGATCCCGATGCACATCACGTTGACGAGGATGTTCTCGTCGTAGCAGGGGTCGAAATAGATGTCCCCTCCCACCGTGGGGATGCCCAGGCAGTTGCCGTACCCGGCGATGCCCGCGATCACCCCTCCGAAGAGGTAGCGGGTGCGCGGGCTGGCGGGGTCGCCGAAGCGCAGGGGGTCGAGGCAGGCTATGGGCCGAGCTCCCATGGTGAAGATGTCGCGCACGATGCCCCCGATGCCGGTGGCCGCTCCCTGGTAGGGCTCCACGGCGCTGGGGTGGTTGTGGGACTCCATCTTGAAGGCCACCGCCAGCCCTCCCCCGATGTCTATCACCCCCGCGTTCTCCCCCGGGCCCTGCAGCACGTAGGAAGCGCGGGTGGGCAGCTGCGCCAGAACCGCCCTGGAGCTCTTGTAGGAACAGTGCTCGCTCCACATGAGGGAGTACATGCCCAGCTCCACCTTGTTGGGCTCCCTGCCCAGCAGGCGCACGATGTCCCGGTACTCGTCCTCGGTCAGACCCAGTTCCTCGTATAGCTCCGCCATGATGCCACCCTACCCCTTTCCCCGGTGATGCGCCATGATGGACTCCCATATGACCATGCCGTCGGTGCTCCCCAGCAGTTCCTCGGAGGCGCGCTCCGGATGGGGCATGAGGCCGAAGACGTTGAAGCCCTCGTTGCATATGCCGGCGATGTTGTCCAAGGCCCCGTTGGGGTTGGCCTTCTCGCTCACCATGCCCTCCGGGTCGCAGTAACGCAGGATGATCCTCCCCTGCTCACGGAGCTCGCGCAGGGTGTCCGCGTCCGCGGTGTAGTTGCCCTCGTTATGGGCGATGGGAATGCGCAGCACCTGCCCCTCCGCGGCGGCGTTGGTCCAGGGCGTGGAGGCGTTCTCCACCCGCAGGTGCACGAAGCGGCAGATGAAGTGGAGGCAGGTGTTGCGGAGCATGGCCCCGGGCAGCAGTCCCGCCTCGAGCAGGATCTGGAAACCGTTGCAGATGCCGATGACCAGCCCGCCCTCGCGGGCGTACCCCGCCACCGCCTCCATGACCGGGCTGAAACGGGCGATGGCCCCGCATCGCAGGTAATCGCCGTAGGAGAACCCTCCCGGCAGCACCACGCAGTCGTAGCGCGAGACGTCGGTCTCCTGGTGCCAGACGTAATCCACGTCCTCCCCCAGGACCCTGTCGATGACGTGGTGGCAGTCCATCTCGCAGTTGGATCCGGGAAAAACGACCACTCCGAACTTCATCTGGCTCCTCTCCTCCGCGTTCACTACTCGAGGCCGCGCCGTTCAGCGCTCTATCTCCACCCGGAAGTCCTCGATGATGGGGTTGGCGAGGAGCCTCTCGCACATCTCCTGCACCCGCGCCTCCGCTCGCTCCGCGTCCACCCCCTCCAGGCGCAGGGTGATGTACTTGCCGATGCGCACCTCTGAAACCTCGTCGAAACCCAGGGACCTGAGGGATCCCAGGGTCGCCTGCCCGGCGGGGTCCAGCACTCCCTGCTTGGGCGACACGAAAACAGATACCTTCAATCCCGTCTCCTCCTCCGATCTCCTCGAGACCTCCGCGCTTGCTCCGGCGGCCCCGGCTCCTCGACGGCCTGCAACGGCTTCGCCCTGCCCCGGCGGACGGGCTCCCGCTCTTGATTTCGAGGTCCCCCTCAGGGGCCCCGCAGATCCAGGGCCTCCAGGCGGGCGAACACCTCCTCCAGGTTGCGCAGGTGCCTTTCCGGGTCGAAACATGCCTCGAGCTCCTCGCCGCCGAGGCGGGACGCCACCTCGGGGTCGGAGGCCAGGAGGGCTCGGAAGTCCCCGCCCTCGCTCCAGGCGCGCATGGCGTTGCGCTGCACCAGGGCATAGGCTTCCTCGCGCGTGAGCCCCCTGTCCACCAGGGCGAGCAGCACGCTCTCCGAAAAGACAAGGCCGCGGCTGAGCTCGAGGTTACGCCGCATGTTCTCGGGGTAGACCTGCAGGCCCTCCACCACGCCCCGGAACTTCACCAGCATGTAGTGGAGCAGGGTGGTGGAGTCGGGGATGATCACCCTCTCCACCGAGGAATGCGAGATGTCCCTCTCGTGCCACAGGGCCACGTTCTCCATGGCGGCCATGGCGTTGCCCCTCAGCACCCTCGCCAGCCCGCAGATGCGCTCGCAGAGGATGGGGTTGCGCTTGTGGGGCATGGCACTGGACCCTTTCTGCCCCCTGCGGAAGGGCTCCTCGACCTCCAGGACCTCGGTCCTCTGCAGGCCCCTGATCTCCAGGGCGAACTTCTCCAGGCTGGAGCCCGTGATGGCGATGGCCGCCATGTATTCGGCGTGACGGTCGCGCTGCAGGACCTGGGTGGAGACCTCGGCCGGCTTCAGCCCCAGCCTCTCGCACACATAGGCCTCTACCCAGGGGTCGAGGTGGGCGTAGGTCCCCACCGCCCCGGAGAGCTTTCCGTAGCTCACCGCCTCGCGCGCCCGCTCCAGGCGCCCGATATCCCGTGCCGCCTCGAAGGTCCAGAGGGCGAACTTCAGCCCCAGGGTCATGGGCTCCGCGTGCACCCCGTGGGTGCGCCCCACCACCACGAGGTCCCGGAACTCCAGCGCCCTTGCCTTGAGGGTGGCGGCGAGGGCACGCGCCTCGGAAAGGATTAGGTCCATGGCCTCGCGCATCTGCAGGGCGAGCCCGGTGTCCAGGACGTCTGAGGAGGTCATGCCGTAATGGATGAAGCGCGAGCTCTCCCCCACGTTCTCCGCCACGTTGGTGAGGAAGGCGATGACGTCGTGGTGCACCGTCTCCTCGATCTCGCGCACGCGCTCGGGATCGAAGGCGGCCCGCGACCTTATCTCCTCCACGGCCTCCCGGGGGACCTCGCCGCGCAGCGCCCTGGCCTCCACGGCCAGGATCTCGATGTCCAGCCATTTGCGGAGCTTGTTGTGCTCGCTCCATACCTCGGCCATCTCCGGCAGGGTGTAGCGCGGGATCATCTCTCCGTCCCTCCCGGAGCAAAGCGGACTTGCGCTTGATCCGCAAACGGTGCCATATTACCAACCTTTTCCATGCATATATCCCGGCACAAGTCTATTATGCACCATGAAAAACGCCGCTGACAGGGGCTTTTTCAGGCCTCCGCCATGCGCCTGCGGTACTCCGCCAGGGCCGAGGCCACCGCCTCGTGCTTCAGGGCCAGGATGGAGCACGCCAGCAGGGCCGCGTTGGCGGCCCCGTCTATGGCCACCGCGGCCACGGGCACCCCGCGCGGCATCTGGACGATGGAGAGCAGCGCGTCCAGCCCCCCCAGGTCCGGAGAGGAGATGGGGATGCCGATCACCGGGAGGGTGGTCAGGGAGGCGATGACGCCGGGCAGGTGGGCCGCCTTCCCCGCGGCGGCGATGAAGACCTCCACGCCCTCCCCGGGCGCCTCACGCACGAACTCCCTCAGCTTCTCGGGCTGGCGGTGAGCGGAGATGACCGCCTTCACCACCTCAACCCCCATCCCGGAGAGGACCTCCTCTGCCGGCTTTACCTTCTCCGCGTCCGAACCGGAGCCCATGAGCAGGGCTACCCTAGGCATGCCCATGTTCCCATACCTCCATGTACTCACTTCCTCCACCATCATCTTCGCCTCGCGCTCCCCCGCCTCCTCAGGACCCGACGGCGCGCAGGGCGATGTCCCCGCGGTAATAGATATCCCGGAAGCCGATCCTCTCCACCGCCTCGTAGGCCTTCGCGCGCGCGGCGGCGAAATCCGCTCCCAGGGCGCTGACGTTGAGCACGCGCCCCCCGTCGGTGAGCACCTCGCCTCCCTCCCCCAGGCGCGTGCCGGCGTGGAAGACGGTGACCCCCTCCAGGGCTCCGGCCTCCTCCAGGCCGCTTATGGGGTAGCCCTTTGCGTATTCCCCGGGGTAGCCCCCGGAGGCTACGACCACGGTTACGCATGCCTCTTTTTTCCAGTCCAGGCTCACCCCGGAAAGGCGGCCCTCCACCACCGCCAGCATGGCTTCCACGAGGTCGCTCTCAAGCCGGGGAAGGACCGCCTGGGTCTCCGGGTCGCCGAAGCGCACGTTGAACTCCAGCACCTTGGGACCCTCGGCGGTCAGGATGAGCCCGGCGTAGAGGATGCCCCGGTAGCGGATACCGCGCGCGGCCAGGGCACGGGCGGTGGGCCGGAGTATCTCCTCCACCGCGCGCCGGTAGTCCTCCTCCGAGAGCACGGGCACGGGGGAATAGGAGCCCATGCCGCCGGTGTTGGGCCCGGTGTCGCCGTCTCCGGCGCGCTTGTAGTCCTGGGCGGGGGCCATGGGCAGGATGTCCTCGCCGTCCACGAAGGTGAGGATGGAGACCTCCTGGCCCTCCAGAAACTCCTCGATGAGCACCTTCTCGCCCGCCGCCCCGAAGACGCGGTCCACGAAGCAGGCCTTGAGCGCCTCGTAGGCGGCGCGGTCGTCCCGGGCGATGACCACCCCCTTGCCAGCGGCCAGCCCGTCCGCCTTGACCACGAAGGGAGGGCTGCCCCGCCTGACGCATTCCTTCGCGCCCTCGAAATCCGTGAAGACCTCCGCCTTCCCCGTGGGCACGCCGGCCTCCAGCATCAGCCGCTTGGCGAAATCCTTGCTCCCCTCCATCCGCGCCGCCTCGCGGTCCGGGCCGAAGACCGCCAGTCCCCGGGCCCGGAAGACGTCGGCGATGCCGGCCACCAGGGGGGCCTCTGGCCCCACCACCGTGAGGTCTATCTTCTTCTCCGACGCGAAGGCGGCCAGCCCCTCCACGTCCTCGGCCTTTACGGCCACGCACTCGGCGAGGGCGGCCATGCCCGCGTTCCCCGGCGCGCACCAGATGCGGTCCACCAGGGGTGACTGCGCGATCTTCCAGGTGAGGGCGTGCTCGCGCCCCCCTCCTCCCACCACCAGAACCTTCATGCATACCTCCCCGTGGTCGCCCCGGCTACATCTCAATATTTTATGGATGGCGGTGACAATCCTGCCCGATACGGGATATTTCCGCGAGCTTCCGCGTAAACGGGGTCGCGGAAAGGGGCCTTTGTCCTTGGCCCCGGATCTCCACCCGGTATTGCCACGAGCTCTTGCGCGACATGTCTTCCGGAAGCGTCGAGCCGGCGGGTCGGAACGCGGTCAGGGGGTGTATCCCACCACGTCGCGGCACCCGGACCAGCCGCCGAGGCCGCAGGAGAAGTAGGCGGGGTGCTCGCAGATCACCGCATGGTAGGAGGATGCCTCTGCCGAGATGGCCGGTCCCGTCCCGATATCCGCCGGGGGCTTCTCCTTGCTCTGCCCACCGGAAGCTGGAGACCGGCATATGGAGAAACGGCTCGCGGACTTCAAAACCGAAACTTGAGACCTCCCTCCGGATCCCGCCTCCTCCCCCTCCTCTCGCCGTCACCCGGTAAAAGGTATGGCGCAGCTCGGTGGCCCGGCCCCTGGGTTCCAGCCCTGGCGAAACGTCAAGGGGAGAGCTCGGAGGACCGCCCCTTACAGCGGGAGGTCGTCCTGGAAGAGGAAGCGGCCCTGGGAGAGGGGTTGCCCGCTCCCGTCCAGGAGGATGGTCTGCTGCCGGGAGGGACCGACGGAGACCAGGGAGATGGGCACCCCGGAGCGCGAGGAGATGAAGTCCAGGTAGCTCCTCGCCTCCGCCGGGAGGTCGTCCAGGGTACGCGCCTCCGAGATGTCCCTTTTCCACCCCGGCATCTCCTCGTACACCGGCTCGCACGCCGCGAACACCCCGGAGAGCTGGGGGAACTCCTCCATGACCGTGTCCCCGTAACGGTAGGCCACACAGACCCTCAGGGTGTCGAATCCCGAGAGCACGTCCAGCTTGGTGACGGCCATGCTGGTGAGGGAGTTCAGGCGCGCGGCATAGCGCAGGATGACCAGGTCGAACCACCCGCAGCGGCGGCGGCGGCCGGTGGTGGTGCCGAACTCGCGCCCCACCTCCTGCATGGCGCTGCCGATCTCGTTGTCCTGCTCGGTGGGGAACGGCCCCGCGCCCACGCGGGTGACGTAGGCCTTGGTCACCCCGATGACCTCGTCTATGTCCCTCGGGCCCACCCCCGCACCCGCGCAGGCCGCCCCGGCCACGGTGTTGGAGGAGGTCACGAAAGGGTAGGTGCCGTGGTCCAGGTCGAGCATCAGCCCCTGCGCTCCCTCGAAGAGGACGTTCTTTTCCTCCCGCAAGGCCTCTTTGACCAGCAGGGAGGTATCCGCCAGGCAAGGCCTCAGGCGGCGGGCATAACCTTCGTAGGCGTCTGCGACCTCCTCCGCGTCGAGGGCTGGCGCTCCGTAGACGCAGGAGATGAGGCGGTTCTTCTCCTCCACCGCGGCCCGGACCCTCTCCCGGAAACCCCTCTCGTCCAGCATGTCCTGCATGCGCAGACCCACACGGGCCGCCTTGTCGGCATAGGTGGGGCCTATGCCACGCCGCGTGGTGCCCAGACCTCCCCCGCCACGCCTGTCCTCCATCAGGCCGTCGAGCGCCTCGTGGCTGGGGAGGATGAGGTGGGCGTTGTAGGAGATGCGCAGGCGCTCCGCGTCCACGTCCAGGGAAGCGAGGTTGTCCATCTCCGCGACGAGCACCCCGGGGTTGACGATGACCCCGTTTCCGATCACCGGGACGATATGGGGATAGAGGATGCCGGAGGGGATGAGGTGGAGCTTGAGGGTCTCTCCATCATAGACGATGGTATGGCCGGCGTTGTTGCCGCCCTGGAATCGCACCACCATGTGCATGTCGTCGGAGAGGAGGTCGATGACCTTCCCCTTACCCTCGTCTCCCCACTGGGTTCCCACCACCACGATCCCGGGCATGGTCTATCTCTTCTCTCTTCTCGCCTGCTTATCCGATCCCCACACGGAGAAACATTATACCACTTGGAGGTGGATGCGTGGTTCGGGGACGGGGGAAAGCCCTCACGGACCGGAACGGATGATCGCCTTCCCCGAACATGCCGGGGGACGCGTGCCTCGGGGACGGGAGAAGAAGAGAGACGCGCAGGCCCTTCTCAGGCGGTTCAGCGGCCCGGGGAGGCGAGGATGGAGCGGGCGGCGACTATCCCCGAGGCGGAGGCCTGCACCAGGCCGCGGGTGATCCCGGCCCCGTCCCCTACGGCATAGAGGCCGGGGACCTCGCACTGCAGGTCGGCGCCCAGGCCGGGTCGCGAGGAATAGAACTTCACCTCCACCCCGTAGAGCAGCGTGTCGCGGGAGTTGAGTCCCGGACACAGGCTGTCCAGGGCCTCCAGCATCTCCAGGATGTCGCTCACGTAACGGTAGGGCAGCGCGAAGCTCAGGTCCCCGGGGACGGCGTCGGGAAGGGTGGGACGCACGGAGGAGCGCGCGATGCGATGCGGCGTGGACCTCCGCCCCGCCAGGAGGTCACCCAGCCTCTGGATGATGATGCCCTCCCCCAGTAGATTGGCGAGGCGGGCGATGTACTTGCCGTAGGCGATGGGCTCCCGGAAGGGCTCGGTGAAGGTGGTGCTCACCAGGAGGGCGAAGTTGGAGTTCTCGGTGCGGCGCTCGCCGTAGGAGTGCCCGTTCACGGTGAGCACGTCCCCGTAGCGCTCCACGCAGACCTGCCCGTAGGGGTTCATGCAGAACACCCGCACGCGGTCCTCGAAGCGGCGCGTGAAATAATGGATCTTGGGCTCGTAGAGGTCGAGGGTGAGGGGTTCCAGAACCGGGGCGGGCACCTCCACGCGGATCCCGATGTCCACCTGGTTGTTCTGCACCGCGATCCCCAGCCGCCGCATCTCCCCCGCCAGCCAGTCAGCGCCCTCGCGCCCGGGGGCCACCACCACGCGGGGGGCGTGGACGACCTCGCCCGCCGCGGTGCGCACCCCCTTCGCCCTGCCGCCCTCCACGAGGAGGGATTCCACCGGGCTCCCCGTCCGGATCTCCACCTTTTCCGCCAGGAACTCCCTCATCCTCACCAGCAGCTCCCGGCAGCGCTCCGTGCCCAGGTGCCGGAAGGGGCAGGGGGTGAGGACGAGGCCGGAGAGGACCGCCTTCCTCCTCCACCCGTCCACCTTCTCCACATCGTCGCCGTAGACGCGGCGCGGGGCGCCGAACTCCAGGTAGAGCTGGTCCACGCGGTCGATGAGGTCCCGCAGCATGCGGGTGCCCACGTACTCCTCCAGCCATCCCCCCACCGCGGGCGAGAGGGACAGCTTGCCGTCGCTGTAGGCGCCCGCGCCACCCCAGCCGCTGGTGATGGCGCAGGTGGCGCAGCGCCGGCAACTGCCCTCGCGAGCGGGGCAGTCGCGCTTCTCCAAGTCCGGCCCCTTCTCGAGCATGAGCACGCGCAGGCCGTCCCTCTTCACCAGCTCGAGGGCGGCGAAGATGCCGGCGGGGCCGGCCCCCACGATGATGACGTCATAGTACTCGGCCATGTGCGCCTCCGATTGTAACATCGGAGACGAGGGAACGCGGGTTAAGGGCCGGTCCCGCCGGGCACGGCGGGGTGATGTCGTTTCTCCGTGGAAGGCCTCCCCCTCCCCGGTGCCGAGAATGGCCGGTATCGCTCTCACCGGGCGCGGCAAGGCCCCATGCGGAGAACGGATGTTTAAGCGATCCGGTCCACGGTGACGATATATAATTGCGACACGCCGCCCGCGGTGGGCAGCC
>FWPV01014207.1_pt1 | contig 11746 bp, 14 predicted proteins | sample 2228371 | NCBI WGS metagenome assembly FWPV01 (sample SAMEA103939776, study PRJEB20133) | metagenome | reverse complement strand
TAGCTACTAACACATAGCAAAACCGCTTCTAGCGGTTCAAGCGCAGCGTTTCAAACCTCCACCTTTGGTGGAGGTCATGACTTTGCCGCAGGATCAGCGTCGTTCGATCCGGCACTGATAGCAGTTGTTGCGCGCCGAGCGGACATGCAGATAGGCGATTGCCGGATCGGCCAGCAGGTCCTGCGCCCGGGCTTCAATCTTCTCCCGCGCGATGACCGCGCCGGTGCCGTAGACGATCCGGTCGTCGTGGCCGTAGCCGCGCAGGATGAAATCCGGGCTGTCCCGAAGGATCGCCGGCAGCCCGTCGCCGCGCTCGTAACGCGGGCAGGCCTGCGCATGCAGAAAGATCGGGCCGGTCTCGGCATAGGGCTGCAGCGCCGGGAAGGGGCGGTAGGCAAGCGTCAGATAGGGAGCACCCTCGGTGATGAAGTCGAGGCAGTGGCGGCAGGGATAACCGCCGCCCCGGGCAATCCGCCGTTCGGGGGCAAGGCCATAGGCGTCAGGGCCGCCGGCTCTGAGCGCTTCTGCATCGGCGGCGGGAATGGCGGTAAAGGCAAAGAGTGTCATTGCGTGTCTGTCCTCCGTGATGCTTGAGCCTTGACCGCGCCATGCCCGGATAGCCACCCGAAACCGGCCGGAAGCCGCGCCGATGCACCCAGAATTGGTCTGACGCCGCGAAGGCCGATCGGCTATTTTTTTTCCCGTTTCCGCGATGGCAGGGGATCTGGGGGATCGTATGAGTTCATTTGTGAAGCGCGCCGTATCCATCGGGATCGCGGCGCTGTGTTGTGGCATCGTGCTGGCCGGTTCGGCGCGGGCGGCGGCCGAGGCCGAGAGTGCGCCGACGCCGGAACAGATCGAGGAGGCCCAGCTCTTCCTCGTCAACAACGCCATCTTCACGCTGTTCCATGAAGCCGGCCACATGCTGATCTCCGAGTTTGGCCTGCCGGTGCTCGGACGCGAGGAGGACGCCGTCGACGCGCTGTCCTCGATCCTTCTGCTCGAGGCCGACAGCGAGGAGCTCGACGTCGCGCTGCAGGACGCGGCCGATGCCTGGTTCCTCTCCGATGAATCGAAGGACAGCGCGATCACCGAGACCGACTTCCTCGATACCCACGGTCTCGACCGCCAGCGCGCCTACCAGATCGTTTGCATGATGACGGGGGCGGATCCGGAATATTTCAAGCAATTCGCGGACTCCATCGACTTTCCTCAATCAAGACGTGAAGAATGCGCCGTCGAATACGAGCGCACCAAGGCCAGCTGGTTTGCCCTTCTGGAGCCGCATTATGTGGGCGATGGGCCGGCCTCGAAGATGACGGTGACCTACGAGCCGGCCGGTGACGAGACCGTCGAAGTGTTCGCCGGCATGCTCAAGGAAGCGAAGGTGCTGGAGAGCATCGCGGAATCGGTCGGCGCCAAGTACAAGTTCAACGACGGCATCAAGCTGACGGCAAAGAGCTGCGGCGTTCCGAACGCCTTCTGGGATCCCAATGGCCGCGAGATCACCTATTGCTACGAGCTGGCCGTGCAGCACATCGTCCTGATCGACGACTATTTCAAGCGCGAGAAGAACGCCAAGAAGTGAGCGGGAGTGCCCAGGCTCGACGGCCGTTTGTGGTGTGGTCAAACCCGGCGCGCAAGGCCAGCGCCGGGTTTGTCGTTTCGGATGGTCAGAGGGCGGCGCCGTCGCGGCGGATCATCTGCAGCAGTTCCGATTCGCTGATCGGGTCAACGATCGCCTCGAAGGTTTCGACCGGCGAGAAGCCGAACTGCTGGTAAAGCTGCAGCGCGCGCGGATGGTCGAGCGTATTGGTCGTCACGGTGACCTTCTTGGGGTTCAGCTGCCAGGCGGTGTAGAGCGCCTGGAGCAGGAACCACTTGCCGATGCCGAGCCCCAGCGCATGTTCGAACAGCCCGAAATAGGAAAGCTCGACCACGTCGTCGCTCTCCTGCGCCAGCTCGAAGAAGCCCGCGGGCGCGCCGTTGACGTAGAGCACGCAGATCGTGACCTTCGGGCTGTGGACGATCGCCTTCAGCTCGCCGTCGCTCATGCGGATGCGCTGGTACCAGTGCCAGCGGGCGCCGACCTGACGATGCAGGAAGCGATAGAAGGGCAGCGGGATCTCGTGCGTGCGCATGATGGCGGTCTGGATGTTGACCGGCACGGCGAGGCTCGTCTTCGGCGGGGCGGTCATTTCAAGACGCGTGACATGCGCCTTCAGCGGTCCGTGCGCCGTGGTCGGCACGGGCTCGGCCGCGCCGGTTGCGACCGGCGTGTCATCCCGCCCGCCCCATTCCGACCACGAGCCGTCATAGAGCGAGTTGTCGCTGTGTCCGAGCGATTCCAGCGCCAGCGTGATCACGGCGGCGGTCACGCCCGAGCCGCAGCTGGTCACGACCGGCTGTGTCAGGTCGATGCCGGCATCCGTAAAGATCGAACGAAGCGTCGGCAGGTCCTTGAGGTGGCCGTTCTCTGAAAGCGAGGAGGCCGGCACGCTGCGAGCGCCGGGAATATGGCCCGAGCGCATGCCGGCACGGGGCTCCGGCTCCTCGCCGGTGAAGCGGCCCGCCGGGCGCGCATCGGCGATCTGGCGCACGCCTTTGTCGGCGATCTCGCGCATTTCGGCAAAGGAGGTGACGCGCTTGCGGTCGAAATCGAAATCGAAGGTAACCGGTGCCGGTTCGGGAAGATCGGTCTCGAGCGGCCGGCCTTCGGCCTTCCAGGCATCGATGCCGCCGTCCAGCACATAGACATTGCGGGCCCCCATGACGCGCAGCATCCACCAGGCGCGCGGCGCCGAGAAAAAGCCGGGACCGTCATAGACGACGATCGTGTCGGTCACGGAAATGCCGAGCTGTCCCATCTCCTCGGCAAAGCGGGCGGGCGACAGCAGCGAATGGGGCAGGCCCGTGGTCTGGTCTGCAAGGGCGTCCTGGTCGAAGAAGACCGCGCCGGGGATATGGCCCGAGGCATATTCGACCGCGCCGTTGCGGCCGTGGGCCGGCAGATACCACGAGGCGTCGACGATCCGGAATTCCGGTGCGCCGAGCTGCTTTTGTACCCAGTCGGCAGATACGACGAAACGGCTTCTCTCCGCGGCCATGCGCTTCTCCCCATGCTCTGTCAGGTCAAGGCCTCCGGGGTGCCGAAACGGATGCGGAACCGGCGGTTCTCCTTGCCCTTCTTCTCGATTTTGGCGATGTGAATCGCCCCGACCTCCTGGGTCTCGGAGACATGTGTGCCGCCGCACGGCTGGCTGTCAACGCTGGAATTCTCGCCGATGCACACGAGGCTGACCCGTCCGAGGCCGATCGGCGGCCGGACGTTCTTGGATTTGACGATGCCGGGATTGGCGATCAACTCCTCGTCGGTGATCCACTGGAGGAAGACCGGGTGGTTTTCCTGAACGAGCCGCATCATGTCGGCGGTGACCTGGTCCTTGTCGATCGTTTCGCTCATGTCGAAATCGACGCGGCTTTCATCCTCGCCGACAGCGGCTCCGGTGATGGGGTAGGGGCACACGACCGACAGAAGGTGGCAGGCCGTGTGCATGCGCATCAGCTTGTAGCGCCGCGGCCAGTCGACATGCAGCACCAGCTTTTCGCCGATCGAGGGCGTCGGCTGGCCCTCGGCCGGCTGGTGCAGGATTATTTCCTTGGTTTCGCCGTGGCGGGTCAGCGCGATCTCGATCTTCGAGCCGTCGGCCCGTTCGAACAGGCCGATGTCGCCGGGCTGGCCGCCCGACGTGGCGTAGAAACAGGTCTGGTCGAGTTCGATCGCGCCGTCGTCGTGGATCCGGGTGACAACGCCCTCCGCAGTGGCGAGGTAGAAATCGTCGCGGTAGAGGGCATTGGTCATGGGTCTCACTCGGTCTGTTCGAAGGGCACCGTGTAGTCGACGCGCTTTTCGATCCAGGCCGGCACCGGCAGCTTCTTGGAGCGCAGGAAGTCCGGGTTGAACAGCTTGGACTGGTAGCGATTGCCGTAGTCGCAAAGCACGGTGACGATGGTATGGCCCGGGCCGAGATCGCGCGCAAGCCGGATGGCGCCGGCAATGTTGATGCCCGACGAGCCGCCGAGGCAAAGGCCTTCGTTCTCCACCAGGTCGAAGACGATGTCGAGCGCCTCGGCATCGGGGATCTGGTAGGCATAGTCGGGCGTGAAGCCTTCGAGATTGGCGGTGATTCGGCCCTGGCCGATGCCCTCGGTGATCGAGGAGCCCGAGGACTTGAGTTCACCGTTCTTGTAGTATTCGTAAAGAGCAGCGCCCTCCGGATCGGCCAGACCGATCTTGACCGCGGGCTTCAGGCGGCGAAGACCCATGCCGGTGCCGGCGAGCGTCCCGCCGGAGCCGACGGCGCAGATGAAACCGTCGACCCCGCCGCCGGTCTGTTCGAAGATCTCGCGCGCCGTCGTGGCGATATGGGCGTCGCGGTTGACCGTATTGTCGAACTGGTTGGCCCAGATCGCGCCATTCGGTTCGGTCTTGGCCAGCGAGGCGGCCAGCCGGCCGGACAGCTTCACATAATTGTTCGGGTTCTTGTAGGGCACCGCCGGGACTTCGACGAGCTCGGCGCCGAGCAGGCGCAGCGCATCCTTCTTCTCCTGGCTCTGGGTTTCCGGGATGACGATCACGGTGCGATAGCCGAGCGCCTTGGCAACCAGCGTGAGACCGATGCCGGTATTGCCGGCGGTTCCCTCGACGATAACGCCGCCCGGCCGCAAGAGGCCGCGCCGTTCGGCGTCACGGATGATGAACAGCGCCGCGCGGTCCTTGACCGACTGGCCGGGATTGAGGAACTCCGCCTTGCCGAGGATGGTGCAGCCGGTCGCCTGGGATGCGCCCTTCAGCCGGATGAGCGGCGTATTGCCGATTGCCTCGAGAACGGATGGATGGAATGTCATCGGATCTGCCTTCTCTTTCCAGGAAGATTAAGGGCCGACTTTTCCGGGCACAAGCGTCCAAACACAAGGAAACCGTTTTCAACCTTTCGGTGGCCCGAGGAAAACCATGCCCGCTGCCGCCAAACGGCGGGTGCGGGCGGTCGGTTCCCCGGGGCCCCGTTCGACGGATTGCGCGGACTTCTCAGGTCTCGTCCGGGCGCGGCAGGGCCTGATAGGCGGCCATGGCCACGTTTCGCGCCTTGCCATGATCGACGATCGGCAGCGGATAGGTCCTGCCGAGCGAGACGCCGGCCTCCTTCAGCACCAGGAGCGGAGCTTCGAACGGCTTGTGGATGAAGCTGTTCGGCATGTCCTTCAGTTCCGGCACGAAGCGGCGGATATACTCCCCGTTGACGTCGAACTTCTCGCCCTGGCTGATCGGGTTGAAGATGCGGAAGAAGGGTGCGGCATCGGCGCCGGAGCCCGCGACCCATTGCCAGCTGGCGGCATTCGACGCCGGATCGGCATCGACCAGGGTGTCGCGGAACCAGCGCTCGCCGAGACGCCAGTCGATCATCAGGTCCTTGATGAGGAAGGAGGCGACGATCATGCGGACGCGATTGTGCATGACACCGTGCCGCCAGAGCTGGCGCATGCCGGCGTCGACGATCGGATAACCGGTCTGTCCCCGCTGCCAGCGCTTGAGCAGGTCCGGCGCATCCTCCCACGGGAAGGCGTCGAAGCGCTCGTTCCAGTTTTTCGACGCCAGTTGCGGGAAGTGGAAAAGCAGATGGTAGGAGAAATCCCGCCAGGCAAGTTCCTTGCGGAAATGGATGACGTCCTCGGCCTCCACCCGGTCGCCGAGCCCGCGGGTCGCGTGCCAGACGCTGGCGGGGGAGATTTCGCCGAGCGCCAGGTGCGGCGAAAGCGAGGAAGTGTGGGGCAGGGCCGGAAAATCCCGGCGCGACTTGTAGCCGACGATGCCGCGCTCGATGAAGGCGGCGAGCTTCGCCTCGGCACCGGCCTCGCCGGGCGTCCAGACATCGGCAAATTCGGCCGCCCAGTTCGGCGCGGTCGGACGCAAGCCCCAGTCCTCAAGCGCTTCACTCTGCGGCCATTGGGCCGGCGCTTCGAGCCGGGACGGGGCCGGCACCGGCTCGGGCGGCTCGCCCGAGGCTTCGAGCGCGCGCCAGAACGGCGTGTAGACACGGTAGGGGCCGCCGCTGCCGGTCTTCAGCCGCGTCGGCTCGTGCAGCAATTGCCCGGCGAAGCTGCGCACCGTCAGCCCGCTAAGCGTCAGCTCCTCTTTCAGCGCCACATCGACCGCAATGCCGTTCGGATCGTAACGCCGGTTCCAGAAGACGCGGTCGGCATCGGTTTCGCCCACAAGGGCGCCCAGCACCGCATCGGCCGGCCCCCGGCGGAGGATCAGGCGGCTGCCGATATGCCGCAGCGACGCATCCAGCGCCTCAAGGGAATGATGCAGCCACCAGGCCTGCGCCGCGCCGAGCGGACCGTTGCCGCTCTCCGTCGGCTCCAGAATGTAGACGGGAATGACGGGACGTCCGCTCTCCGCAGCGCAGACGAGGCCTGCATTGTCGGTCAGGCGAAGATCCTTGCGGAACCAGAGGATGACGGGGGCGTGGTCGGAGCGGGGCATTTCAAATCACCATGCTTCAGGCTTTAGTAATGCTTTACGTAGCGGGATGCTCCTGGGATCACGCCGCATGCCACATAATTTCGATATCCGCCATTCGCATCTCTCAGGCTCCGTCCGGCGGCGACGGCGAGCGGCTGGGTTGTCTCCGCGGCAGCGAAGCGTTGCTTTGCTAGAAGCCATCGAAATATTGGAATATTCGGAACGTCTTCACCTTAGGTAAACCAAGTCCGGGCTAGGTTTCGCAAGAGCCGGGCGCCGGACCTGTCGTGCGACTGGCCTTGAGGAGGGTCGGGATGGTCATCCCAAACATGTCTGAGGTGTTCATTCGAACGGCGCTGAGAGAGCTGGAGCAAGCCTCTCGTCACCACGAACAATGGGCCGAACAGCTTCATGCGACCCTGGTGTGCCGCACAGCCGCCGATCCCGCGGATCTCACTGCCGATGCACACTGCAATTGTCGCTTCGGTCTGTGGTATCACCGCACACGGGCGGAGACGCTGACGACGCAGCCGGGATTCGCCGAGATCGGCGTCGAGCACGAGCGCATGCACCATTATGCCGCGCACCTGCTTCGCGCCTCGCAAGACGGTGGCACGGTGGCGCTGGAGGATTACCAGCGCTTCGTCGGCGCGCTGAAGCGTATGACCCTCGAAATCTCCAGCGTGCGCGACGAACTCCAGCGCGTGCTGTTCAATCTTGACCCTTTGACCGGAGCGCCCGGGCGCATCGGCATGCTGAATGCGCTGCGGGAACAGCAGGAATTCGTGCAGCGCCATCGGCACTGCGTCGTCGCCATGCTCGACCTCGATCATTTCAAGTCGATCAACGATCGCTTTGGCCATGTCGTCGGCGACATGGTGCTGGTCGAAGTCACCCGCTGGGTGATGTCGCATCTGCGGCCCTATGACAAGATTTTCCGCTATGGCGGCGAAGAGTTCCTGATGTGCTTTCCCGACACGGAGAGCAGCACCGCTTCGGCTATTCTCGAACGTTTCATCGCCGGCATCCGCTCGCTGCAGTTCGAAGTCGAAGGACATCGTAAGTTCGGCGTCACCGCCTCGGTCGGGTTTGCAGATCTCAGGCCCCTGCAGCCGGTCGAGCGCTCGATCGAGCGGGCCGACCGCGCGCTCTATATCGCCAAGGCGCAAGGCCGCGACCGCGTCGTCTGCTGGGATGCGGCGATGGACGAGTTGCCGGTCGCGCGCGAACTCTCCGCCTGATTGGCCGCAATCCGGGACGGATCACAGAAGTGGTGCGACGGCGGCGAGGGCCGCCGACGAATGTCAACGGCCCGGATCACCCTCTGAGCCGGGTGTGTCGTTCAGGACGTGGCTGCGATTCTCGGCGCGGTGCGTGCCTCGCCCTTCAGCATCTGCATGATCTCGGCGGCGCTTTCGCGCACGTAGAGGCGGTGCAGCTTCTCGGCGACCGGCGCGGTGGTCAGCAGGCAGGTATATTTTTCGCGCTCATACCAGCGAAAATCGACGACATTGTCCATGTTGACGTAAAAGGGAAAACCGTCGCCGTCGTGAAGCTGAAGCCACATATGAATTTCTTCTCCTGATCGCCATCAATATGCCGGACTTGATAGCAGGCAAAAAGTGAAGACAGGGTTTCGCCGGCTGTCGAAGCGGGAGATACGGCCGCTAGGCGATGCCGTCGACGGCGGAAAAGAGAAAGGGCCCGCGCTGTGTTCAGCGCAGGCCCTTCGAATGAGATGGCTCCCCGGGCCGGATTCGAACCGGCGACCTGTCGATTAACAGTCGAATGCTCTACCGCTGAGCTACCAGGGAACAGCCGCTTGCCGCGGTGTGAGCGGGGTAATACAAATGCTCGTTCGATTTGCCAAGCGATTTTTCAAAAAAAATGTGACGCGCTTGTTTTATCTTGTGGGCATCCCATTTTCAGCCGGAGCCGCAGCCGCGTCTTCGGCCTGATTTTCAAGGGATTTCGATGACATCGTCCAGACGCCACTATATCGACGCCAAGCGGGGCCGCATCGTGCTCGGCCGCTTCGAGTTGCCCTTTCCGCGCACGAAAGTTGGCCGGGTGGCGACAGGCTCGGCGCTGATCGGTGGTGGGCTTTTGGGATTCCTCCCGGTTCTTGGCTTCTGGATGGTGCCGCTCGGACTGTTCGTGTTGTCGCACGATCTCGCCAGTGTGCGTCGGCGTCGTCGGCGTCTCGCCATCTGGTGGCGCAAGCGCTATCCGGCGGTCCACCGCGCCGGCAAGCATTGAACCTCGCAGGCCCGCGATCCGTGTCGCGCGGGCTTGGTCGCAAAAATTACGAGGGGATGACGGCAAGCCCCTTGCACTCCTGCGCGATCCGTTCTAAACGCCGCCCACCACTCGCTAATTCTTAGCAGACGGACGGCCTCGTGGCGGAGTGGTTACGCAGAGGACTGCAAATCCAAACATTATTGAGTGTTTTCAACGCCGTTTCTGAAATGGAGCGGTGAAATCAGGCGCTTGGAGCCGATTTTCGGCCATTGATTTCATTGGGCTTTTTCGGGCTTTCAGAAATGCCCATGCGCTTTTTCGTTGCCTCGAGCACGCGCTTTTCCGTCTCCTTGGCATAGCCGCGATAGGCGGTTCCGGTGCGGTGCTTCGACAGCGCGCGGCCCTGGCCTTCGGTCAAGCCCTGTTCCTCAAGCTCGGTCATGCCGCCGTGGCGGGCCTTGTCGAGGGTGAAGCCTTCGACGGGTACGCCGGCCTCTGCCAGCTTGTTGGCGAGCGCGGTTATCTCCTGCGAAAGCCGGGTGCCGTTGCCGAACAGCTTTTCGTTTCGCTGGCAGACGATCGACAGGCCGACGCGCGGCACGCGGGCGAGGACCGATTCGGCCTGTGGATAAGTCTTGACGATCTCGCCGGTCGCCTCGTCGCGATATTCCAACGGGTGCTCGGCCCGCTCGCCGTTCTTGCGGTGATTGACGATGATCTTGTCGGGGGCGGAGGCGCCGCGATAGCCGGACCACGCGGCATAGCCAGCGCCGATCGACGAGGGGCGCATCAGAAATTCGAAGGCGAGCACGGCCGCCGCGGCGAGCTCGGGGCGGCCATTGTCGATCGCGCCCTCTGCGAAGGCATAGACCGTGTCGCGATCAACATGGCCTTTCACGGCCTTCTTGCGCCGCTTCAGGGTGACGCCTTCCCAGGGATTCGGCGTATCGGGGCGAAAGAGGTCGGGATGATGGGGCCGCATTCGGCCCCACATGGCCTTGCAATAGGTCACGACCTTTTCGGCGGTGCGCGCCGCGCCGGCCTCGTGAAACGCGTGGTAGACCTTCTCTGCCGTCGTTACGCCGACATGAACGAGTTTCGCATCGCCAATCCTCGCCTTCAGCCCGTCGCTCCGCAGAATTTCCAGATCGCAGACGCGTTGGAGGATGCGGTGATAGTCCGGCCGGCTGTATTCGCCGACGCGCTCGAGGAAGCTGTCGTGACGCAGATAGGCGTTGACCAGCCATTCGACCGTGCCGAAGCGGGAAAGATCGGGCAGAAGCGAAAGGCCTCGCTCGGATCGCCAGCCGAGAAGCCGTTCGTTCCAGATGCCGGCGGCCTCGTTCAGTTCCTTCTGGGTCAGATCCTTGCCCAGCGTCACCGCGCGATAGGGGCAGCCCTGCTTCCGATCAGCCGTCGGCGCCGTCCAGTAGTAGGTGACGACCCCGTCCTTGCCCTTTCGATGCGAGACATAGCGTGGCATGTGCATCGGAACCATCACCAGGCCTCCGGGAGACCGCTTGCGGCCTCTGGGTTGATGACCCTGTCCAGATCGGATTTCCGCCATGCGCGAAACTTTCCCTTGCCGGTGCCCGTGTCGATGAAGGGTCGCGGCCAGATCGTGCCGACCCGGCTGACGAAGGCTTCCACCGTCTTCTCGCCAGCATAGGCCGCCGCGAGTTCGTCGCGCAATACGGCGGGCCAGCATCCGCTCGGGATCAGGGCTTCCTTAGCCATGGCCTTGTTCCTCCACTTCGCGGTTGATGAGCATGGCCTGGACCTGCGAGCCGGCCGGGCAGGGCGTGGCAACGACGATCCGGGCATTGGCGGTGACGAAGGCCGCGCCGCAGGTGAATTCGGCGCGGGCGAAAACGTCCGGCACGGTGTAGCTCAGGCCGTCGTTGACCGGATCGCCGCAGACGGGGCAGCGGGTGAGGCTGGCGAGCTTGGCGACGTGGGCGGCGGTCATGGGGAGGGCTCCAGCATCTGGGCCCATCCGATCACCTCGCCGCGTCCGGTAATGAAGCAATCCTGCGACCAATCCCAACCAGCGAATTCCCACCGGTCTTCTTCGGTGTTTCCCAGATTGTTGAAGCCAATTGTTTCGAAGGGGGTAAGGCTGTCGTCGAATGCTGTGAACGCCTCCTTGTCCGGATTGACAAGCAGCCGCAGCATAGTCCCGTCCTTCGGGGCCGACCCCATTTTCTGCCATTCAACGCACGCGGCCTGCGCAGAAAGTGCGGCTGCGATCGCCATACGGATCGTCTCATCCGGGATGCCAGGTCGACGCCGGCTCAGAACGCTATCAGCAGCGTTGACCATGGCATCGGTCACCGCCGGACGCCGCGCGACCGCCAGCGCAGCGACGAGGATGCGTTCGACCTGAAGCTTGTTCAGACCCAACCCGGCCTTCCAGCCTGCATCAATCATTTCGGCGGTGGGCGTCATGGCTCAACCTTCCTGAGGTTCTTCTCGCTGTAGATGTGACAAAAGGAGCCGCCGCCCTCGGCCCGGTGCTCGACGACATAGCGGATGGCGCCGTTCGTCATGGCGAAGATGCCGCGAACCTCGCCCTTGGCGCGGTAGTCGCCGGTGTGCTTTTCGACCAGGTCGCCGACGGCAAAGGACATGGCCTGCCCGAGCGCCGCCTCGCCGAAGAGTTCGATTGTGGTTCTCAATTGCTCGTCAGCGCAGGCAGCTGTGATCGTCTCCGCGATGAGGTTCGCGTCGCCTGATGGCTGGCCGCCAACCCCAACTGGAAACAAGTCAAGCTTGAGGCAGAGGCCCTTGGCCAGTTCGATCGCCTTGTCGCTATTCATCGGTGTTCTCCATTCTCTTTCAGTGGCGGCAGATCCTCGGGACAGGCCTGAGGATGACGGGTGGGGCGGGTCACACCCGCATCGGCATCAGCACGACGAGGTTTTCCCTGTGGTCGCCGTCGGCGCGCAGGATGGCGGGGGAGCCGACGTCCTGGATGGC
>FWPV01014206.1_pt1 | contig 11746 bp, 13 predicted proteins | sample 2228371 | NCBI WGS metagenome assembly FWPV01 (sample SAMEA103939776, study PRJEB20133) | metagenome | reverse complement strand
AAAAATAATCCCGCTCAGTCACCTCCTGATTTTTCGGCCTCAGGAGCAGGTATTGAACTTTATTCCACTGCTTGCCCCTTGAGTCGTTCCCGGGCCTGTTTCTGGGCCTCTTCCCGGCTCAGTTTCCCCTGCACCTCTTCCTGGTGATACTCCTTGAGAAGACTCAAGGCACTTTGCACCAGATACTGCACCTGGTCCTGTTTCTGTTTCATTAGGGCGCTTCTGCTGGCGGGCAGGACCCGGGCCAGAATGAAGGCCAGGAAACCCGTTACAAAAAAAGAGGAACAAACCGATGATCTTTTTGCGGATGTCCAAAGTAAGCTTCGTGAGATTCTCCTTCTGGAACTTTCTTGATTCCGTTATGTTATGCCCCAGCCCCTCCTCCTCGCTTGCCCTCCGGGGCCCTCTTCCGGTAAGGTGGTTGTCATCCCCCGAGGGAGGCTGGGGCGGTTTTCCCTATTCTTCCAGTTGAAAGAGACCGGCCAGGTCCAGGATAAGCCCCACCCGGCCGTCCCCCAGGATGGCACCCCCGGCCAGCTCCTTGGCGTTTTGGAGCAGGGGCCCCAGTGATTTGATCACCACTTCCTGTTTTCCCAGGATTTCATCCACCAGCAGGGCCCGGTTCCCACCTTCGTGCTCCACAATCAGGGCCAGACCCTCGGTGACCTGCCTCTCCCCGTCGCCGGCCCCAAAAAGCCGGTGCAGGCGCACCAAAGGGATAAGCTGGCTCCGGACCCGGAGGAGCTCTCCCCGCCCTCCCACCGTAAAACAATCTCCGGGCTCCGGCCGGACAGTCTCCCGCACTCCCACTGCGGGAATGATGTAACGCTCCCGGCCCACCCGCACCACCAGTCCGTCAATGATGGCCAAGGTCAGGGGCAGGCGCAAAGTGAAACGGCAACCTTCCCCCGGACGGGAGGCAATGTCAATCTTGCCCTTGAGACCCTCCACAGTCTGCTTCACCACGTCCATCCCCACGCCCCGGCCGGAGACCTCGGTGACTTCCCGGGCCGTGCTGAAGCCCGGCGCAAATATGAGGTGATCAATCTGAGGCGCAGCCAGGGAGTCCCCCGGCGCCACCAGCCCCTTTTCCCTGGCCCGGGCCAGAATCGCCTGCCGGTCCAGACCCCGGCCGTCATCTTCGATTTCAATGACGATGCTCCCCCCCTTCTGGCAGGCCCGGAGCCAAAGCCGGCCCTCCGCCGGTTTGCCCCTGGCCTGGCGCTCCGCCGGAGTCTCCAGGCCGTGATCCACGGCATTACGCACCAGGTGCACCAAAGGTTCGTAAAGGGACTCCACCATGTTGCGGTCGATTTCAGTGTCCTCCCCTTCCAGGGTCAGGTTTACCAGCTTGCCCACCTTGTGAGACAGGTCCCGCACCAGGCGCACCATTTTGCGGAAAGTGGCGCCGATGGGCACCATGCGGAGCGACATGGAGATACGCTGCAACTCTGAGGTGATGCGGGCCATCTGGCCCAGATCCCGGGTCAGCTTCTGGTCGGCGACGGCCGCCAAGGCAGGATTCTGTCGCACCTGGCTCTGGGTGATGACCAACTCGCCCATGAGGTCCACCAGGAGGTCCACTTTGGCCAGATCCACTTTGACGGTGGCCGGGGCGGCCCCCTCCAGGCCCGTTTTGACGGCGGACATCTGTTGGGCCAGAGCCTGGGCCACCGCCTGGGGCGTCGCCTTGCCCGCCCCGACCAGCAATTCGCCGGGGGGGCCGGAAAGGTTCTCGGCCTGCTGGCGGGCCAGGCACGCGGCCGCTTCCTCGGGGGCCGGGACTCCCTGATCCGCCTGGATTTCCCCGAGTCGGGGGAGCGGGGAAGAGGCGTTCCGGAGAGCCTGGATTTTTTCCCTGAGCGGCGTCAGGTCAAACTCCTGGAGGCCCCGAGACCCAGTCAGGGCCTCCCGCACATCCTCCAGCATGGTTCTCAGGAGGTCAACTCCCGCCAGCACCGTGTCAATCAGGCCAGAGGAGACCGGAAGCCCGCCGCCCCGCACATCGTCCAACAAAAACTCCACTTCATGGCTTATTTCCTGAATCTGGGTCAGATTCAGAAACCCAGCCACCCCTTTGATGGTATGAAAGGGCCGGAAAAGGGCATTGACCGCTTCCAGGTCGTGGGGATTCTTTTCCAGGTGCACCAGCCGGGTCTCGATGCCTTCCAGGTGCTCGGAGGCCTCGGCCAGAAACCCGGCCAAAAGTTCCGGGTCGTCCCAGACAGGCCCCTCCGCGGCCTCACTTGCAGGTCGCGGGGCGCTTTCCGGCAAGCCAAGCCCCAATCCCCCCAGCATGCTCTGGTAGACACGCCACTCATCTGCGGACTCAGGCCGGATACCTTTTTGGACCCACTGCTGCAGGAGGCTTACCCCCAGACCCAGGAGTTCCAGGGCCTGGGCCGCGGCAGGAATCTCGTTGAGAATCAACCGGTCCGCCACTTCCTTCAACTGTCGAAACAGGCCCGCGGCCTCCGGGGACAAAGCCCCGCCCAGCTTCTCTCTCAGACCCTCCAGGTCGGTGAGAAATGCTCCCAGGGCCGGAAGGTCGTCCTCGGCCAGCATCACCGCCTTGAGGGCCAGCTGCTCCAGGTCAGCGGCAAATTCCTTCAGGTTTGCAACCTCTTCAGACAACGCCCCACCCCACGGCCAATCGCCTCACCCCACGGCCATAAGTGTCTGTTAAGAGGAAGCGGCCAGCTTTTTGAAAATGGCCTCAATCTTTTCCTCCAGCACCTCGGCGGTGAAGGGTTTTACGATATAGTTGCTCACCCCGGCCTTGACGGCGGCTAGCACATTGTCCTTGAGCCCTTCGGCAGTGACCATCAGCACCGGCAGGTTGGCACACTCCGGGGTCCGGCGGATGGTTTGCAGGAGCTCCAGGCCGCTCATGTTGGGCATGTTCCAGTCCGTCACCACCAAGCCGACTTTTTCGCGCTTGATTATCTGCAGGGCCGCCACACCGTCTTCCGCCTCGGCAATGTTTTCGAAGCCGATTTGTTTCAGGACATTGCGGACGATTTTCCGCATGGTGGCAAAGTCATCCACCACGAGAACCTTTATGGAATAATCGATCGCCTTGCTCATCTCTTTTCGCTTTCCCGAAGGATTCGCTCGTTGGCGGTTCTGGATGACTTTTCGACTCAGGCGGGACAATTCTTTAAAGTGTTTTCTTTTCCTTGCAATTTCCCGGAAATTCCCCCAGAATTTCTGCATGTCCTCTGCAGATCAACACCGGCGGTTGACCTGCCTGCGGGAGTTGCTGGCGGACAAAGACCTGGAAGCCCTCTTGGTGGCTGGTCCGGAAAACCGCCGCTACCTCTCCGGCTTTACGGCCCGGGACGAACTTCTCACCGAAACCAGCGGCTGGCTGCTGGTTACGCGGGAAGAGGCCTTCCTCCTCACCGACTTCCGCTATCAGGAATGGGCTGCCCAAGAAGCCCGCGGGTTTGAAGTAAAGGTTTACCGGGACAGTGTGGGCGCTGTCCTGGCCGAACTTCTGGCCGCCTGCCGGGTTCGGCGGCTGGGTTTTGAATCCGCCTACATCACCTATCGCGGCTACCAACGGCTGGTGGAGGCCGTGGCCCAGGCCGGCGTCCAAGTGGAATGGCTCCCCCAGGAAGGGCTGGTGGAGGAGCTCCGGGAGGTAAAAACCCGGGAGGAAGTGGCCGCGGTCCGACAGGCCTTGCGGCTGACGGAAAAGGTTTTTGCAGAAGTGGCCGGGATGCTGACCCCGGGCCTCACTGAACGCCAGGTAGCCTGGGAGATTGAACGACGCCTGAAAGAGCAGGGCTCAGAAGGCCTGGCCTTTCCCCCCATTGTGGCGGCGGGGGCCAACAGCGCCCGGCCTCACCATCAACCCACCGAATACGCCCTGGCTCAAGGGGAGCCGGTTATTATCGATATGGGCGCCCGGATTGACGGCTATTGCGCCGACCTGACCCGGACTGTGATCCTTGGGGAGCCCACCGCCCGGTTCCGGGAAATTTACCGCCTGGTGCGGCAGGCCCAAGTCCGGGCTGAAGCAGGTATTAAGGCAGGGATGAACAGCCTGGACGCCGACACTTTGGCCCGGGAGATTATTATCCAGGCCGGCTATGGCGAGGCCTTCGGCCACTCCCTGGGGCATGGCGTGGGCCTGGCGGTGCACGAGGCCCCCAGCCTGAGTCCTTATAAAGACCGGGCTACCGTGCTCAAAGCAGGCAGTATCGTCACCGTGGAGCCCGGCATCTACCTGCCCGGCTGGGGCGGCGTGCGCCTGGAGGACATGGTGCTTGTTCAGGCCGACGGGGCCGAAGTCCTTACCCGTTTGGGTTTTTACGAATGGCAGGCTTGAGGGCGTTGGTTCTTCAAAAAAACCGGAACCGACAGCCCCTTCAGGCCGCCTGGGGCGGAGTGAGATGGATGTAAGTGCACAGGCCCTTGGCAATGAGGCGCTCGCCCTGGGTAACCTCCACTTCCCCCAGGGAGATGGTGCGGCCCCGCTTGGTGATATGGGCCTGGGCTTCAATAAGGCCCTGCTGCACCGGCGCCAGAAAGTTGATCTTCATCTCCACCGTGCTGATCATCTCTCCTTCCGGCACCAGGCTGAAGAGGGCGTAGGCCACGGCTTCATCGGCCAGGGAAGCGATGAGGCCGCCCTGGAGGAAGCCTTGGGAATTCAAAAACTCCGGGCGTACGGTCAGCTGGAACCGGGCGAAGCCCTCAGCCAGCTCCGGCACCCGCACTCCCAGGAAATTGACCACCGGGTTGTTCGCCAGCCGCTCCCGAATGCCGGCCTCCACTTCCTCCTTTAGAGGTCTGTTCATTTTCATGAGCGCATCTCCCTTTTTAATCAATTTGCCAGTTAAACGTTTTGCCCCGGCTTGTGGTTGCCCTTAAGGAAAAACTCGGTTAGTTTTACCAGAGGGGGAGGAAATTATGATAACCTAATCGAGACTTACTCGAAATTTCCTTTAAAAAATTGGCAGGAGGCCTTTTGCATGAAAATTGCCATCAGCGGCAAGGGCGGCGTAGGCAAAACCACCTTGGCCGCCCTGTTGATCAACTATTTCAGGAACCGGGGCAAAAAGGTTCTGGCCGTGGACGCCGACCCGGACGCCAACCTGGCCTTGGCCCTGGGCGTTCCTGATCCGGAGAGCATTACTCCCCTGAGCGAAATGAAGGACCTGGTGGCGGAGCGCACCGAATCGCAACCCGGAAAGTACGGGGGGTTCTTCAAAATGAACCCCAAGGTGGATGACATTCCGGAAAAATTCTCCCGCCGGCTGAACGGCGTCAAGCTCATTGTCATGGGCGGGGTCAAAAAAGGCGGCAGCGGCTGCGTCTGCCCGGAAAGCGTGCTTCTGCGGACCCTGGTGACCCACCTGGTACTTTTTCGGGACGAAGTGGTGGTCATGGACATGGAGGCAGGCATCGAGCACCTGGGTCGGGCCACCGCCCGGGGAGTGGACCGCCTCATCGTTGTGGTGGAGCCGGGCCGGCGCAGCATCGAAACCGCCCAGCATGTTCAGGAGCTGGCCAAAGACCTGGGCCTGACCAAACTGGCCATCGTGGCCAACAAAGTCCGCTCCGAACAGGATGTGGAATTTTTGCGGAAAAATCTCCCGGACATACCCGTCCTGGGCTATCTGCCCTTTGATGAAAAGGTCATCGAAGCCGACCTGACAGGCAAGCCGCCTTACGAACTGAGCCCGGCCCTGGTCGCCGCGGCCGAGGAGATCGGGCGGCAATTGACCGAAGAATGATCAGGGGGATGTACAGGGCGGCTTCCAACCGGCTGCACCCCGGTTTCCCCCCGATTCCCCTAAAAAACCATGCATAATGCCTTGCCCCGGGAGCTGTCCCTGCCTTTGAAATTGCTGGTCATAGGGGTCCTGTATTTTGCCGAAGGGGTCCCATATGGCTTTGTGGTCACCACCTTGTCCTTCTTTCTCAGGACTCAGGGGGTCCCCTTGCAGCAAATCGGCCTGTTGAGCCTCCTGGGGCTTGCCTGGAGCTTCAAACTCCTGTGGAGCCCGCTGGTGGACCGGTTTGGGGTTTCCCGGGCCTGTTGGCTGGTGCCCTCGCAGACAGCTATCATCTTATGCCTCCTGGGCCTCACTTATCAGGTGGGACAGCCCGTCAGCTTAAGTTTCTGGCTCCTGACGGGCCTTTTGTGTGTCGCGTCCGCCACCCAGGACCTGGCCGTGGACGCCTACACCATTGACCTGCTGGAAACCCGGGAATTGGGTATTGCAAACGGTATCCGCAATGGCGCCTACCGGGCCGGGTCTCTGGCGGCCGGTTCAGGGCTTCTCATTGCCAGCGACCTGCTGGGCTGGCGCCCGTCTTTTGTGGGCCTGATGGTGGTCATGGCGGCTCTGGTCATTACCGTCCTGGTTTTCCGGCCTTTTCGCCTGCCCCGTCCCCAGACCCTGGAGGCAAATCCGGGCCGGAAAGGAGGCTGGCAGACGATCCGCCTCGCATATGAAACTTTGCGTCGCCACCGGCATTTCTGGGTTATTGTGGTTTTCACCCTGACCTATAAGGCCGGGGACGCCCTGATGGCCTCCATGATCAGCCCCTTTTGGAAGGATCAGGGCTTCAGCGCCACCCAGTTCGGCACGGTGTCGGGCATATTGGGGTCCGTGGCCACCATTCTGGGGGGGCTGGTGGGCGGGATCCTGACCAGCCGTTGGGGCATCGGCCGAGGCCTTTGGACCATGGGAATTTTCCAGGCCTTCTCCAACCTGGGATACTGGGCTGCGGCCTTCCCCGGTATGAACCGCCTGGTATTGCTGGAAATAAGCGTGCCCACGGTGGGGACAAACCTCCCCATCTATCCCATCTATCTGGCTTCCCAGGGGGAAAGCTTCAGCTCCGGTCTGGGCTCCGCGGCCTTCATGGCCTTCTTGATGTGCCTTTGCGACAAGCGCTTCAGCGCCATGCACTATGCCTTTTTTGCCATGCTTTTCAGCTTCGGGGCCCGGGTCTTCGGCTATCTGGGGGGCTGGGGCGCGGCCTATTTCGGCTATGCCACCTTTTTCTTCCTGAGCTTTCTGGCGGCTTGGCCTGCCTTCGCCCTGCTCCCCTGGGTGCTGCCGGTGGTGCGCCAAATCGAAAGCGGCCATCAGAAGTTCACCCTGGAGAAATCATGAGAGAGGGACAGGCGATGCCACAGGCTCCGTCCGCCCCGCGGCTCCGCCTCCTGCTTACCGGTCCGCCCCGGTGCGGCAAAACCACGGTGGTGCGCCGGGTGCTGGCGGCGTTTCCCGGCCGGGCCGCCGGTTTTTACACCCAGGAGGTGTTGGCGGCCGGTCGCCGGGTGGGCTTTGAAATCGTCACTTTGGACGGCGAACGCGCCTGGCTGAGCCATGTGGACTTCGCCGGTCCCTACCGGGTAGGCAAATACGGAGTCGATCTGGAGAACCTGCACCGGCTGGCCCTGCCGGCCATGGAGCCCCGGCCCGGCATTGACCTCATTGTGGTGGACGAAATCGGCAAAATGGAGTGTCTCTCCAGCCGCTTCGTGGCCGCGGTGGAGCGCCTCTGGGAGGCGCCGGTGCCGCTGCTGATCACGGTGGCCCAGAAGGGCGGCGGCTATATTCAGAAAGTGAAAGAAACGCCCGACGGCAAACTTATTGCCGTCACCCCGGACAACCGGGACGACCTGCCGGCCCGGATATTGGCCTGGCTGACCCCGTAACCAAGGCGGCGCGTGCTCCGCTTTTCCCTTTGACTGGCCTCAAAGCACCCGGATTTCGGTCAGTCCCTCCTGCCAGCCCTCCCAGAGAAAGGCCTCCAGGCGCCCGTCGGCGATGACCTGAAAGGCGAAGCGGGCCTGAGCGGCATAGAATTCGCACATAGGGGCCGGCCCATGGATGCTGCCCTGCATGGCATAAACCTCCGCCGGACAGGGCGCTCCGCAAAAATGCCGCACCGCGCAACGCCGGCAGGGTTCAATGTCCTCCACCCGCCGGCTCTTCATGGCCTGGAAGGGGGCGGTTTCCAGGATTTCCGCCAGGGGACGGTCAAACAGATTCCCGCCGTAAAATTCCGGAATCCCCAGGAATTCGCTGCACGGGGCCACGTCGCCGGTGGCCGCCAGAGCAAAGAAACAGCGCCCGCCGCCGCAGGGCGAAATGTCGCACATGAGCCGGCGGGCACCGGGGGCCACCAGGCCCATTAAGATATTGGCGAAATTGCCGATGACCAGCCGCCGCCCCGTCTGTTCAAACAATTCATGGCTCCGGTTCAGGGCCTGCCAGAAGTTTCGGGCCAACTCCTTCTGGTCCGGCATCAACGCCCGCCCGCCGGCCCGGGTCCCCCGCACCGGATTCAGGAGGGCATTGGCCACGCCGAGGGAGTGCAGAAATTCCACCAGACCCTGGAGGTGCGCCACATTTTCCCGGGTGATGGTGGCAATCACATTGAGGCCCGGATAACCGGCCAGCTCCTCCAGAATGCGCACCACCTGGCGGAACACCCCGCCTCCGGCCCAGGTGCGGCGGGTGCGGTCCGCCACCGCCGCAGTGTGGCCGTCCAGGGAAACCCCGATGCTTACCCCCCGGGAAGTGAGGAAATCCCGGGCCTCCCGATCCAGCAGGGTGGCGTTGGTCTGCACCCCGAAACGGAAGGTCTCGCTGAAGGCTTCAATCCCCTGAAAAACCGCCTCCCGGGCCAACAAGGGCTCACTGCCGTGAAACACCACCTGAGGACGGGCGCCGTCAGGCAAGATGCCTTTAAAATACGAAGCCAGCAGCGCCAAGGCTTCCAGCAGCCGGCTGACCGGCATATCCTGTCCCTGGCGGCGCATCTCCGCCGGCAGATAGCAGTATGGGCAGTTCAGATTGCAGCGCTCCGTTGGGTTGACATAGACCGCCGCCGGCAAAAGCCGGAAGCGGACATTGTCCAGGTCCTGCTGCAGTTCCGCCTGCCTGTTCAGATAGGCCGAGGGAAGTTCTGCTCCAAACAGGTAATCCAGGGCCTCCCGGCGGGCCGCCAGGATCCAGAAAGCCGTATCCGCTTCGATTAAAGCCACATATTCCGGGTGGCCGACGTCAACCAGGTCAAAATGCGGCCCCGTTCCGGTGTTCACCGGCGGCGCCTGGGTTAGGGAATATGATGGAGTCTTTGCTGTCATATTTCTTGCCCCGGTCAGGGGACAGGCGCCCCCGGAAAAAGCGGGACGCGCCTGTCCGCCGTAAGTTGGTCAACCCTCCTAACTTTGGCAGAGGAGGGACTTAGGGGTTATTTCTTCCGGGCTTCTGTCATCAGGTAGTGGGACAGCCCCACCTGCTCGCCGTTGGCCGCGCAGGTGAACCGGATGCTGATAGGCGGGGGATTCCCCTTGACTTTACTGCTCCTCGATTGGATGGGTGGCATGCAATATCCTCCTTTTTTCCTGGATTTACCGGCCGACCCGGGGCCTGCACCGCCGGCCGGGGGAAACCTTCAGGGGCCAACAAAAAAGGGAGCTCCACCTCATCGATGGAACTCCCTTTACCATCAGGAGTCGCCTTATACTGCCAGGCAGGTCTTCTGGCTCACGGATCATCCGGAGGGGACCAGCCTTCCCACCGGGGTGGGCCCCGGCAGTGGCCGGCTCCACGCCTCATCCCCACCGTCCCCGTTCACAGCGGCGGGTCCGCCCCGGATTCGCACCGGGTTCCGGGATGCCTGACAGGAATTTGAAGGAATTTTATCCAAAATGGACCTGCCCGTCAAACAGAAAAAACGAAGGGCCGGAACAGAGCGAGTCAGGTTGCTTTTTTGCCCGGCGGCCTCTATAATTTTGCTGATGTTCCAAAAGACCTGGCTCGAAGTGCGCTTTCTGGTGCCGGCCGGCATGCAGGAGGAAGCCTCGCTGTTTCTGACCGAATTCAGCGGCCGGGGGGTGATTCTGGAGGAGGACCAGGCCGGGGGGGTGCTGGTCCGCGCTTATTTCCGGCCCGAGGAATTCGGCCCCTGGCAGCAGAGCCAACTGCAGGAGTATTTAAAGCGCCTGGGCAGCTATGGACTTTTTCCCTTGGGGCTGGAAATCCGCCAGGCCGCGGAGGAGGATTGGGCCGAGGCCTGGAAGCGGCATTTCAAGCCCCTGAAGGTGACCTCCCGCCTGGTGATCCGGCCTCCCTGGGAAGATTACCGGCCCGGCCCCCATGAGGTGGTAATTGTCATTCATCCGGGCATGGCCTTCGGCACCGGCCGCCACCCCACTACAGTTCTGTGTCTCAAGGCTCTGGAGGAAGTCATGGCCCAGGAAGCCTTGCCTGCGGGCTCAGGCCCCTGGCAGGTGCTGGACGTGGGCACCGGAACCGGCATTCTGGCTTTGGCCGCCGCCCGCCTGGGCGCCAAGGTGCTGGCCATTGATGTGGACCCGGAGGCAGTGGCCGCCGCCTTGGAAAATGTGCGGCTCAATGCCCTGGAGGATGTCATCTGGGTGGAGGACACCCCCCTCATGAAATTGCGGCAACAGTTCCCCCTTATCCTGGCAAACCTCACCGCCCTGGATATCAAACAGTATGCCGAAGCCTTGGCCGGGCGCCTTACCCTGGGCGGCGTCCTCATTGTCTCGGGTTTTCTCTCCGAAGACGAGCCCGCCCTCCTGGACCGCTTTGCCTCCATGGGGCTGAAGGAAGCCGGCCGCTATACCCAGGAAGATTGGGTGGCTTTGGTTCTGCGGCGGCCCTGAACAGCACATTCCGGGTTATGTGCCAGGCATCTGTCATTTGTTCCGGAAAATAGATTTAAAAATCGCGGTAATTTTAATCATTTTTATAATTGGACATATTCACCCAAAACCTTCCATGACCGTCTTGCGGTGCTTTTATGCCTCGCCTGAGGCCTTTCGGGGCGACACAGTGGTGCTGGACGCCGAAGAAAGCCATCATCTCACCCGGGTATTGCGGCTGCCCACCGGCGCCCGGGTGGTGGTCTGCGACGGCCGCGGCCGCCGGGTGGAAGCCGAAGTGCAGGGCTTGGGGCAGAAAGGCGAAGCAATACTCAGGCTGGTGCAGGAGCTCCCATGCACCGGGGAGTCGCCTTTGGCCATAACTCTGGCCATCGGACTGGCCAAAGGGGATGTTCTGGACCTGGTGGTCCGTCAGGCCGTGGAAATGGGAGTGGCCCGGATTATTCCTTTTGTTTCCTCATATTCTGAACAGACCACACCCGAGCGTTCGGCCCGGCGGCTTACCCGCTGGCAGCGGCTGGCCCGGGAAGGCCTGAAGTCCTGCCAGCGCTCCCGGGTTCCGGAAATCACTGCAGTCCAGAATTTTACCGAAGTCCTGCCGGGGCCGGAGGAGGCCAGGATCATATTCTGGGAGGAGGCCCGAAGCGGGGGATTTTCCCGCCAGGCCGCGGATTTCCGTCCGGCCAGTGTGCGCGTCCTTATCGGTCCGGAAGGGGGTTTTTCCCCGGAAGAGGTGGAGCAGGCCCGGCGGGCCGGGTATCAGCCGGCCAGCCTGGGACCCCGGCGTCTCCGGGTGGAAACCGCGGTCTTGGCCGCCCTCACCCTCATCCAGTTTGCCTGGGGGGACCTGGCCTGATTGCGCCTTTGCCCTACCTTGACCTCAATTCTTACCTCCGTCGGCGCTTCGGCGAACGGGTGCAAAAGATCACCCTGGATGCCGGGCTCACCTGCCCCAACCGGGACGGCCGGGTGGGCACGGGAGGCTGCCTCTACTGCAACGTGCGGGGTTCCGGCACGGGTGCCTGGGCCAAAGGCCTGAGCCTTGCCCGCCAGTTGGAGGAAGGCGCCGCCCGT
>FWPV01014205.1_pt1 | contig 11747 bp, 9 predicted proteins | sample 2228371 | NCBI WGS metagenome assembly FWPV01 (sample SAMEA103939776, study PRJEB20133) | metagenome | reverse complement strand
GAGCTCTGGCGGATCGATCAGTTGCCTGTTGGTTCAATCAGTCTGATCAGCATTCTGGGATTGAGCCTAGTTGGGGTAGGGTTTGTTTTGAACGCGGGTCGCATCGCGGCTGTGGAATTTTACCTGCTTGGGACATTGGCTATGATTGCCATCTGGCCGCACCCGCAGGGATTTCGCTTTTTCCTGCCGATCTTTCCCTTCTTGATTGGGTATGTATTAGAAGGTTGGCAGTGGTTGTCCGATAAAATTCAGCCTTTTCTTCATTCCAAAATCAAGGGCTGGGGGATTGGGCTTGCCTGGCTGATTCTGGTTGTATTGGCGGCGGGGATGATGGAGGGGTATTGGAAAGATTACCGTCGTCAGCCCCTCCACGCTTTTCAGGAAGGCATTGGCTTACCCGTCAGCCAGCAGGTGTTTGACTTTATTCGCCAAGAAACGCAAAGCACGCAGGTGATCGCCTTCTTCAAGCCGCGCGCTTTGGCGCTCTTCACCGGGCGAACCGCCTTTGCTCCGTACTGGAATTCGCAGCAGCCGCAACGGCTTTTGGATGACTTGGCTGCCTTTCAGGCTGATTACTTGGTGGTATGGAAGCCGGACTACAGTGATTTGACGGCTTTTGCGCGTCAACACTCGCTTGTTTTTGCGTTGATTTATGAAAACGAAGAATTTGAGGTATATTCAGTTGGAGGTTTAGAACCATGAATTGGATACAATCGCTGCGCGCATCTACCTTTTGGAAATGGGGTCTATTTCTGCTGGGATGGGCCAGCCTCACCGTGAGTGTGTACTGGTTGGTGTTGCAGCCGCCGACGACCGTCAGCCGGGTCTATTTAGGCATCAGTGGGTTGACGGCTGTGGCTTTGATCATCACGGCCGGCTGGTTTTTTGATCGTCCGCTCATTCCCCAGTGGGACAGAAAGCGAATGGGGATGTTGATGGTCGGTTCTTTCCTGCTTTTTTTCGGTAGATTGGTTAGCCATTCAGCAGTTGAGCTTGATGAATGAGCAGACGCGCCTCCATGCTGCCGAGTTTGACGCCCGCGAGCGGCTCATCCAGCAGGTGATTCAACGCGGTGAACCCCAGGTGTTGGTGCCGCCTTACCGGTATAATTTTGGTCTGGATGTGCAGCCCGATCCGCAAAACTGGCTGACGCTGTGTATGGGCGATTATTACGGCATTCCGGTCTATTTAGATCAAGGCAGGTAGTGATGAGTCTTTTCCCCTATTCGACTGATCAAGTGACCTCACCGACTTCAGAGAAACCCCCAAAGGTGGATCTGGTTATTCCGGTTTTCAACGAAGAAGAGGCGATTGCGGCATTTCATCAGCGGTTGCGAGCCGCCATTGACGGCTTGCCTTACTGTTTTCGCATCCTGTATGTCAATGATGGCTCGAGGGATGCGACTGCCGAGCGGCTGGCTGAAATTGCGGCTGGCGATGATCGGGTAACGGTGATCGAGTTAAGCCGCAACTTTGGTCATCAGGCGGCGTTGACCGCCGGGCTGGATCACAGCCGCGGGGATTATGTGATCAGCCTGGATGGGGATGGTGAGCATCCGCCCGAGCTGATCCCGCAGATGCTGGATTTGGCCTCACGTGGCTATGAAGTGGTGCTAACCCAGCGGGTAGAGGCGCAGCAGGCCGGCTGGTTCAAGCGCTGGACTTCGGATGCCTTCTACCGCTGGCTGAACCGCTTGAGCAACACCCGCATTCTGCCCGGCGGTGGCGATTTTCGCCTGCTCAACCGACGCGCTGCCGATGCGCTGAGTCAGATGCGCGAGTACCAGCGGTTTCTGCGCGGTATGGTGGCGTGGATGGGTTTTCAAACCGTCATTTTGCCCTACACGCCTGCGCAGCGGATTGCCGGGCGATCGAAATACTCGCTGCGCAAAATGCTCAAACTGGCTGCCGACGCGCTGTTTTCTTTCTCGCTGGCGCCGCTTTTTCTGGGCATTTCGCTGGGCGGGGTGTTTTTGCTGCTGGCGTTGGTCGAGGTAATCTATGTGCTCAGTTTCTGGGTGACCGGCCGGCAGGACAGCCTAGCACCGGGCTGGAGCTCGTTAATGTTCGTGCTGCTGGTGGTGGGCGGGGTGCTGATGATCACCTTGGGCATCATTGGGGTGTATGTGGGTTTCATCTTTCAAGAGGTCAAACGACGGCCGATTTATTTCGTGCGCCGCATCCTTTCTGCGCAGGAGGATTCCGCAGCGACCGATGAAGCGGCTTAATCGCCTTTCCGCCGAACATTTCTTCCCGCTCATCTTGCTCCTGGTCGTCTTGCTGGCGCACGGCTTGCTGTTCTTTCGGCAGGGCTTTTACTGGGATGATTTCCCGATCAGTTGGATTGCCGAGACCTACGGAACGGCCGGTCTGGCGCGCTATTTTTCCACCAACCGGCCGATTTGGGGGCTGTTGTATCAGGCTTCGGCAGCGCTGCTGGGCAATTCACCGTGGCAGTGGCAGTTGTTTGGCCTGTTCTGGCGCTGGCTGAGCGCGCTGACTTTCTGGCTTTTGGTACGGGAGGTTTGGAAGGATCAACCCCGCGCCGCAGCCCTGAGCGCGCTGGCGTTGGCGGTTTACCCCGGTTTTGGTCAGCAGGCCATCGGGCGGGTGTACGGTCACTTTTTCTGGGTTCTGGCTCTGTTTTTCTTTTCCTTGTTTGCCGGTCTGCGCGCCTTGAAAGGCGGACGCGGGCGTTGGGCATGGCTGGGGGCGGCCTGCGCTGCATCGCTGGTCAACCTGCTGACGCTGGAATACTTCTTTTTGCTGGAACTGGCGCGTCCACTGTTCTATGCGGCGGCTCTGCGTCGGCCCGAACAGGAGGGACAATTCCGCATCAGCCGCATCCTGTTTCATTCTCTTCCGTTTGCGTTGTTGTTCGTTGGGGCGGCTGTGTGGCGCGCTTTTTTCTTTCCATACCAGACCAATAATTACACGCCCTTGCTGCTACAAAATCTGCAGCAGGATTTTTGGAGCACGCTGCTGAACCAAATCGGCTCGGCGGCGGAGCAAATTCGCACGGCGGCGGTGTTGGGTTGGGTCGAAGCCTTCCGATTGCCGGATTGGGCTGCCTTAGGCAGGTTAAGCAGTGGGCTGTATGTGGCAGCGCTGATCGGCAGCGGGCTGCTGACCCTCATTGCCCTTCAGCCGCTGAGCAGCGGCGGCAAACCTTCTCAACGGCGTATCCCCGTCCTGCAAATGCTGACGATAGCCGCTTTCTGGCTGCTGCTGGCCGGTATTCCATTTTACGTGACCGGCTTGCCGGTGCGGCTGGGTTTCCCAAATGACCGCTTTACGCTGGCATTTTTGCCCGGCGCTGCACTGTTGGCAGCCGCGTTGATCGAAAGCCTGCCGCTGAAAGCCCTCGTCAGGCTGACGCTGGCGGCTTTCCTGATCGGTTTCAGCGGTGGACGGGATTTTTGGACGGCCAACGATTACCGCCGCGATTGGGAATTGCAGCAGACCTTCTTCTGGCAGTTGGTCTGGCGGGCGCCGCGACTGCAACCCGGCACAATTGTGATGACCAATGACCTGCCGTTGCGCTTTTACAGCGATAACTCGCTAACCGCGCCGCTCAACTGGATCTATGCGCCGGAGGAACGCTCGCCGCAGATGCGCTATCACTTGTTCTACCCGGCGGTGCGGCTCGGTTCGCCGAATTTACCCGCTTTGCAACCGGGCTTGCCGGTCAGCGTGGATTATCTGGCGGCCGTGTTCCACAGCAGCACCGACCAAGCGCTGGTGGTGTACTTCCAGCCGCCGGGCTGCCTGCGGGTGGTGGATGGCGAGGTGGAGCGGGACAATCTCTTCCTGCCGGCCTTGATTCGGGAGGCGGCGGTGCATCTTTCCTCAACCCGCTGGATTGTGGCGCACAATGACATGCCCGCCCGGCCGCCGGATTTTCTCTACCCCCGCGAGCCGGCGCACGGCTGGTGTTACTACTACCTGAAAGCCGACCTTGCCCGACAGCAGGGCGATTGGCCGCAAGCGGCCGCGCTGGGCGATGAAGCCTTTGCGCTGGGGGATTATCCCAACGACCCGGCCGAACGGATGCCGTTCATCGAGGCGTATGCTCACGTCGGGCGCTGGCAGGATGCGTTGGAGCAGACCCGCTTGGCGGCGGATATTTCGCCAGCGATGCAGCCGGTCTTGTGCCGCCTGTGGCAGCGCATCGAGAAGCAAACCGGAGCCGATCCGCTAAAAGATCGGGCGCGGGCCGAGCTCGCTGATTGGCTGAATTGTGATATAAATCCATAAATCATCCTTGGAGGACACTATGAAATTTTTGATTACCGGCGGCGCCGGCTATATCGGCAGTACCATTGCCTCAGCCTTGCTGGATGCCGGCCATACCCCTGTAATTTTGGACAACCTTTCGGTGGGGAAGCGCGAGTTCGTGCAAGGCCGCATCTTTTACGAAGGCGATATTGCTGACGAAAGCCTTTTGGAGCGCATCTTTGCCGAACATCCTGACATTCAGGCCACCGTCCATTGCGCCGCACTGATCATAGTGCCGGAGTCGGTCGAAAAGCCGTATGAGTATTATCGCGAGAATGTGGCCAAATCGCTGGAATTGTTCCGCGCGCTAAACCGACTGGGGTATAAGCGGGTGTTGTTCAGTTCGTCCGCTTCGATTTATGATGATGTGCCCGGTTTTATGGTGACCGAAAGTTCGCCGCTCAAACCGCGCAGCCCCTACGCCCGCACCAAGTACATGATGGAGATGATTTTGCGTGATTTTTGCATTGCCTATGGCATGCAAGGAATTGCCCTGCGCTACTTTAACCCAATTGGCGCTGATCCCAAACTGCGTAGCGGCATTCACGTGCGCTACCCGTCGCTGGTGCTGGGCAAGATGGTGGATACGGTAATGGGCAAACAGCCCTACTTTGAGCTGACCGGCACGGACTGGCCGACCCGCGATGGCAGCGGCATCCGCGATTATATTCACGTGTGGGATTTGGCCGAAGCCCACCTGAAAGCCGTAACGGAATTCGAGGCAGTTTTCGAGCGGGCTGGCAACCCGCCGGACAATTATGTGGTCATCAATCTTGGTACCGGGCGGGGAGTGACGGTGCGCGAGCTGGTTGCCGCCTTTGAGAAGGTGTACGGTCAACCGCTGCCCCTGCGTGAAATGCCGCCGCGTCCCGGCGATGTGGCTGGGGCATACGCCAACGCCGATACTGCCGAGCGGCTGCTGGGCTGGAAGGCGCAGCGTTCCATCGAAGAGGGGATTGCCGACGCCCTGCGCTGGGGCAAGAAGCGCAAAGAAGTGTTGGGTTACGACTAACCTAAACCGGCAGCGGGTGAAACATCAACCGGCTGCCGGTTTTTTTTGCTTGAATGGGCTAGCGCTGGATCATCGGCAGGAAGATCTGGCGCGGCTCGCCGTACCAAACCCGGTAGCGCGCCTCATCGCCGAACAAGCCATCATCCAGCGGCGCGGCCAGCAGGAAGTATGTCCCGCTGGAGGGAGCCGTCCAGATGAAGGTCAGGCTTTGACCGAATGCTGCGGGGGCTTTCTCGCTCAATAAGTTCCCGGCGCCGTCGTAAATTCCCAACCTGACCGCTGCACCGCCGCCCAGCGAAGTGCCAAAGAACAGGTAGGATTTACCCGCCTCGGCCTCAAAGCGCAGCCAGTCGCGGTCGGCAGCCGGGCAAAGTTTGTGTTCCTGCCCGATCTCATAGGCGAGAACGGCTGCCCCCTGCCGTTGGTCGTTAGCCGGTTCACCACCGCCGGGCGAGCATGTAAAGGGCAGTGTCGTGACCTGTCCACCGGTTGGCCAATCCTGTACATTGCCGGCGCGATCCACAGCGCGGATGCGAAATTCGTATTTTTGCCCGGCCTGACCGAGAAACCACACCACACCGCTTTCGCCGGAAGGCTTGACATTCCAATTCTGCCAGCCGCCGTCGTTGATTCGGTACTGGAACTCCACCCGGCTAATGCCGGATACATCGTCCCAGGCGTTCCAGGCCAGCCGCACGGCGGTTGACCCGCTGGGATTGGGCAGGCTACCGCTCATTTGAGCGGTTGGTTTGCCTCCGTCAATTTGCAGATTCACCCGCCAATCGCCCCAGATTTGGCCGTTGGTGCCACGTGCCTCGGCATAAATCGTTCCGCCGATCATGCCGCCGTAATTGGCTGGGTTGACGGTGATGCTCCAGCCATCGCTGCCGTTGGTATCGCTGCCGATCAGCGTCCACTGGTTGTTGACCGCATCCGAAGGGCGGTAGTAAAAGTCCACTTTCTCGATGCCGCTGGACTGAGCGTTGGCTTCGACCCGCAGTTCGAACGGCCCAGCCGCTATCCAGTTGGAAGCCGGGATCACAAACTGCAGGCTGGGCGGAGCGTTGAGTTCCATCAGCCGCAGGAGGTAGTAGTAATCCATGCCGCCTGCGCCGGGATGATCCCAGGCTTTGACGCGCAGGTAGTACACACCCGTGTAGGGCAGGGTAATGTCAATGCGCGAGTCTTGATTCTGCTGGTAGACAATATCGTCATTTTCGGCGATCAATCCGCCGCTGCTGTCGAGCAGGTACAGGTAAGGATCGAGCGCCGATCCGATGGCTTTAGCGTTGACCTCGACCCGGATGTTCTGTCCCTGAAAGCCGAAGAACTGATAGAACAACTGGCTGCCCTGCACGCAAAGGGTTTCGCCCACAATCGTATCGCCAATGTTGACCCAGCGGGCGCTGGCCAGGCTGATGTGGGTGGGGTTGACCGCGCAGCCGCCGGTTGGCTGGTTGTTCACAATCTGAAAGTTGTCAATTTCCCAGCCGACGCCTTGATTATAGTAGCTATCGAGCGTGTTGAAGTAGAAGCGGATGCGAATCGTCTTACCCAAGTAGGGAGTCAGGTCTATGTTGGGGGTGTTCAGCCAGGTGTTGGCGGTTTGAGGATCGTTGGAGAACTGTCCCCAGCCGGGCAGATCGCTGAACGGTGCGCCGTCCACCGAAATTTGCAGCCGGCGCTGATCCCACCACGGTTCGGGCGATTCGGTGCGGTAGCGGTAGTTGAAGTAGAGGTAGGGACTGCCGCTGTCGGGCAAGCGGATGGGCGGCGAGGTCAGACTGCCGCGCCCGCTGTAAGAGGTGCCGTTGCCGTAGCGCCAGTGCGTACCGGTGTGCTGCCAGCCGCCGGTGGCGTGCCAATCGCCGTTGTTGGTGTTGAGATTATCACTGTACGGCGCCGTTTTAAGAGCGTTATTGGGCAGGGCAGCGTTGGTTACCGTGAAGTTGATCCAGTCGGTGCGGTCGGCGCAGTTGGCGCCGCTGGCGGCTGCTTTGGCGCAGCCGCGCACAGCGTAGTTGCCGGGCGGCAGGCTGCCGATGGAAACGGCCGGAAAGGACAGATCATCGTAGTTAGCGAAGGGTTGTCCATCACGGTTGAGGGTGAAGCCAAAGCGGCTGGCAGACGGTGAGGACATAAAGAGGGTGATCGAGTCGGCGCTGGGGATGCTGCTGCCGTTGGCAGGATAAACCATCGAGGAGGAGAAACTGGTGAAACTGCGCAATTGCACTTGGAGCGAAGAGGCGGTCTTTGCGCCGATGGGATTATCGGCCAAATTGGGATCGTCGCGCTCAAAAGCCTCAGCGCGTCCGCTGTAACTGGTGCCATCGTACAACACGGCGCGCACATTGGCGCCCACGCGGATCGATTGGGTGTTGTTACTGCCGACCGGCGAGCCGCCAGTTGCCAAATCCGGCACGCTGATATCGCCGTTCCACAGGTACTCGCGGCAGACGCCCTGATAGTTGGGTTGGCTGTACAGAATGATCTTGTTTTCGGTGAGGGTGCAGGCCGGGGCAGCCGTTGGGCAGTTGTATTTCTTCAGCACAGTGCGCAGTCCCTGCGGCTGAATGGTCACGTTGCCGTGATTGTCCCACACCCGCAGCGCGATATCTACCGGCCCGTTGGGGATGCCGGCAGCGCACAAATTGGCTTCGATGACGAACGGGCTTTGGGTGAAGCCCGGCCCGACATCCTTCCAAATCCCATCCAGCCCGCGCGCAATGATCTGGATGTTGGTGACCTGCTGGTCATCCCAGGCTGTGCCGGCCACCAGCACGGTGGCGGAAGTAATTTCCTCGCCCGGCGCCGGCAGGGTCAATGAACCGGCTGGCGGGTTGGTGCCGATGTTGCCGGAGACATAGCGATTGCCGGGATTGCACTGGTTGCCATAGGCCGACCAGTTAGTGGCTTCAAAACAGGTGCGCGGGCGGCCGTCGTTGACCGCCACATCGTCGAAGCGGATATCCACCGAAGTGCCCCAGTAAGAATTGGGGTTGGCGTGAACGTGGAAATGTAAATGGCTGCCGCAGGACGCGCCGGTGTTGTCCACCAGCCCGAGATACTCGCCCTGCTGGACGATCGCCCCCGGTGTGCGCAGCCGCTCGGGAATGCTGTTTTGGGCAAGGTGCAGATAGAGTTGGTAAGTCCACGGGGTCGTGCTGCGGTCTTCCAGCACAATATAATTGCCAACCGTGCCATCCCCCGGACAGGCGGAAGGGGAACGGGTGGGAATATCCCACTTTACTCGTTTGACGATACCGCCCTTGGAAGCCAAAATCGACCAATTGGGGTGGCGGTTTAGTTCAGGATTATTATCCTCCGCGAAGTCCCAGGCGTAGCGGCAGTCCACCCAGTTGGCGCAGGTGCTGTGGCTGACCGATTGCGAGACGCGGTGAGAAACCCCGGCCGGCCAGGGCAGTTTGTAGCCGCGGTAAACGGCGGCAGTGAGGATGCTCTTTTCTTCCGTGGGGGACAAGTACATCTGCCGCAGCTCATCGCTGAGCAGGTCCTGCGGCACTTCCAACAGGGTTTCCCCCCAATCCTCATCGGCCTGAAGGGTCACATCCCAAGCCTGGATGCCCTTTTGTCCCTCGGCGGGTGCGCTCAGCCGGGCAATCGCCAGCCCCGGCTCACCCTCGATGAACTGGCCGGTTTCCGGATCTACGAACGCAAACCAGATCAAGGCCAACGTACCATCGGCGGAATATTCTACGCCGACCACGCGCGGTTCGTAGAGCAGGAAACCCAGCGATTGGATACCGATGGCGTTCATGCGTTGATCCAGCGCGGCCTGCAATTCGGGCGGCAAACTGCTGACCGGCTCGCCCGGCGGTTCGCTGGCGGCCAGCGCTGAATGAAATGAAACCAGGCTGATCAACAAACTGATCAGAACAAGGCTGTTGAAAACAACGAAACGAGGCATTTTCATCGCACCTCCGCTGGGCTTGGCAAACACTTTGTCTATCCCTGACCTTGTTGGAGTAACAAGGTTCGTGCCAGATGGTGATGAAAATCCCCCTTTCAGACCTGAAAGGCGTTTGGCGATGAAATTGGCAGGGAGTCTTTAAGGAACAGGTTGGAGCAAAGATAGTTGAACGATGAGGGTTTGCAGAGCAGTTTCAGAATCCGTCTGACCTGATTTTATCATCTGATCGGTGGCTAAAATCGAGCGGTAGGCGCTTTCCAGTTTTGTTAAGTTAAAGCGATGCGCCTGCCGGATGAGATTTTCGGCGGCAAAGGCGTGCAACTTCAAGCGTTTGGCGATCTCAGCCGGGGCAGCCAGGCCCTGATCCAGCGCCTCACGGATGAGGAGCAGTAAGCGGTACTGTCGGATGATCATTCCGAATAAACGGGCGGGGTCTTCTTCTTCCAACAGGATTTTCAGGTGGCGCAGGGCGGTGCGGGTTTCCCCCAGGGCGATGGCATCCACCATTTTGAATACGTCGGCCTGTCCGCCAGAGGCGGCCACTTCCTGCACATCCTCGATCTCCACGGCTCGCCGGAAGTCCACATACATGAGCAGCTTACGAATTTCCTGAGCGGCGACGCCGGTGTCGTTGCCGGTCAGCGCAGCCAGTTCGGCTGCGGCGCGCGGCGTAAATTGTCCGCCTTCCTGTTTGGCGCGGCGCATGATCCATTCGGTCATTTCGTGCGGGCGCGGCAGACGCAACTCGCGGATCAGGGCACGCGAGCCGGCTTTTTTGGCCCATTCCAGTAGGGGGTTACCTCGTTTTTTGTCGTCCATGATTTCCCAGCCGCTTTTGCCTTGAAACCGATCCGGGACGAGCATGACCAGTTGGGTGGTGGGCGGCATTTTTTCCAGTAATCCAATCAGCCGTTGGACGGCTTCCGCAGTTCTAAAACGGGCAAATGGATTGCGCAGGACGACCAACCGCTTTTCCGCCAGAAACGGCAGGGCGTAGAGTGCGGCTTGAATCTGTTCCTCTGTAATGGCTCGGTCTTCCAGATCGAAGCGGCTCAGGTTCAGGTCGCCCAGCGCCGCGTCAGGGGTTGCGGCGGCTTCCAGCTGGGCGGCGGCTTCACGGATGGCCTGCATATCATCGCCAAACAGCAGGATGATAGGGGCGAGCGGGTCGGTCTGGGTCATTTCTCCCTACGCGCTGCGAGTGTGAATGCGGTAGAGGGGGATGCCGCGCCGTTCAAAACGATCAATACCCACCACCTGCAGACCGTTGAGGCGGGCATCGGTGGTTGCCACGGCTTGTAACCACGGTCCCATCGGACGGGTGAGAATCAGACTGAGGGTGACCAGCGCCGCCACCAGCGGCAGCCGTTCCAAGCGGCTGCGCAGTGAGTTGCCGGCGCCGAGCATGGCCACAAAAGCCGTCAGAGTGGCAATTAGCCCGCTGGCGGCAAAGTTGGTGCCGCAGTTGGGGTGAATGGCCAGCTGCCACTCGCCTTGATTGAGACGGGTGTGCGCCTGATGGACGGCTTCCTGCAGGTCGTCAAAATCCACCTTGCCGATAATCCAGAAACCGAGCGAGTCGGAGTAACCGGCTAAGCGCAGGCGGGGGTTCTTTTCGCCCAGCACTTGCAGGGTGGCGTGTTCGAGGGCATGGTTGCGGCGAATGTTGGAGGGGAGAGTTGGTAAGGACATAAGGTTCACCTGTAAGTTACTGAATTTTTTTGCCGGAGTTGATTTTGACCAGCTTATCCCAATCAATTCTTCCATCCAGAGAGAATTGACTGGCAAACTCAATGGTAAATTGGTTCAGAATGCGATCATACTCTCGGTAAAAGTCATCATTTTTTTGTTTGGCCTGCCAGCCTAGTGGCTCAATCAAGTCGAGGTAAAGGTTTGGCTCGCCAGAGATAAACTCCCAAAAAGCCTGACCACAAAGTTTCAGGTAATCTCCTTTGTCAGGATTGGCATCCTTACCATAGCAGCATCCATTGATTGCCTGAACGCGGATAGCGGGATTGTTCGTTCGTAGAATTTTTTGCGCTTTTTTGAAATTTTCAACCATTTTCTTGATTTGACTGCTATTCCCCCAATTTGGCCCAGACTTAATCGAAACCAGGTAATGATTTCCATCTTTGCTAAATTCAAGGTCAATTCCTTCGGCTGAGGATTTGTGCCCTTGATAGGCTTGACCGCAAACATAGATGGCTAATCCTTCTAGAAACTCGCCAAAAATCGTTTCTTCCTGAGAGGACAAATGGGCATCCAACAGACTTTTGACCAGTTCATGAAAGGTATTGATATTTTTTGCTCGAAACAGGTAAGGATTTTTCCGCTTCAATACCTGAAGAAGCCTTAGCTTTTGCAGACTCTCAGCGCGCCGCTCATGAAACTGACTGATGTGAGATTGAATGTAATCACGAATTTCATTCATCTGGATTGACATGATAGTTTTCCTTCTGCTCCAGAAGGCTTAGTTGAAACGCTGGCAGATCGTACTCAGTAGGAATGCTGGTTCGGGCAAGTTCA
>FWPV01010428.1_pt1 | contig 11749 bp, 11 predicted proteins | sample 2228371 | NCBI WGS metagenome assembly FWPV01 (sample SAMEA103939776, study PRJEB20133) | metagenome | reverse complement strand
TCATTCATTGGCGTTTCACCGCCCAAGATGCCAGAGCCAAACTGCATCGGCTTTATCCATCCTAACCATTGTGGCGAGGTACTAGGAGACATCATTACATCTTTGCACATAAAGTGCTGCCCAAGATGTTCTTTGACGATCCTGAGAAATTCTTGGACATCATGGCGCAGTATGGGAACCATTTTCTGGAATGGTTGTGGGCGGACGTAGGGGAAAAGTTAAAAGGGGGGAACGGCATCCCCATTGAGGGGATCGATCACCGCGTCATCAGGCGCGAGAACGATCTGACGGTAGTTGTGATCGCGCTCCCCATGCCCATAGCAGCTCCAGAAGCCTATTTCGTGGCCGCCGCCTATCGGCCGAGAAGCGCGTCGCACCCCGAGCCGGTGGCGCGCTTTATGACGCTGGAGCGCAGTCACTTGCCGGGGGAGGATCGCGGAGGGACTTTTTTGTGTGAGTGGACGCGGGACGAAGCACATCTGAACTACGGCAAGGGCTGTGCGCCGGATGTTGAGTCCTTTGTAGTGGCCATCCTCGCGCTTTTGGAGCGGCGCGATCAGGCGCGAACAAGCTGGATAAAGCGGATATTCGGGAAACGATGAGCAAATCCGTGACCGACGAACTCAAACAACGTTCCGGCAGGGCGATCGTGGCGCACGCTTTTTTCCGGTTGGAGAGCGCATTGACGATCTGCCTCACCATCCTTTTGGCCTTTTTCATGCCGCGGCCGCTTGCCTGGTGGCGATGGTGGTACTGGCTGATCTTGGGGGCCGTAGCGGAGGCGTTGATCGTCTATACCTCGATCACCGACGAGCGCACCGCGGCGTATGTGGTGGGCGAGATGCTGCGCGCGCGTTACGATCCCGCCGAGATCAAGACGCGCCCCCTGCGCCAGAAAGTGGAACAAGCTCTCGAATATCGCGAGCAGATCGAAAAGGTCATCGCGCGGCTTCCCGCGGGCGTGCTGCGCGATCATCTGTACGACAGCACCAAAGGCATCGCGGATTGGATCGGCACCCTCTTTGCGATCGCCAAACGCCTCGATGTGTACACACGCGACGAGCTTCTGCATCGCGATATGCGCGAAGTGCCGGCCAGCATCCCACCCTTATACAAAGCTTTGGCCCAGGAGCGGGATGCTGCCGTGCGGCGGCAGATCGAGGCGACTATCGCCGCCAAAAAAGCCCAGCAAGCTAACCTCGAATCTCTGAAAGATAAAATGGAGGAGGCCGAGTTTCGGCTGGAGGAGACGCTCACCGCGTTGGGCACGGTGTACTCGCAATTCCAATTGATCAGCGTGCAAAAGCTGGGGGGCGCCGAGGCACGCAACCTTTCGGAAGATATCCGCGACCAAGTTCAGCGGTTGCAGGATATTCTTACTACTATGGATCAGGTGTATGGCAAGTCGTAGGTGCGAGATGCGCGTGGGGATCGGCGTTCTGTGTGTCGCATCTGGGTGGAGGTGAACATGGTGTTGAGAGCGATAGGGCTGCGCGTGGCGTTGGTCGCCGCCATCCTGCTGGGGGGGCTGCTCGTGTCGTGTGCGGGGCAGACGCCTAGAAAAGGGGAATTGACGGTCTACGTGGCGGTGCCCCTTTCGGGTTGGCAGGCCGATGGCGGGCAGACCGTGCTCGGCGGGGCCAGGCTGGCGGCCGAGGAGATCAACCAACGCGGAGGATTACTGGGTTACCGCGTCAAGGTGGTGCCCCTGGACGATGAGGCCGATTCGGAGGTGGCGGCCCAGGTGGCGCAAAAGGTGGCCGAGTCCGTGCGCAAAGGGGAAAAGGTGATCGGCCTGATCGGGCACTATAACAGCGGCCAGGCCGCGGTGGGCCTCAAGGTCTATAAGGATTTGCCCATTATCGTGGTCACCCCCACCGCCAGCGATCCCAGCCTGACGGCGCAGGGTTATCGCAACTTTTTCCGTGTCAACGCCACCGACGCCGCCCAGGGGCCTTTCGATGCCGATTTCCTGGTCAACGACCTCAAGGCGCAGCGCATCGTGGTCGTGTATGCCGAGAACGAATACGGCCAGGGACTGAAAGATCAGATGGTCAAGGCGTTACAATCCCTGGGGCGGCCTCCGGTGGAGGTCATCAGCATCAAAGAAGCCGCCGATACCCACGCTGCGGCCGTTGCCAAGATCAAGGCTGCCAACCCGGACGCCATCTTCCTGGCAGGCTATGAGACGGAAGGCAACGTCCTTCTGCCCGAGCTGCGCGAGGCGGGCGTGCAGGCCACCTTCATGGCCAGCGATGGGTGCTTCCTCTACGAGTTCATTGACGGGGCGGGGCGCTGGTCGGAGAGCGTATATGTGAGCGGCATCACGCCCGATCCGAGGGTGGTGGCGAACAAGGCTTGGTGGAGCGCTTACCAAAGGGTCGAATCGCGCAACCCGGGCACCTATAGTGTGGCAGGTTACAGCGCGATGACGGTCATCGCCGAAGGGGTCAAGCGTGCGAATAGCCTGGATGTGGACGCCATCGCCAAAGCGCTGCGCCAGGGAGAGCTTTCCGCCCTGGTGGGGCCGATCAAATATGACGACAAAGGCGACCTGAAGGATCAGCGCGTGTACATTTTTCAGGTGCGCAACGGCGAGTTTGTGCAGGTCAAGCCCGCCAAGTGAAACCAGCAGCTTGACCTACAGCAGCGCCGTGCTGAAATAACGTTCGATGCGATCCGGCAAGATCGTCACGACGTGGTTGTGCCCGTTATCCAAGTGCAGAGCGGCGAACACGTTCGCGCCGGAGGATGTTCCCACCAGCAATCCCTCTTCTTTCGAAAGCCGGCGGGTGGTTTCGATGGCCTCATCGTCGGATACGGTGAAAACCATATCGACCAGGTTAATATCCAGCACGTCGGGCACAAAGCCGTCCCCAATGCCCTGAATTTGGTGCAGGCCCGGCTCTCGCCCCAGGAGCGCGGCGCTGTTCTTCGGCTCCACGGCCACGATTTTGACTTTGGGGTTTTTCTCTTTGAGGAAGGTCCCCACGCCCTGCAGTGTTCCGCCGCTGCCCACGCCGGCCACGAATACGTCCACCTGGCCGTCGAGGTCGCGCCAGATCTCGGGAGCGGTCTGGAGATAATGGATTTCGGGGTTGTGCGGGTTCACGAACTGATTGGCGGCGAAATAGCGCCCCGGCTCCGCCTCCATGATCTCCTTCATCTTCTTGAGGCACCCGCCCAGGCTTTCGTCGCACGGCGTGAGGATCGTCTCCCCGCCGAAAGCCTGGATGATCTTGCGCCGCTCCACGCTCATGTTCTCGGGCATGACGCAGATCACGCGATACCCTTTTTGCACTCCCACCAAGCTCAAGCCGATGCCCGTGTTGCCCGAGGTTGCCTCGATGATGATCATGCCCGGCTTGAGCTTGCCCTCGCGCTCCGCCGACTCGATAATATGCTTGGCGACGCGGTCTTTGACGCTACCGCCCGGGTTGAGAAACTCGGCCTTGGCGAACACGTTGCCCGAGGACATTTTCGTCAGGCGAATGAGCGGCGTGTTGCCGATGGCATCCAACACGGAATCAATCAGCATAGGAAACTCCTAAATGGCGGGCTCGCATAAGCTTTGCTTTCACAACTTACTGATGATATGATCATATTCACTTCGCGTCAAACTCCGGACTTGGCTCCAAAGTTTGTTGGTGAGGTTTCGGGACGTTACAGAGCCCAGGATTTGGGTGGGTCCGAGTGCATGGTTTTCTACGGTTTACTTTACGTGCGGCCAGCCGCGTGAAGCACCCGCACCCAGATTAAAATGCCACAATATGAGTCAAAAGCGACTAACATAATTTGGAGCCGAGTCCCCTATTGAGGACATGCCAACAATCCTCCATTTGGCGCCCCGCCAATCCTCTCAACAACCGATGTGCTCATGCTCTAAAGCTGGTATGATAAACTCAAAGTGACACCATACGTGCATGATGTTCGGGCATGCACGTTAGGCAAGGAAGCCGCCCAAACCGCCTGGGCGGCTTTTGATCTATCGTTAGTGAGGATACTATGGCGCTCTCATTAGCTACTCCGACCTTTGTCCTTGATCGTGACGAGACACGCTGCATTGCCTGCCAAGTATGCGTGCGGCAGTGCGCCAACGACGTGCACTACTGCGATGAAGACGGCCGCGTCCTCAGCGATCCCTTGCAATGCGTGGGCTGTCACCGATGCGTGTCCATGTGCCCCACGCGCGCGCTCACCGTGCGCCTCAACCCGCTGGAATTCCGCCCACACGCCAACTGGACGGCCGCCAGCATCACCAACATCTACAAACAGGCGGAGACGGGGGGCATGCTCCTATCGGCGATGGGCTGTGATCAACCCTATCGTATTTATTGGGATCACCTTGTGTTGAACGCTTCCCAAGTGACCAACCCATCCATTGACCCCATGCGCGAGCCGATGGAGTTGCGCACCTATTTGGGGGCCAAGCCCGAATTCGTTTCCGTCGAGATGGGAGAGGGGGGGCCGAAGCTCAAAACGGAGCTGAGCCCGCAGCTTCAGCTCGAGGTGCCGATTATGTTCTCGGCCATGTCGTACGGCTCGATCAGCTTTAACGCCTGTCTATCGCTCGCCAAGGCTGCGCGCGAAGCGGGGACGTATTACAACACCGGCGAGGGCGGGCTACATCCCGACCTGTACGAGTACGGCCCGAACACCATCGCGCAGGTGGCCTCGGGACGTTTCGGCGTGCATCTGGATTACCTCAATACGGCCGCCGCGCTGGAGATCAAGATCGGCCAGGGCGCCAAGCCCGGCATCGGCGGGCATCTGCCGGGCGAAAAGGTGACGCGCGACATCTCGCGCACGCGCATGATCCCCGAGGGCACGGACGCCATCTCGCCCGCGCCGCATCACGATATTTACTCGATCGAGGATTTGCGCCAACTGATCTACGCGCTCAAGGAAGCAACCCATTACGCCAAGCCCGTCTCCGTCAAAGTAGCAGCGGTGCACAACATCGCGCCCATTGCCAGCGGCATCGTGCGCGCCGGCGCGGATATTGTAGCGATTGACGGCCTTCGTGGCGGCACGGGCGCGGCGCCTACCGTGATTCGCAATAACGTGGGCATCCCCATCGAACTGGCCATTGCGGCGGTGGATCAGCGCCTGCGCGAGGAAGGCATCCGTCATCGCGCATCGCTGGTGGCGGCGGGCAGCATCCGTAACAGCGCCGACGTGGTCAAGGCCATCGCCCTGGGAGCGGATGCGGTCTATATCGCTACAGGGGCGCTTGTGGCGTTGGGGTGTCACCTGTGTCAGCGTTGCTACACGGGCAAATGCAACTGGGGCATCGCCACGCAGGATCCCTATCTGACCAAGCGCCTTAACCCCAACATCGGGGCGCGGCGGCTGGTGAACCTGTTGCGCGCCTGGTCGTTGGAGATCAAAGAGATGATGGGCGGCATGGGCGTCAACTCCATCGAGAGCTTGCGCGGCAATCGCGACCATCTGCGTGGGGTCGGGCTGAACCAGGTCGAGCTGGACGCACTCGGTATCCAATCTGCCGGGTTCTAGAGGCTATTCTCCTATAGGCTGGTAGCCTATAGCGTGGCATCGCGAGGAGAGATCACGTGAAACGAATCGTTATCCATGAGGAATACTGCATCGGGTGTCGGCTGTGTGAGGTACACTGCTTGGTGCAACACTCGCAATCGCGCGACATCATCAAGGCATTCAAATCCGAGAAGCCGCGCGTCATGTCGCGCGTGATGGTCGAAGAGAGCGGCCCGCTCTCCTTTGCGCTGCAATGCCGCCAATGCGAAGAGGCGAGCTGCCTGGAGGCGTGCATCTCGGGCGCCATGCACCGCGACGAGAAGACGGGGGCCATCGTTTGCGATGAACAGCGCTGTGTGGGATGTTGGATGTGCATCATGGTTTGCCCCGCAGGCAGCATTCAGCAAAACTTGGCGGGCACGCGCGTCGCTTCCAAGTGCGACCTCTGTTACGGCGCCGACGTCCCGGCCTGCGTAGCACATTGCCCCAACGAGGCCCTAACGTATGAGGAAGTGGATCTAGAGCGGGAGGTGGCACGATGAGAGCAGTCATCATTGGCAATTCGGCTGCCGCCGTGGGAGCCGTGGAATCCATGCGCCAATACGACCAGAGCGCCGAGATACTGATCATCTCGGAAGAGCCGCATATGATCTATTCGCGCCCAATGCTCTCCCACTACCTGGCCGGCGAGATTGACAAGCCCCGACTGGCTTACCGCCGCGCCGACTTTTACACGTATCACCAAGTTCAACCGATCCTGAATACCCGCGTGACGTGTATTGACCCCGAGCGGCATCGCGTCGTCGTGGATTCAGGTGCGGAATACTCTTATGACAAACTGTTGATCGCTACGGGCGGGACGCCCATCGTGCCCCCGATGCCCGGGCTGGACGCAGAAGGCATCTTTACGTTCACGCGCTTGGATGACGCGTTGGGCATGATCCGCCACTTGGAGAGCCACTCTGTCGAGAACGTTGTGGTGGTGGGAGGTGGCATGATCGGCATCAAGGCCACCGATGCGCTCATGAAAAGGGGATTGCATGTGACGATGGTTGAGCTTGCGCCACGCATCCTGAGCGCCGCCCTCGACGAGACCGCCTCGCGGCTCATGACCAAATTGTTGCATGAGGCGAAGGTCGAGGTGATTACGGAAAGCACCATCGAGGGCATCCATAGCAAAGAAGGGCGCGTCAGCGCCGCGACGCTGCGCGGTGGGCGCACAGTGCCCTGTCAGATGCTCGTTTTCGGCATTGGCGTGCGCCCCAACGCTCAACTGGCCAAAGATGCCGGCATCGTGGTCAATCGCGGGGTCGTCGTGGATGAATATATGCGCACCTCGGCCCCCGACATTTACGCCGCGGGCGACGTGGCGGAGGCTTACGACCTGGTCGTGGATATGAACCGCACGGTGGCGATCTGGCCGAACGCCTATCGCCAAGGGGCCATCGCGGGGGCGCACATGGTCGGCGTGCAGCGCCCGGATCAGGGCGGCATCGCCATGAACACGGTCGAGGTGTGTGGGGTGCCGGCCATGTCTATCGGCAACGCCAACGTGCCTGCCGACGGGCACGAAGTGTTGGTGGAACTCAACGAGCGACAAAATGTGTACAAGCGTTTGGTCTTGAAAGACGGTCGGCTCGTCGGCGCGATCCTGGTGGGCAGGATCAATCGCGCAGGCATCTACACCGGCCTGATTCGTCACAAGCTCGACGTGAGCGAGTATCGCAAGAGCCTGATGAGCGATCAATTCGGGTTGCTCTCTCTGCCCGATCAGTATCGTAAGCATATCGTCACGGGATCGGGCATCGAGGTCTGAAAGGACGGGGAAAATGAGCTGGGCACAACAAGAGAACCGTTATCGCCAAGATAAAGTGTATGACGCATGCGGGCTTTTTGGCTTCATCGACACTATCGGCCAGAGACACAGCGGCGAAAAAGCCATCACGGCACTAAACAGCATGGAGGAGCGTGGCAACGGGCTGGGGGCAGGGTTTGCGGCTTATGGTATCTACCCAGAGTTCCGCGAGCATTACGCCTTTCACATCATGTGCAAAACGCAAGCCGCGCGCACCGAGCTGGACGCTTATCTTCGCAAGCATTTTGCCGTGGTGCATGACGAACCGATCCCCTTCAAACACGTGCGGGGGATCGTGGACCCGCCGGTGCTATGGCGCTACTTTCTCTTTCCCCTCAGCGCCCAGATGGTCGGGCGCTCGGAGCAGGATTACATCGTGCATCAGGTGATGTCCATCAATTCGCAGATGGACGGGGCTTTTGTTTTCTCCAGTGGCAAGAACATGGGCATCTTCAAGGGCGTGGGGCAGCCGGAACAGATCGCCGAGTTCTATGGCATTCAAAACTATCAGGCCTATTTGTGGACCGCGCATACGCGCTTCCCCACGAACACGCCGGGCTGGTGGGGAGGGGCACACCCCTTTGGCCTACTGGATTGGTCGGTGGTACATAATGGCGAAATCTCGTCCTATGGCATCAACCGGCGTTACTTGGAGATGCACGGTTACCTGTGCACCATGCGCACCGATACCGAGGTGGTGGCCTATGCGGCCGACCTGATCATGCGCCGCCACGGGTTGCCCAGCGAGATCGCGGCCGCGGTGTTCGCCAGCCCCTTGTGGCACGAGATGGAGCACATGCCCGAATCCGAGCGGTGCATCTATCGCGCTTTGCGCCAGACATACGGCTCACTGCTCCTGAACGGACCTTTCACCGTGATCATCGCGCGCAACGGCGAGATGATCGGCCTGGGGGATCGCATCCGCCTGCGCCCGCTGGTGTCGGGCATCAAGGGAAATATCCTTTACGTCTCCTCCGAGCTATCAGCCATTTATATCGTCGAGCCGCAGCTGGAGGTGATCTGCATCCCACAAGGTGGACAACCGATTATCGGACGGTTGGGTGAGGCGCCACGCTTTGCGACGCCCACCCCACAGCCCGCGTTTGCCGAAAAGGAGCCGAGCTATGCCTAGCCACTATGCTGCTACGATGATGACGCGTGGAGACGCCACCCCTCCGCTTATCGGCCCCATCACGCTGGACGCCAGGGGTTTGCATTATCGTGATCTCAATGCTAAAATATTGGAATTGGTCGAGCAGGGCGCAAAAGAGATCGTACTGCAGGGCGTGGCCGGACAGCGTTATCTGGGTACCAACCTCCGCAAGCCGGTAAGGATCACTATCTACGGCGTTCCCGGCAACGATCTAGGGGCATTTATGGACGGGCCGACCATCCACGTCATGCAGAGCGCTCAGGACGGCTGTGGCAACACCATGAATAGCGGCACGATCGTCATCCACGGTTCGGCGGGCGACATCTTGGGCCATTCGATGCGCGGCGGCAAGATTTTTGTGCGCGGCAACGTGGGCTATCGCGTGGGCATCCACATGAAAGAGTACGAATCGGTCAAGCCCGTCATCGTCATCGGTGGGACGGCCCAGCACTTTCTCGGCGAATATATGAGCGGCGGGGTGCTCATCGTTCTGGGCTCTCAGCTTGAGCCGGGGACGCCTCATCCCACGCGCTTTGTGGGCACGGGGATGCACGGCGGAGTGATTTATATGCGCGGGAAGGTGGATACCAGGTTTTTGGGCAAAGAGGTAGGCCAGGCATCCCTGGACGCCAACGATGAATGGACTTTGCAACACTATATCCATGAATATGCTGCCCAACTGGATGTGGATGCGGAAGCGCTGCTCAAAGGGCCTTTCGTCAAGCTCGTGCCGCTGACCAAGCGGCCATATGGCCGCCTGTACGCGTATTAAAGGCGCGTGTTGCTATGCGTCGAATCTATACGGGATCATTGCTCCGCGTTGAGCAAGGGGGAGTATGCTGGAAACACTCACTTTGAACTGCGAATCTGAACGCGCTCGCATCGTGGATTTTATCCGTGCGCAGGTGGCCGAGGCAGGCCGCAATATGCTGATCGTCAACCTCTCCGGCGGGATAGACTCGGCCTTGGTTGCCGCGCTGTGCGTGGATGCCGTGGGCCGGGCGCACGTCAAGGCCATGATTTTGCCCTACGCCACGAGCAACCCCGAAAGCGAAGAGCACGCCGGGCTGATGGTCGAGAAGCTCGGCATTGCCAGCGAGCGATTCGACATCACGGGCATGGTGCGCCCCCTGTTTGAACGTTATCCCACGATGGATGAACGACGCAAAGGCAATATTATGGCCCGCTGCCGCATGATCGTGGCCTTTGACCAGTCGGCCCTACTGAACGGCCTGGTTGTGGGCACCAGCAACCGCACCGAGACCTTGTTGGGTTATTTCACGTTGCATGGCGACGGCGCGGCTTCGCTCAAGCCCATTGTTCATCTCTACAAGTGCCAAGTGCGCCAGCTAGCGCGCCATATGGATATCCCGGCGCCGATCGTCGCCAAGGCCCCCAGCGCCGATCTCTGGCGTGGACAGACGGATGAGGGCGAGCTGGGCTTTACATACGATGAGGCCGATCAGGTGCTTTACCTGTTGACCGAGTGCGGCGAGAGCGTTGAGAAGATCGCAGCGCGGGGCTTTGCGCTCAAAACCGTTTTGGCCATCAAGCGTCGTTGGGATTCCACGGCGTTCAAGCGCCGCGACGTGCCGGCCTTGCCCCCCGCTAATCCGATCATCCGGTGAACCAGGAGGGGCGTATGTTGGATCACCCCAAGGGAATGCTCGTGCTGGAAGATGGTAGCGCATTCACCGGCATTTCAATGGGCGCGCCCGGCGAGTATGTCGGCGAGGTGGTTTTCAACACCAGCATGACCGGCTACCAGGAGATCATGACCGACCCTTCGTATTGGGGCCAAATGGTTACGTTCACCTGCCCGCACATCGGCAACGTGGGGGTGAACCGCGAGGATGTCGAGTCCGTGCGCCCCTGGGTGCGCGCCGTGTTGGCGCGCCAAATTTGCGAGCAGCCCAGCAACTGGCGCTCGCAGCAGCCACTGCCCGAATACCTGCGAGAATTCGGCATCCCTGCCCTTTCGGGCATCGACACGCGCCGGCTGACGCTCATTTTGCGCGAAAAGGGCGTTATGCGCGCCGCGCTCTCGACGGAAAGCCTCGACCGCGAGCGATTGCACCATATGGCCCTCTCGGCCCCCGACATGAGCGAGCAGGTCGTGGTGCAGAACGTCTCCGTTACCCACAAACAGGCGTGGGATGCGCCTGTGTACCCGCGTTGGGCCGATGCGTTGCGCGACCTGCCCGCGCTGAACAGCCCGCATATCATCGTGCTCGATTGCGGCATCAAACACAACATTCTGCGCCTACTGCGCTCTTTTGGGGCGCGCGTCACGGTGTTGCCTTACAATGCCACCCTTGAGAAGGTTTTGGCCGAGCAGCCGGATGGCGTGTTGCTCGGCAATGGCCCAGGCGACCCTGCCCAGGTTCCTACCGAGACGATCGGCATGATCCGCGCGTTAATGGGGCGGCTTCCGATTTTCGGCCTTTGCCTGGGGCATCAGCTTATTGCTTTGGCCAGCGGGGCGCGCACCTACAAACTGCGTTTTGGCCATCACGGCGGGAATCAGCCTGTCAAGAATTTGCTGACGAACACCGTCGAAATCACCGCCCAGAATCACAACTATGCCGTAGATGCCCAATCGCTCGACGGGCTGCCTTTTGAAGTGACGCATATTAACTTGAACGACAATACCGTGGAAGGAATGCGCCACGTCCGTTGGCCGATCACCAGTGTGCAATACCATCCCGAGGCATCGCCGGGGCCGCACGATAGCTTACATCTCTTGCATCAATTTGTGCGGTCTTGCGAATAAGATCACCCACCAGATTAGATAACCATGCCCAAACGCACCGACATACGCAGTATTCTGATCATCGGCTCCGGCCCCATCATCATTGGACAGGCCTGCGAGTTCGATTATTCGGGCACGCAGGCCTGCAAGGCGTTGCGCGAGGAGGGGTACCGCACCATCCTGGTGAACTCGAACCCTGCGACGATCATGACCGACCCGCGCACCGCCGACGTGACTTACATTGAGCCGTTGACCGTGCCCGTCCTCGAGCGCATCATCGCGCGCGAGCGGCCTGACGCCGTGCTTTCCACTATGGGGGGACAGACGGGGCTGAACCTCTCGATGGATTTGCATCGGCAGGGCATTTTGGAGCGTTATGGCGTGGAGTTGATCGGCGCCAATGCGGAGGCGATCGAGATCGCCGAGGATCGCGAGCGCTTCAAGGAGGCCATGCTGGAGATCGGTTTGGAGGTGCCCAAAAGCCATGCCGTTT
>FWPV01014202.1_pt1 | contig 11750 bp, 9 predicted proteins | sample 2228371 | NCBI WGS metagenome assembly FWPV01 (sample SAMEA103939776, study PRJEB20133) | metagenome | reverse complement strand
AGGGCCAGAGGATTGTGGCCCAACAGGGCCTGGTGCCGGCCACCATGCCGGTAGTGATAAAGAAGTAAAAAATTTAAATTTAAGGAGCGCCGATGAGAAGAATACGGATAGGATCGCTGGCAACCATCATTTGGGTGGCGGCCTGGGCTTTGGGCTGCGCCCACACTTCAGAGGCGGCCAAACCCAAAGCTGAAGATCTATATCAGCAGGCGGTGGCCGCCGACCTGTCCGATAACCCCGATCTAGCGGTGGACCTGTTGCGGCAGGCCATCACCGCCAAACCCAAACTCAAAGAGGCCCATTTCCTTTTGGGCCGGGTCTATTCCGATCGGGGGATGTACGATGAGGCCATCGGCCACCTGAAGGTGGCGGTGGACCTCAAGCACCCCGAGGCCCAGAGGCTTCTGGCTCGGGTCTACCACCGGGCCGGACAATTGGACGAGGCCGAGAATCTCTTCAAGTCCCTGCTTCAGAAGAGCCCCAACGACGCCGACCTGCGCTACCGCCTGGGCAAGGTGATGCTGGACAAGGGCGATCTCAACAGCGCCGGGGAGGCCTTCCGCCAGGTGCTGCAGATGGATCCCAACAATGCCGCGGCCCACAACGGTCTGGCCAACCTCTACTACCGGAGGCGGATGATGGCCGAGGCCATGTCCGAATACCAGAAGGCTCTACAGCTAGACCCCAACCTGGCTGACGCCCATATCGACCTGGGAAACGTCTATTTTGAAACCGGAAAGTACCAGGAGGCCGCCCAGTATTTCAAGCGATATACAGAACTGGCCCCCAGAGAGGTGGCCGGCTATTTTCTATTAGCCAAGGCCTACCAGATGCAGCGTGACACCCTGCTCTTTCGGGAGGGGATGGCCGCGGCCGAGAAGGCGGTGAGATTGGATCCCCACAACGACGGCGCCTGGTATATGCTGGCCACCTTCTACCGCGACGGCAAGCAGTATCAGAAGGCGGTGGAGGCCTTCCGCCGGGCCCTGAGCCTGTCCCCGGTGGACCCGGATCGCTGGTTCGAGGCCGGGCAGACCTATGTCAAAGCGGCCACGGCGCTGCAGGAGGCCAAGGATACGGTCCGGGCCAAGGAATATCTGGATTCGGCCATAGTCTGTTACGAGAAGCGCTGCGAACTGGATCCCACCAAGGTGGAGGACACCTATTACGTCATGGGCACGGCCTACTATCTGAGCGGCAACTACGACAAGGCCATCGAGTGGTACCAGAAGCGGATCAAGGTCAACCCCAGGACCGCCTACGGAGTCTACATGAATCTGGGCTATAGTTATTCACTGAAGGGTCAAAAATTGAAGGCTGCCAGCGCCGAGGCCAAATCATTATATCTGCAGGCGGTCGACGCCTTCTCCGAGGCCAGAAAACTGGCGCCGGATAAGGTCCAGCCCCTGGAGGCCATCGCCCAGCACTATGTCTTCATCGGCCAGAAGTTCAACGACAAAACTTTTATTGCCAAAGCCAAGGCCACAATCGCCGAGATCCGGAAGAAGGACCCCAAGAACCGCATGGCCTATGAGTTGGAACAGGCCATGAAGCCCAAGATCGAAGTCTGGTGACCCGTCGCCGGGCAATCCGACCGCAAATATAAACCGGCTCCCCTGGAGCCAAAAACTAAATAACCAACAGCTAGGAGGTTCATTGGAGCAATGTTAAAGGAACTCGTCAACGCGGCCATGCCGGTGAAGATCCTGATCATGGGCGTCATTCCTGCAGTGCTGGCTCTGGGGCTGGGCCTGGCCCTGGCCTTCTCCAAGAAGACCGGGGTGATCACCTTCCTGCTCTATGTAGTCGGCTTCATGGTGGCCTTCGTCATCTTCAAGACCCTGCCCGAATACATTCAGAAGGGTGGGCCGGTGGTGATCGTGCTCATCACCCTCCTCATCCTTCTGGTGACCTACATCATCGAGCGCTCGCTGACCATCGGCCGGGCCCGGGGGGCCAAGCCCATACCGGTGTTCATGCAGGAGTTCCGGGAGCATCTGCGGGCGGGCAACATCACCCTGGCCATCGAGGCCTGCGAACAGCAGAAGGGCTCGACCGCCAATGTGCTGCGGGCCGGCTTAGAGAGATACCTGGCGCTGCAGAACTCCAGCCTCTCCCAGGATAAGAAGCAGGCCGAGATCCAGAGGGCCATCGAGGAGGCCAATATGCTGGAGACTCCGCTTCTGGAGAGAAACCTGATCGTCCTCACCACCATCGCCTCCATCGGCACCATGGTGGGACTGACCGGCACCACCATCGGCATGATCCGGGCCTTCCAGGCCATGGCCCACGCCGGAGCCCCGGACGCCGGCGAGCTGGCCCGCGGCATCTCCGAGGCCCTGATCAACACCGCCGGCGGTCTGTTCAACGGCATCGGCGGCATCGTGGCCAACAACTACTTCATGAACAAGGTGTCCCAGTTCCAGTTCGCCACCGACGAGGCCGTCTACGAGATGACCCAGCTGTTGGTGATAGGAGAAAAATAAAATGGCGGTGAAGATGAAACGTCGGGCCAGGATCGTCCTGGATATGACCCCGATGGTTGACATCGCCTTCCTGCTGGTGATCTTCTTCATGTCCACCTATCACGCCCGGCCGCCGACCACGGTCGACGTGATGCTTCCGGATTCCCGGTCGCCGCTCAAGGTGCCTGAGTCCAATGTGATGGTGCTGACCGTGCTCAATCCCGACCACGCCAAGCAGCTGGCCGACAGCATCGGACCCACCAGCCTCTTGGGGCTGATCAACGAGATACGGGAGGCCTCGGCCGATCCCGATATCTCCCTGGAGGGTCTAAAGGGGCGCGGGGGTCTTCTGGCCTATGCTTCCACCGATCTCCTCCGGGATATCGTGGGATCGCCGGGCAAGCCCCTGAGCCGGGGGCGGGCCTGCGAATTGGCCATCAAGGAGGTGCAGCGGCCAGGCAATTTCATCTATCGGGCGGCCAAACAGGAGATAGCCTCCATGACCCCGGAGCAGTACACCGCCCGGGTGGACAGCATGGTCATCTGGTATTATACCGGCAAGGAGGCGGCCCAGCCTCTGCATATCAACGATCTGGCCAGGACCGTGGTCGAGGAGCGTATGCGCAACCCCAAGATGATGATGGTGCTGATGGTGGACAAGAAGTGCCAGTCGGGCAAGATGCTGGACCTGACCGCCATCCTGCAGAAGAAGGATGTCAATATGCTCCGCTTCAGCCTAGTGACCAACCTTAAAGCGGGCGCCAAACCGGTGTTTGGCGAGGAAGGGAGGTGATGGCATGGGCGCATTAGATGCCGGCGCAGCCCCAGAGATCGGTAAAAAGAAGGGCGGCCTCCACAAGAGGAAGGGCAAGCCCAACATCATCCTGGACATGACCCCCATGGTGGACATCGGGTTTCTGCTGGTTATCTTCTTCATGACCACCACCCGGTTTAGAGAGCCCCAGGCCATCGAGATCACCCTGCCGCCGGAGAACCCCGAGGGCACCGAGCGCGGAGTGCCGGAATCCAATGTGATGATCCTCAACATCATGCCTGACGGCACCATACTCCAGAACATGGCGGTGGAGGCCCCCCGGCCGGTGGAGGTCGACTCCCTGGACTCCCTGCTGGCCCGGGCCAAACTGGCCAACATCAAAAGACAGCCGCAACATATCGACGCCCGCACCCAGGTGTTCTACGAGTCGGGCGAGGAGTTCCTAAGGCGCTTCGAGTCCATGCCCCGGGACGTTCCCAAGGCTATCCGGGACAGCATGGAGCGGGTGCGGGACGAGAAGATCTGCCGGTTCACGGTGCTGGTCCAGGTCAACCGCTTGAGCCAGTACGACAAGGTGGTGGCGGTGATGGACGCCATCCAGCAGAACCAGATAGCCAGGTTCGCCATCATCGAGCAGAAGCCAGAGGATCAGAAACTGGTGGAGGAGGCGCTGGCCAAAGGAGTTCCGGTCAAAGACCTCCAGGCCAAGCAACCCAAGAAGAGAGGAGGCAGATAACTATGGGACCCAATATAGATATCTTCCTTCCGGTGATAGGCTCGCTGGTGGGGGTGCTGATCGCCACCATCGTGGTCATGGTCCAGTCGCGGCAGTTGGCCGGAGTCGGATTCGGGGTCAAGGGGGCCAAATTGATCATGCCCATGCACCTCAAGAAATCCCTCTTCATTACCCTGACCATAGGTCTGGCCATCGTGCTGGCCGGCCTGAGCTATATCGCCTTTGCCGCCTGGCAGGAGTCCCGAAAGCCTCCGGTGGAGGCTCCCATGGTCCGCATCACCTACAGCCAGTTGGGAGCGCCGCCTTCGTTGACCGGATCCACTATGGAGCAGGTACAGGTGGCCGGTGCCGTGGGAGCCGCGCCGACGGTGGGCATACCCAAACCCGTGCCCGACGACCAGGCAGTGGACGAGGCGGCGGCCACCCAATCGGAGCTGGGGGCCATCTCGGCCGGAGTGGCGACGAGTGGTGACATGGGAGGCACCGGCGGCACCCTGGTGGTGGACGAGGCCATACCGGACCGCAGCGAATATGTGGCCATGGAGAAGGCCCCCGAGGTCATCAGACATGCCAAGGTGGAGTACCCGGAGATCGCCAAGAGGGCCCAGGCCGAGGGCCGGGTCTACCTCCAGTTGCTTCTGGATGTCGACGGCCGAGTGATGAGGGTGGAGCTGGCCAAGAGCTCGGGCAATCCGGTGCTGGACGAAGCGGCCATGGAGGCCGGAAAGACCGTGCTCTTTACGCCGGCCATTGCTCCGGGAGGCAAACCGGTCCGGGTGTGGGTTATGTACCCAGTGACCTTCAGCCTGAAGAACCAGTAGTATTATAAAAAAGCCCCGAACAAAATACCCTGGCCGGACCAGGAGACGTTCGGGGCTTTATTTAGCAGGAGAAAGAACAGATGATAAGGAAATCCATTGCCCTATTGATAGCCTTGTCCCTGGCTCTGGTTGCCTGCAAACAGGAGGGGGCGTCCGATAAGGCCGCGGCCACATCGGGGTCGAGCCAGGTCCCGATGGACATGCAGAAGATCATGCAGAAGCCGGTGGTGGTGCTCGCCGTCACCCTGAGCCCCGCCGATACAGTAGTGCGTCAGATCGAGATCGAACTCTACCCCAAGGAGGCGCCGAAGACGGTCACCAATTTCGTCAACAAGGTTCTGGCCAAGGAGTTCGACGGCACCACCTTCCACCGCCTGGTGCCGGGATTCGTCATCCAGGGCGGCGATCCCCTGTCCAAGGACGACGATCCAACCAACGATGGCTACGGCGGAGAGAGGATGGATGTCGAGCCGCGCAAACTCTCCAACCTCCGGGGCACGGTATCCATGGCCTCCTCGTCCCGGACTCAGCCCATCGACAGCCAGTCGGATATGCAGTTCTTCATCAACCTGGACGACAAGTGCGCCCGGTTGGATCAGATGGGTTTCATCCCCTTCGGCAAGGTGGTCAAGGGGATGGAGGTGGTGGACCTGATAGCCAAACAGCCTCGGGATATGAGGGACCGCCCCTTGAAGAACATAACGATCAAATCGATCACCATCAAGACCGATTAAATCTGACCGTAAAACAGCAGAGGGCCGGTGGGAGACCGGCCCTCTGCTGTTTCTTGACGGGCGGGATCTAGGGGATATCCTTCAGCCGGGCCAGACGATCTCTCTCAATAATTCTGATAAACCAGGCGACCAGGAAAATAGCCAATATCCCGGCCAGAAGGAACCCCTCATAGTGCTTGATCTCGTCCAGCAACAGGGCGGCCGCATTACAGAACAGGTACCCGGCCATGGCCACCACCACCGTCAAGAGGGCGCAGCTGGAGAGGGTGGCCCAGATGAAGGTCCACCAGGGCAGGCGGGCCATGCCGTAAAAGATATTGCCCATAGAGCGGACGGTGTAGAAGTAGCACCCTAGGAAGATACCCCAGACACCGAAGAGCGACGCGAAGCGCTCCAGCCGGTGAGGGGTTTTTCTCAAGGGGTCGAGACGTTCGAACAGCCAGCGTCCCTTCCAGCGCCCCAGAAGATAGAGGCCGAACTCTCCCCGCACCGTTTCAGTTAATGCCACCCAATCCCCTCTTCCCCCTTCCCTCGAGGTAATGGGGCATGGAGTTAGGTAAAAATAAAAAGGGCGACACTCCTAACCCTGCTTGCGGTGCGGAATACGATAGCGGGACAGCAGACGGTAGACCTGCTGTCGGGGCACCCCCAGTTCTTTGGCCGTGGCGCTGATGTCGCCCTGGCAGAGATCCAGGGCCTGGCGCAGCATCCTCTCCTCTAATTGCTGTTTGGCCTGTTTGAGTTTTAGGCCAGGGGCCGGATCCGGCGGCATGGCCGCAGGGCTTTGGGCCGGGGGAAGTATCTCCAGATGTTCGGGCTCGATGCGTTCGCCGTCGCACATGATGACCGCCCGTTCCACCTTGTGCTCCAGCTCTCGGACATTGCCCGGCCAGGAGTAGGCCTCCAGGGCCGCCCTGGCGGCGGCGCTGAAGTTTATGATGCGTTTGCGGTGTTTGGCGGAGAATTTCTCTAGGAAGACTCCGGCCAGCATCAGAATATCGCCCTGCCGGGCACGCAGCGGCGGCAGGTGGATGGTGATGATGTTCAAGCGATAATAAAGGTCCTGGCGGAAACGGCCGGCCTTGACCTCCTGTTCCAAATCACGGTTGGTGGCCGCCACCACCCGCACGTCCACCTTGATGGTCTCCCGGCCGCCGATGTGTTCCAATTCGCCCTGCTGTAGGACCCGGAGCAGTTTGATCTGCAGTGAGGCCGGCAGCTCTCCGATCTCCTCCAGAAACACGGTGCCGCCGTTGGCCAATTCGAATTTTCCCAGTTTGCGGCTGTAGGCGCCGGTGAAGGCCCCCTTCTCGTAGCCGAACAGTTCTGACTCCAGGAGATTCTCGGGGATGGCGCCGCAGTCGATGACGATGAAAGGTCTGTCCCGGCGCAGGCTTAGCTCATGGATGGTGCGGGCCACCAGGGTCTTGCCGGTCCCCGATTCCCCCAAGAGCAGTACATTGACCTCAGAGCCGGCCACCCGGCGGATCATGGAGAAGACCTGCTCCATGGGCTGGCTCTGCCCCAGTAGCTCGTTTTTGGCCTCGATGATCTGCTGCAGGGAACGGTTCTCCTCCTCCAACTTGAGGCGCTTCTCCTCCTCCAGCCTCTTGATGTCGGACACCAGCTGGGCGTTCTCGATGGCGATGGCCGCTTGAGCCGCCAGGGCCGAGAGCAGCTCCAGATCTCCGGCGCTGAAGGTCTCCTGTATCTGCTGGCTGTCGACGTAGATCAGGCCGAAGATCTTCGGCTCCGGGGCCTGCGATGTCCACAGCGGGACGCACAGGCAGGAGCGGATTTTGAGCTCGGTGATGGAGGAGGCCTGGGCCAGCTGGGATTCGGCGGCGGCGTCCTTGACCCACAGCGACTGTCCCGACTCCAGCACCCGGTTGGTGATGGTACGGCTCACCTGGTAATCGGCGCCGTCCCAGACCTGGCCCTGGGGGTTGCGGATGACGCGGAACTTCAAGATGCCGTCGCTGTCGTAGAGCATAAGAAAACCGCGCTCGGCTCGGGTGAGCTGCATCACCGAATCCATGACTACGTCCAGCAGTTGGTCGAGGTTCAACACCCGGGTCATCTGGCGGGAGACGGAGAGGATGAGGTTGAGGCCCTCGGAGCTCTGGCCCAGGCCGGAGCCGCCCTGTTCCAGGGCCTGGGCGGCGGCCCGGAGGTCGCCCTCGGCCTCCAGCAGCACCTCGTCGGCGGTCGGAGCCCTACGCGAGGGAGACATAGCGGCATACCTCCTGACGCAACTTTTTGATGTCCCGGATCACCTGACGCCTTCGGGGTTCGAACAAGTAGCTGTTCTTCAGATCCGGCTGGTTGATATGGCGGCAGGATTGTTTGAAGATGTCCAGGACCTTCTGATAGTACTCCAGGGCGGCCGACGGTTGCCGGCGGCGCACCGCCTGGCGGGCCATGGCGGCGTAGATCGGCCAGATAGTCTCCTTGATGTTGATCCTCTGGGCCAACTGCAGCGCCCAGGACAGGTGCACCTGGCCGGAGGCACCCTGTTCCTCGAGCAGTTCCCCCTGGAGCAGGATGATCTCGGCCACCAGTTGTTGTTCCTCCACCCGCTGGGCCAGGCTGAGGGCCCGGTCGGCCAGAGCCGAGGCCTGTCTCAGTTCGCCGCGGGCCCGGTGGAGATCGGCCAGGTTCTTCAGGATGAAGGCTTCGCCGGCCCTGATATCCAATTCTGAGAATATCTCCTTGGCCTGGAGCAGCAGCTCCTGGGCCCGGTCCCATTGGCGACGCATCTGATAAATGCGGCCCTGGATATTGAGGCCGCGCCCCTGCTCCAGCCGCCCCCCCAGTTCCGCCGCCAGGTCCAAAGCCTGCTGACAATACTGGTTGGCGCATTCGATGCTGCCCAGCGACAGGTAGAGTTCGGATATACGGATATAGGCGTCCAACAGGACCTGCCGGGCCCGGATGCAAGAGGCGATCTGTATGGCCCGTTGGTAGCTCCAGATAGCCTGGTCCCATTCCGATCGGGCCTTGTGGATCAGCCCCAGGTTGGTATGGGATACAGCCAGTTCCAGATTGGAGCCGATCCGCTCCATGGTCTGCAGGCACTTGGTGTGGTAGTCCATGGCCCGGTCCCAATCGTAGAGGTGGCGGTAGATCAGGGCCAGATTGTTGTAGGACCGCGCCAGGCCGCTGATGTCCCCGATACGTTCTCGGATGACGAAACTTTTCTGATGGCACTCGGCCGCCCGGTCCCAATCGTACATGCGGTAGTAGACCAGGCCCAGGTTATTGTAGGACGTGGCGATGCCGTATTGGTCCTGGAGTTTCTCCTTTAGCTCCAGGCTCTTGCGATGGACGGAGATGGCCTGGGCCCATTCGGCCAGTTGCCAGTAGATCTGCCCCAGGTTATTGTAGAGGTCGGCCTCGATCTGAGGGTCGCTGTCCTGGGGTAGCATCTTCAGGGCCTCCAGACAGCACCTCTCGGCATGGCGGTATTCGCCCTGGTGGAGGTAGGCGGCCGCCAGGGAGGAGTGAATGCTGGCGGTCATGGTGGGGTCGCCCTGGGCCAGCGCCAGCGCCTGGTTGAAGTATTCGATGGCCCGTCGGTAGTCGCCCATCCGGTCCTGGCAGATGCCCAGGCGCCGGTAGAGGTCGGCCGAGGGCCCTACCAATTTCAACAGTTCGCCGGCGGCCTTGGCGGCGCGGCTGCTATCTCCGGTCAGAAAATAGAGATTCAGCAGGGGCCGCAGCACCTCGACGCTTTCGGCCGGGGTACATAGTTTCAAAGCCTCCTGGTACTGGAGGATGGCCTGGTCCGGAGCATGGTCGGCCAGGAGCACCGCCGCCTTGAGGTGGCAGGATTTGGCCAGATCGCTCTGCCCCGACCGGAGATGGTGGCGGGCCAGTTCAATGTAGTCCTGGTAGGTGCTGGGGCCCAGCTGTTCCAGCAGCTGGGCCACCCGGCGGTGGAGCCTGGCGGCCTGGTCGGGCTCTATATCGGAATAGATGGCTCGCTCCACCCGAGAGTGGTGCAGGCCGAAGCTCTGTCCCTCGGCGGTATCGATCGGTATCAGCAGGTTGCGGCCCTTGAGGTGGATGAGGTCTTCGATTACCTGGTCCTCGGGGATCTGGGTGATGAAGGCCAGCATCTTCTCCGATGCCGGCCGTCCCATGACGGCGATGGCCTGAAGCAGTTCTTTCTGCCGCGGCTGGAGCGAGGCTATTTTGCCATCCAGGGCTTGTTTGAAGTCGGCCGGAAGAAAGAGCCTCTGGTGGGGGAGGCAGTCGATCTGCCATTGCCCCAGCCGGCGGCGGATCTGTCCCGACTCCAGCAGATAGAAGACGGCCTCCTCTATCTGCAGCGGGTTGCCCTCGGTTTCGGCGAAGAGGTGCTGGGCCAAAGGCTCCAGCCCCGCGGTGTGGTAGAAGATATTCTTCAGCAGTTCCAGCACCTCGGAGGCCGTCAGCCTTTTGAGGAAGATCTGCTCGGCCTGGTTCTCCAGGCTGAGCCGTTCCATGAGATCCAACAGAGGGTGATGTTCGTCGATATCGTCGGTGCGCACGCTGCCCAGAAACAGCACCCGGCTGCGGGAGGCGTTGCGGCCCAGATGATAGAGGGCCTCCAGGCTTTCGGCATCCGCCCAGTGCAGGCCCTCCATGATGACAACGCTGGGTTTGGTGGGCAGGGCCTCGAAGGTCTTGAAGATGAAGTTGGTGATGGCGTCCAGAAGCCGAAGTTTGGTCTCGTGGGGCGGCAGCAGGCTGGGCCGGGGATGGTCGCGGATCTCGGGCAGGCCCCGCCAATGGGGGAGCAGGGTCACCAACTCGGATCCATAAGCGCTCACCACTTCGGGACAGAAAGCCTGGGACAGGGGCAGCAACTGGGAGAGCAGCTGGACGATGGGTTCGTAGGCAGCGCAGTCCCGGGAATAGCATCGGGTCCAGAAGACCTGGGCATCGCTGAGCTGGGCCTGGAGGGCGAATTCCGACAGAAGCCGGGTGCGGCCGATTCCGGTTTCTCCGGAGATGAAGATACAGGTGCCGTGACCGTTCGAGGCCAGCTGCAGGGCCTGGTAGAGGTCGCCTATCTCCTTATCGCGGCCCACCAATTTGCTGAAGAAGAGGTGGCGGCTGGAGGCCGAGACCTTCTCCATCTCGAGATCCAGCCCCAGCCGGCGGTTCATCTCCTGGATGACCTCATTGGCCGAGGCCGGCCGCTGGTTGGGATCTTTGGCCATCAAGGAGAGAATCAGAGATTGCAGCTCATCGGGGATATCCGGATTGAATACCTTGGGCGGCTGGGGCGAGGCCATAAGATGCAATTTTACCAGCTCCTCGGTAGTGGAGGCCTGGAAGGGCAGCCGGGAAGTGAAGATCTGATAGAGAAGGACGCCCAGGGAGTAGAGGTCGGATCGACCGTCCGGCATCTGGCCCGATATAACTTCCGGGGACATGTAGGCCGGGGTGCCGGCCTTGCGGGCCAGGCTTTGGTTTTTGGAACTATGGGCCAGGCCGAAGTCGCTCAATTTGAGTATCCCGGATTCATCCACCAGAATATTGCTGGGCTTGAGGTCGAGATGGACGATATCGTTTTGATGGATATACTCCAAGGCTCGGCATAGCTGAGCCACCGCTTTCAAACAGAATACCCAGTCCCGGCCTTGGCAATAGGACAGCAGGTCGCGTCCTATTACCAATTCCATGGTGAAAAAGTAACGATCGCGGTCGCTGCCGAAATTGAATACCTGGACCAAATTGGGGTGCTTAAGGGAGGAGAGGAAACGGAATTCGTGCTGCAGAAGATGGAGCCCGTTGGAGGTTTGGTTGAAGACCTTGAGGGCCAATGTCTGGTCGGTGGTCAGATCCAATACCCTATAGACTGTGCTGCTGGGGCTCTCCCCGAGCAGGGCTTCTACACGGTATCGGCCAGCTATGCGGCTTTCGATAGGAAAAATATCCATTTGTAACAAAAAGTAACAACATTTTCAGTTTATCATAAAAATTTACATTATTCAATAGTTTTTTGTAACAAAAAGTGCCTTAATATGATATAATATTATTCCCTATAAATCGATATGGACAAAATTGTTTAATCTAACTCCAAGAATAAAAATGAGGTATAACTAGATCCCATACATTCCAATAAAATCTATATCACTCTGCTATTATAATATTATGAGAAATTTGATTATCTACTATAACGGCCGCATCAGGACTTCGGGAAATCATTCTATAGCCGAGGCCTTG
>FWPV01004543.1_pt1 | contig 11752 bp, 12 predicted proteins | sample 2228371 | NCBI WGS metagenome assembly FWPV01 (sample SAMEA103939776, study PRJEB20133) | metagenome | reverse complement strand
TTATCTGGAGTATGACAACCCGGGTTTTTTCACCTATCGGTTTGGGATGGAAAAAGGGTTGTGGGTCAAACAGGGTCTCCAATCAGCAATCACTTTATTATCAGATCACCCAGACGACAGCCAGTTTATCATTATGCCGGTTTATGAATATTCAGAAAATGGCAAGGTAATTACCCTGCGCGGTTCCGATTCGCTTCACCCTTTGGTTTGAAGTACATTTTGTTTCAGGTGCAAATTGAAATTGCGGATAGCCATAGAAGCGATTGTGTTACCGATACTCAGTGAGGCGGTTGCTGCTGGGGAGGGAGCATTGAGGACATGAATCATACCGGGGGCTTCAACGATGCGAAAATCATCTACCAGTGCGCCATTGGGTTCCAACGCTTGAGCGCGGACACCTGCTCCGCTGCGATGGACATCTTCCATTCCCAATTCAGGTAGTAACCGCTGCAAAGCCGATACAAAAGCCCGTTTTGATAGAGAACGATAAAATTCATCAAAGCCCATCTTCCAGTACTTTAAGCCCATTCGCCAGAAGCCGATGAAAGTGGCATAGGTTAATACGTCCGGGATTGAAATGTCGGTTAACTTGTAGCCCTCGCGCTTGAAAGCCAGAACTGCGTTCGGGCCGGCTTCTATCCCTCCCGTTACCCTTCGGGTAAAATGAACACCCAAGAACGGAAAGCGAGGATCGGGAACGGGGTAAATCAGGTTTTTGACCAGATGATGTTTTGCAGGGATGATATCGTAATATTCACCGCGAAATGGAATGATTTGAAGGCCGGGATTTACACCACACTTTTTAGCGATTCGGTCTGAGTACAGGCCCCCACAATTGATCAGATACTTTGCCTTAACTTCACCACTGGTGGTATGGAGAACCAACTCATCTCCACGGCGGGTTAAGGATTGAAAAGAACTTTTGGTGAAAATTTCTCCACCTTCATTACGGAAAATTTCAGCATATTTTTCTACAACCTGAACATAATCTACAATTCCGGTTTGAGGAACATAAATACCTGCCAAACCCGTAGCGTGCGGCTCGTATTCTTTGATTTCTTCCGGTGTCAGACGGCGTAAGCCGGTTAAACCGTTCGCCTGACCACGTTCCATTAAAGTATCCAGGCGGGGTAATTCCTCCGATGTTGTGGCGACAATCACTTTTCCACAATTTTCATGGCGTATATTATGTTCTTGACAAAATTGATATAAGGCTTGTCTACCCTCAACACAATTGCGGGCTTTGAGAGAGCCCGGTTTGTAATAGATGCCCGAATGGATGACGCCGCTATTATGGCCAGTTTGATGAGCAGCCAGTTTTTTCTCTGCTTCCAACACCACAATTCTGGCTGAAGTTTGTTTTGAGAGCGCCAGCGCAGTTGCCATGCCGACAATCCCACCCCCGATAATCGCAATTTCGAAATCCCTGCCACTCATACACCTGCCTCCCAGAAATTAAGATTTTTGGGTAATGAAGATAGACATTGTTATAACATTATACTTCAGCGACAAAGTCGGCTTCTTCTCGCTGGTGATGATTTCGGGGTGAAATTTGTGTGATTTCTTAATTCAACCAGGCCGATATGTTGGCTTGATTGGGGGTGGATTTCTTCAGGTGGTTAATAACCGATATTTCACGCCGGTAAAGTCGGGTAAGTTTATAAAGCAAATGAGCGGTTGTTTCGGATTCAAGTAAATCCTGTTTTTCGTGCAGGGGAATTTGGAGGAGAGAAGCAGCCATATATAACTTTACCAACGGATCTTCCGGTAAATCAAGATGATTTATTTCAACGTGCAGTTCTTCATCTGAAAGCGAATTGAGGGTTTCTAAATACCGATAGATCCACGGTTGAAAAATGCGTATACCACGGGCAACCGCGATCGTATGTGGTTCTTCCATTGGGTAAATTTCAACAGAACCAGTGAGATAGGGAAGATCATAATTTAGGGAGTGAATTTTAAAGCGTTCCTCACCAATCGTCAGAATATTCATCCGTCCGTCATCCAGCCGTTCCGCTTGAATGATATTGGCTGTGCAGCCAATCATGTATGGTTTCGCCAGAGGGCCCAATGCCTCTAATCCCTGACGGATCAGGACCACCCCGAAGGGCTGATTCTCTGATATGCAACGTTGAATCATCAGGCGGTACCTTGCCTCAAATATGTGAAGAGGCAAGGGCATACCCGGAAATAAGACCGTATGGAGTGGAAACAAACACAATTCACGCATAGTTTTGAATAATTTCTTCTCTAACTTTAAAGCCAATTAAGAATTGTTACCAGTCCTTGTATGAGGTTTCTTGTGAGTTATAATCACGGTATGGAATATGAAAGACCACACATGGATTTTCCTACTGTTTTTCGGTTGAGAGTGATTGGTGCCAACCGGGATGATTTTGCCACCTTTGTCATGGTTGAAGTGCGGAAGCACGTACCTGACTTAACCGAAGATGGAATCGAGGCAAGACCAAGCAATGGTGGAAAATATTTAGCCGTTAAAGTGTCGTTTGTAGCCGAATCGCGTGAGCAGTTAGATGCGATTTATGCTCATCTGAGCGCGCAGGAGCGGGTAATTTACCTCTTGTAATGGATAAAATCTCAAACAATTGATTTTTTTTTCAGGGCTGCCGGGCTTGCATCCAACGCCCACTGATTGTCTTTTCAATCCATAAAATTCCGCGATTAAAGAAAAAAGCCAGCAAACCGACAAAAATTGCTCCAACCCAGATTTTATCCATTCGCCCTGCCTGAGCAATACCTTCGAATAACAAAACTCCTAAACCACCGGCACCAAATTTTGCACCAACCGTGGCAATGGCTACTGAAATTACACTTGCCAGACGTACTCCCGCGACGATAACTGGCAGAGCAATGGGAATCTGGATTCTGGCGGCTATTTGCAGCGGGTTCATGCCCATGCCGCGAGCAGCTTCTAAAACCGCCGGGTCAATGTTGTTGAAACCACTGACAATATTCCTCAACAAAATAATCTGACTGTAAATAATCAATGCAACCATTACCGAGCGAGCGTTTAACCCAAAAAATGGGATGAGAAAAATCATTAGCGCAATGCTTGGAATGGTATAAAGAATATTGTTCAAAGGAATCAGTATAAGTGCAATTCGTGGAAAACGATGAAGTAACCAGCCCAATGGCAAGGCGATCAGAAAGGCAATTCCCACCGGGATGATGGCCAGTCGGAAATGCTGAAATGTGAGCAGGAGAACGTACTCGAAATTATTGAGCAGATAATTCATAAGTCTAATTGGTGAGGCAGCCGACTTTCCTCAATTCCTCAAAAGTAACTACACCAATAGGATTACCCTCGTGAGTAACCAGAACAGTGTCTGTCGAAGGTGCCAGCATTTTTGAAAGAACCTGTTTCAGATCTGTTCCTGTTGGAACGTGGGGTAATTTTTCCGGTTCGACATTATTTGGGAGAGGCTGCATGACCGTGTCAACGCGTACCAGAGATAGCTGACGGATACGGTCCTCTGTATTGAGAAGTTGACGGATAAAGTTACTGGCAGGATTTGATAACAGGTTACAGGGTGTATCTTTCTGAACCAGTCTACCTTTATCCAGGACGATAATTTCATCGGCCAATTTCAGGGCTTCTTCAACATCATGAGTAACAAAGAGAATGGTTTTTTTCAATCGTCGTTGTAACTCAAGCAATTGATCCTGTAAACTAGCACGAGTGATGGCATCAATTGCACCAAACGGTTCATCCATGAGCATAACCTGAGGGTCTGCCGCAAGGGCGCGGGCTAACCCAACTCGCTGCTGTTGTCCGCCGGAAAGTTGAGCCGGATAGCGATCTCGATAGTCAGGGGGAAGGTGAATCAAATCGAGCAATTCATCTATTCGGGCATTGATTCGCCGCCTGTCCCACCCCAACAATTCCGGTACTACAGCAATGTTTTTGGCAATGGTCAGGTGGGGGAATAAGCCGACTTGTTGAATCACGTACCCAATATTGCGGCGTAATTGATTGACAGGTATAGATTGGATATCCACTCCGCCAAGCAATATTTTTCCGCTGGAGGGTTCGTGCAGCCGGTTGACCATTTTGAGCAGAGTGGTTTTGCCGCACCCGGAAGGACCCAGTAAAACTACAATGGATCCTTCCGGTATCTCAAAGGTAATGTTATCAACGGCAGGTGTGGCGGTAGAAACGTATTGTTTACTGACGTTGATAAATTGAATTGCAGACATAGTTATCTACTTTATCAAACCCTGTTGTTGTAAAAATTCTTTTGCCACATCGGCAGGTTCACGCTGCTTGCCGGAAACCTCATAATTCAACTGCTGCATGACCTCGTCAGTCAACAACGGTGCAAGGCTGTTCAGTATTTCGGCAATGTTGGGGTTTGCATCCAAAACTTCTTTGCGAATTACCGGCGCCACCTGATAGGGAGGCCATAGCCCCTTATCATCCCGTAAGACGATCAAATCAAAGGCTGCAATCTCTCCATCAGTTCCGAAGGCTACGGTCACGTCTGCCTGACCCTGATTGATGGCCTGATACCGCAGTCCGGGGTCAACTGATTTATATTCCTTGAAGTTAAATTCGCCGTAAACCTGACGCATACCGGGCAAGCCGTCTTCGCGTTCCTGAAATTCAGGCGGACCAACCATGATCAGGTTCGAGGCTTGAGCAACCAGATCGGAAATTGTTTCGATGCCTAATTCCTGTGCTTTGCTGCGTTTCATCGCGACCGCCTGAGTATTATTCATTGGGGCAGGATCGAGCCAGACCAGATTATAGCGGGCAGCATATTCGCTCTTAACCGTATTGTAAACTGCAACAGGATCGGTATTGACCGGTAACTTAAGCACCGTCAGCAATCCGGTGCCGGTGTATTCGGGGTAGAGGTCAATTTCATTGGACTCCAGAGCCTTTTGGGCAATCGGTGTGCCGCCGAGGTTTAATTTTCTTTCTACCCTAAATCCATTGGCCTCCAATAATTGGGCGTACATCTCGCCCAAAATAAACTGCTCGGTAAAATCCTTTGAGGCTACCCGTATGAGCGGTTGAGAGGAGGTATTTCCGGTTGGTGCGCAGGACACTGCTATGAATATTACCAGAATTATGCTTAGTAACGTTTTGATGAAGTTTGTTGATTTCATTTGACACCTCGTTTAATTTCCTTTTCAAGTAGTTATTGGCTGAAGGGTCCTTTGAAGCATTGCAAGTAAACCCTCTGTCAGAAGTGTAATCAGAGCAACGGGAATTGCCCCAACGAACAGGATGCTGTAATCGTAAAGAGCGAAGCCACGCGTGATGTAAATGCCCAAACCACCGCTACCAACAAAGGCAGCCAAAGTTGCGCTGGCAATCACATCAACTGCTGAAATGCGAATTCCCGTCAAAATTACCGGTAAGGCAAGGGGAAACTCCACCTTTATCATTCTTTGGAAATCTGACATGCCCATCCCGCGGGCGGCTTCAAGCACAGCGGGTTCGATTGTACGAAAAGCGGCGTCCGTGTTGATCAGCACTGGAGGCATTGCCAGTATGGTCAGGGCAACGATAGCCGAAGAGGAAGTCAGCCCAAGATATGGGATGATTAGAAATAAGACTGCCAGACTGGGGATGACCCTCAGGCCGTTTACTAAATTCATAAAGGTCAGAGCCATAAAACGCGATCTGGCAGTCCAAATGCCGAGAGGAACGCAGATTAATACAGCAATCCCAATAGCGGTTCCCGAAAGAAGCAAATGATCTTTTACCGCTCCCCAAAACTCAGTCTGGCGGTTGAGAAAGTAGAGATAACTTTGTCCCAGGGTTTGGATGAGTACTTCTACCAATGGTCGCTACCTGCCTCACCTTTGAAAGGGCCAATTAGATTTGAGGTAATCCATCCTCCGTAAAAATTTCCGGGTTGGGGTTTAACCAATTCGTCCTCCACGAAACATTGATCCATCAATTGGGGATAAAAAGCGATGTAATTCGTTATCGAGGAGTATCCCGGGTTGGGGTGAGGATAGTACCAGGCTGCATTCCGAACTTCTTTGTCTGGGGTTTTGATCGTATAGTAGCAGGCCTGTCCCTTCCATTCGCAAAAGGTGCGGCGGGAAGAAGGATATAGATAGTTCATCTGCACGTCTTCTGGTGGAAAATAATACACGGGCGGGTGACTTGTTTCGATAACCCGAAAGGCTTTTTTCGTCTCTGCCAAAAGGAGACCGCCAAAATAAACTCTCAGGTAAAGGCTGGTGGGTTCAATAATCGGTGGACGGGGATATTCCCATACCGATTCTGGTTGAAGTTGAGGAACAGGTTTAGTATTCATCATTGCTTGACCTCTTTTATTTTAAGTACGGAAGTTTTTCTGTCAAACTTTTGTACAAGAAGTTTATAAAGCACTTAATTTGATTGTTGATAAATTATAGTGTTATAGTAATATATATAAAACGAGTTTTTGGAGTAAAAAATGAAGAATAGTTGGGGCAAAAGACTTCAATATTATTTTGATTATTTATTTTCTCTCGGGCCGGGGGTGCTGATTGGTGCATTAGCACTCTTTACGGTTTTGCTTTCATTAATCACAGCCTTTGTGCTGGTGGTGAGTCGTTTATCTCCGGGCGGTGAACCTCCATTTGATTTCATCGAGGGATTGTGGTTTAGTTTTCTCGCCAATTTGGGCGAAGGTTCGGTAGCCGGAAGAGAGTCGGTGTGGACTTTCCGCTTCTTAACCCTGGGGTTGACACTGGCAAGCATTTTTATCGTCTCAAATTTAATCGGTATTATCTCAAATGCAATTACGCAGAAAATTGAAAACCTGCGACGGGGAAAATCGGAACCTGCGACGGGGAAAATCGGCGGTTATTGAAAATGGTCACATTGTCGTACTGGGCTGGTCTGAACAGGTTTTCACGATAATCCCTCAGTTATTTATCGCACAAAACGGCTTAAAAAACAAAAAAATTGTGATATTAGGCAATCAAGATAAAGTTGAAATGGAAGATCAAATCCGCAACCGGTTGGGTTCGGAAGCCCTTCGCAAGGTGGTTTGCCGGAGTGGCAGCCCAATCGAAATGAGTGATCTGGAGTTAACCAATCTTAATGATGCCAGTGGCATCTTGATTTTGACGCCGGAAGGGGATAATCCCGATGCAGAGGTCGTTAAAACAGTACTCGCCATAACCAAAAATCTGCAACGAAAAGGCCATCCGTATAAAATCATTGCCGCATTGAAAGAAAAACAAAACCGGGAACTCAGCAAGATTGTTGGTGAAGGTGAGGTTGAATGGATCTTTTCTGGTCAGGTGATTGCACGGTTACTGGCGCAAAGTTGCAATCAACCCGGACTTTCGGTTGTTTATACGGAATTGCTGGATTTTACAGGAGATGAAATTTATTTCTTTGAAGAAGCAAGTCTGGTCGGCAGAACTTATCGTGAGGCTTTGAGTACGTTTCAAAAGGGGGTGGTTATTGGGTTACAGAAGGGTTCAAACTTTACACTTAATCCCCCAATGGAGACCGTGATTCGACCGGGTGATCAAATTGTGGCAATTGCCAGTGACGAGCAAGGGTTGATACGCGGTGAACGCTCAACGGTTCGCGATGAGTGGATTGTGGCGGATCACATACCCAATAGAAGCAATGAAAGTGTTATTATTTTGGGTTGGAGTGAACGGGGGAACGAATTATTACGAGAATTGAATAACTATTTTCCCGCAAAGTCAAAAGTTTGCATTGTCACTGATAAATTTGATTTACGCCGCGAGGTGGAAGAAATATCTGCCGATCTAAAAAATCTGAAACTTAGTTTCGAAAGAAAGTCCATACTTGACCGGAATGAGTTAGAGATGCTTAAGTTGCAAAAATATGATCATGTCATTCTTTTGAGCAATGATGATCATTCTTTGAGTATTCAGCAAATTGACTCCAATACTTTATTCACATTACTGCACATTCGAAACATTGCAGAAAAAGCTCAGGCCAGGCTTTCGATTGCAACGGAAATTTTGGATGGGAGGAACAGCCGGCTTGCTGAGGTGGCAAAAGCGGATGATTTTATCGTCAGTGACCGTTTAATCAGCCTGATGATGGCTCAAATCGTATCGGAGCGCCGCAGAAACGCTGTTTATGAAGATTTGTTCAATCCACAAGGCTCAGAAATTTACCTGAAACCTGCCTGTCAATACATAAAAAAGGGAGTTGCGGTTAATTTTTATACGGTCTTAGAATCGGCTGCTCAGAAAGGCGAAACAGCAATTGGCTATCGTTTGTCTTCTCTTGCTGAGGATGCTAAACGCTCGTATGGGGTGGTGATTAATCCCGATAAACGCGAAGAAGTAGTTTTTACAGAGCAAGATAAAATTATCGTACTGGCTGAAAACTAAATTGAATAGGTATGGCTTAAAACCTGCACCTGTTTAAGGGCAGGGTTTAAGATTATTCCCTATTCGTGGCACTCATGGATAGAATTTTCTGTGCTAACATTGTAATAAAGTGCATTTTTGATTGTGAATTTAACCATGTCCGACACTGTGGACCGGGACATTCTGCTTCGTGAACCGGGTAAGGTAGAGGAAATGATTTCCTCTGCTTTACAACGGGCTTTTGCGCTGCGCTATCAAAATCCGCCACAAGCGTTGGAAATTTTGGAAAAAACGTGTCAACAATTAGAAAAATATCCAACGGCAACAGAAGACGAACTTAAAAAGATTGGTGATTGTCAACACGGGCTTGGAAAATTATATTGGCAAACGGGTCAATTTGATCGGGCTATTGCCCTTTTACAACAGGCTCAATCCATTTACGAAAAAATTGATCATAAAAAACAACTGGCATGGATCTATGCCCTTTTAGGGCAGGTTTATCTTCATCTTTCCAGTTTTGTTAATGCGCTTCAATATACCCTAAGCGGTTTGGAACTGGCCCAGGAAATTGGTGACCGGGCAGTAGAAGGTCAATTATTAATAAATTTAGGGAGCGTCTACATCCAGCGCGATGAGTTTACCCGCGCGCTTCCTTACATTCTTCGGGCAACCAAAGATGCCGAGATCAGTCAAGATTTACAGATTCAAGCGGAAGCACTGGAAAAATCTTGCCTGGTTTATAGTGGGCTCGGAAATGCCGGTATGGCGCTTAGCGCGGGTATTAAAAGCCTTAATTTGTTTGTGGACATGGGAGAGAAATGGGGAGAAGCAAGAGCGCTCAATTCGCTGGGGCGGGCGTATCACATTATGAAGGATTATCCGAAAGCGTTGGAATGCTTTGAGGATGCCCTCAAAATTTCCCGGCAAATCTCATCCCCCTATGAAAGTGTAGTGTCACTGATCCGAATTGGACAGGTTTATGCTGAACAAGAACTGCCCGGACAGGCATTAGAACCACTTCATGAAGCCTTGCAAGTCAGCGAAAATATTCAATCGCGAGGGCAGCAGGTGCAATGTCACCAGTTGCTATCGTCAGTATACCGTCAAGCAGTTCAATTTCAGCGCGCACTCGCTCATTATGAACGGTTTCATGAGATCAAAGAACAGGTTTTTAATGATGAGTCGGAAACTAAGTTAAAGAATTTAGAAGTAGTCTATCAGGTTGAAGAAGCCCGCAGGGAGGCGGAGAGGGAACAATTAAAAAATATTGCGCTTGAACAGGAAATTCAAGAACGCATTCAAGCCCAGCGCGCTTTACAATCTGCCAATGAACAATTGCAAAAAGAAATTGCCATTCGCGAGCAGTTAATTGGTGACCTGAACGCCTTTGCTCGCATGGTGGCGCATGATTTAAAGGCACCATTACAAAATCAGGCAATTTTGACACACATACTGGATATTAAACTTAGAGCAATCAACGCGCCGGAGGAAATTGTACAACTGAATGATCAATTACAAAGAATTGTTCAAAAACAAGCCGAAATCATTCAGGAATTGTTGACGCTGGCCAGTTTGCGCAGTCAGGAAGTTGTTCTGGTGCCTTTGGACATGGGAAAGGTGATTCAAGAGGTTCTGAATCGGTTGAATTTCGTTATCGAGGATCACGCTGCCCAAATCAGCATACCCAATTACTGGCCTGTGGCCTTGGGGTATGCTCCGTGGGTTGAAGAGGTGTGGGCTAATTACCTTACCAATGCGATTAAGTATGGAGGATCACCTCCAATTGTGCAACTGGGTGCGTTTGTGGAGGGAGATGGTTTTGTACGTTTTTGGATTCAAGATAATGGGGACGGTATCAGCCCTGAGGATCAAGCAAAATTGTTTCAGGATTTCAGCAGGGTAAACCATGGCCGGGTTGAGGGTCATGGGTTGGGGCTTTCGATTGTGGCTCGGATTATTGAAAAGTTGGGAGGAAAAGTAGGGGTGGATAGTCGCGGCAGACCCGGAGAAGGCAGTCGGTTCTGGTTTACCCTGCGGGCAGCCGAGTGATTATCCCATATTGCGTAGTTTGTAAGTTGTTTGAAAGGTTTTTCCTATAAAGATTTAATCAATTTCGTCTATAAATAGTATAGAGCACCTGGATTAGGTTAAAAGCGGTTTTAGCATCCAAATTCAGGCTAACAATGTGAACCGTATTTAAATCCGTAACGACAAAGGCAAACCCGGCGAAAGCCGGCGACGCAAAGCTATGGGTCTAAGGGCTAAATGCCTATGACTGCCAGGCCGCCGAAAACGCGATTCCATGCATCCAATGACAGGCAGGGGAATCCTGCTGTATTTATTTAAATTGGCTGTAATCGGTATTTGCCGGGCGCCTTTGTCAGAAAGGGCTGGATATGAGGCGCTCGGTTGTTCTTTCTCTGCTGATCATTGGAATGTTGTTTTTGGGGGTGTCAACTTTTTCCCCTCCCAAGTCTGTTTCGGCAGATGCAAATACATTTTCTCATCAAGTTTTCTTGCCATTTTTGACAAACGGAAATTCGAATAATTCAAACTCGCAACCGGAAGATAATTTTCCCAGTCTCATCCAATTTGTTGACACAGTAAAGAATGGCGAGAATAAAATTGTCGGGGTGTATATTGATAACCTGATGGCTAAACCCGTTGTTCAGCAACCGCAGGGGAATTATGAATTTATATCATCTGATCCGAATACCATTACTCAATTTATGCTAACCACGCCAGGTGTGGTGGGCTTGCTGGCTCACAATCATCTGGCGGGAAAGTCGTTTTTTGAGATAAAACCCGGAGACCGAGTTTTTATCATAGAGGGGAATGGACTAGTAAGCGAATATCAGGTGAGTGAAATTGATTCTTTTCAGGTAATAAAAACGGACGGGGTATCAAAATACCTGAACGTACAAACCAGTGAAATGCTGGATGCGGGGCAGTTATTTGCAAAATTTTACATGGGAGAGCCACATATTACCCTTCAAACTTGCATCGCAAAGGACGGCGATCCTGCCTGGGGACGCTTGTTTATTACTGCCGTTCCAGTGAATTGAATATATACTATATAGAGTTATCTGATACTCAGGAGCCATCTCATGTATTTTGAGGTTATGGAAACCCCATTGGGGGAAATTTTATTATCCTCTGATGGAGATAGTTTGTGCGGTTTGTCATTTTACCCTTTTGAATTTCGGGCAGAGAGTAAGCAAAATCTACCCATTTTTGGAGAAGCCAAAAAACAACTGGCGGCTTATTTTGCGGGTGAATTGAAATCATTTGATTTAGCGATTCGCCTCGAAGGAAGCCCTTTTCAAATGAAGGTCTGGCAGGAATTATTGAAAATTCCTTATGGCACAACCATAACTTACAAACAGTTGGCCGAGAGATTGGGGGATGTGAAGTCCAT
>FWPV01014194.1_pt1 | contig 11754 bp, 11 predicted proteins | sample 2228371 | NCBI WGS metagenome assembly FWPV01 (sample SAMEA103939776, study PRJEB20133) | metagenome | reverse complement strand
CTATGGAGCGGGTCTGCATCTTGGCCATGGCCAGAAGCGCCACTGCAATGATGAAAAGGGCCACTGTAACTTCCAAGAGGGTGAAGCCTGTCGAGCCTGATACAGACGCTTTGTTCATCACATTTTCTCCAAAGAAACCTTTCCCGTTGTGGTGACCCGGACTCTGTATCCAGCCCCGTTGCTGGAACGAAGTTCAACACACTGATTGGCCTCCGTGGATGGCACGGATGCTGTACCGTCCACATTGAAAATCACGCTTCTGTCTTCAAAGGGTGTGCCCTGTATGCTCACCGTAGAGGGTAGTATATGGGGTTGCAATTCGGTTATGTTGTTCCAGGCACAGTCGGCATCCTGGACGGCTCTCACGCAGCCAGGCGCACCCTCTTGAATTCTGAAGCTGCGGCCGTCAGCGGCAAAGACCACCCTGTGGGCCCGCATGGTAGAAACGGCTCTCGCCTTGGCCCTGTTAAACTCCCCGAAGATGTCTCTGGAGGTCTTCTTTAGTTCCCTCACAGGCTTTCCGGCGATCCAGTTGGGGATCCCTATGGCAGCAGCTATCCCGATTATGGCCACAACCACCATGAGCTCTATCAGAGTGAAGCCTCTATTGCCCCTTGCTTTCATGTCTAAACCCTTCCGCTTAAGGCCCCTTGGCTATTCTGACCCTTCCGGTCCAGTGCACTATGACACGGTAACGGTCTCCTCTTGAGTTCTGAAGGGTCACTCTGCCGGATTCCGCTGTGCCGTCCACATTGAAGACAGCTCGGCGATCACCGAAGGGAGTGCCCACCACCTGTATGTTCCCGGGCAAAAACCAGGTGGGCACATCCTGGGCCGGAGTCCATGCGCACATATCGGTCCCTGCCTTGATACATCCGGGCCCCCCTTCCATGAGCCTTAGGCTTCTGAGGTCCTCGTCAAACTCCACACAATGAGCCTGCATGGTTGACATGGCCCTGCCTTTTGCCCTCATGAATTCGCCGAACACTTGCCTGGCAGCTCCCTTCAGCTCCCTCAAGGGTTTCCCTGCCACCCAGTTGGGAATGCCTATGGCTGCTGCAATCCCTATGATGGCCACGACTATTATCAGCTCCACCAGGGTGAAGCCCCTTGGACTCCCCTTGGTTTGAAGCTGGATCTTTGGGGAGCCCCAACCCTGCCCCTTGAACCATGCAATAACCATGCCGCACCCCCTCTTGAGACAAGGTCTTGTGATTCCAAGGGATTTCAGGCTTGCTGTCCGGACTCAGACTCACTCTCACTATGAAAGATTATTCTGGCTATGAAAGTAATTTCATAGTATGGACTTTCGGCTCCTTTGAAGAAACAGTCCTTTTTTCCTGCTTAGAGCAAAGAAAAATCTTGTAATCGAGTGCTTCTCGAGAGCTTCCGCCAGGTTGGGTTCGTGGAGAAAACTATATCTCACCTCCTTCTCCCTCAAAGGTTTCCCTCAGTTTATACATGAGCGCTCTGTGTGTGATACCCAGGAGCTTGGCTGCCTGTGTGCGATTTCCTCCTGTCCTCTCCAAGGCTTCCTGGATGAGTTCTCTTTCCAGGTTCCTCAATCTGGGGCGAAGTCTCAGATCAGGCTTGGACGGGGATGGTTTGCCCTCGGCCAGATCCCTTATCCGCTGAGGAAGATCCGGCAGGTCTATGCGCCTCGAATCGCAAAGTACTATGGCCCTTTCCACCACGTTTTCCAGTTCTCTCACGTTTCCAGGCCACCAGTAACGCATCAAAGTGGAAAGAGCCCTAAGGGTGATCCCCTCCACTTGCACTTTCAACTTGAGGCGGAATCTGGAGATGAAGTGTTCTACCAGCAGAGGTATGTCCTCCACCCGTTCCCTGAGGGAAGGAACCCTGATGGTTACAACATTGAGCCTGTAGAAGAGATCCTCGCGGAAACGGCCTTGGCGCACATCCTGTTCCAGATCTCGAGAGGTGGCGGCAAGGATTCTGACATTCACCTTCTGGCTCTTGGTGCCCCCCACGGGCCTCACTTCCTGGTCCTGCAGCACCCTGAGGAGCTTTACCTGTAGCTCCCTGGGAAGTTCTCCCACCTCATCCAACAGGAGAGTCCCTTTGTCCGCCGCCACAAACAAGCCTTTTCTTTCCTGCACAGCATCCGTAAAGGCGCCCTTTACATGGCCGAATAGCTCGCTCTCCATGAGGGACTGGGGGACCGCTCCGCAATTGAGAGCCAAGAAAGGTTCGCACGCACGGGGGCTCTTTTTGTGGATCGCCCTGGCAATGAGCTCTTTTCCGGTGCCGCTTTCACCCAGGATAAGAACGGTTATGGGAAAAGCAGCCACCTTCTCTATGGTGGAAAAGATCTCCATCATGGCTTGGCTTTGCCCCACAATGTCTCCGTAACGGGACTGGCGGGCCAGCTCCTCCCGTAGCTGAAGATTTTCCTTTCTTAAACGCTCCCTTTCCTCGGCCTTTCTGATGGTGAGAATGACCTCGTCCGGCTTGAAAGGTTTTTGAACGTAGTCGTAAGCACCTTTTTTCATGGCCTCCAAGGCAGTCTCCAAGGTGCCGTACGCGGACATTACTATCAGGGTCGGCTCCAGACCTCTGCCCTGGCAGGCCTCCAGAAACTCCATGCCGTCCATGACTGGCATCTTTAGATCGCAAAGCACTATGTCCGCTGGATCGGACATCAAGACCTCCAGGGCTTGGGCCCCATGTTCTGCGCTCGTAACCCTGTAGCCCTCCCGGGCCAGCAAGAGGGAAAGCATGTGGCGCATGTTCTCTTCATCGTCCACAACCAATATGTGCTTGGAGTCTTGAGACATGTCAGCAGGTAGCCCACCCTGTGCTCTTACGTTTTGCACGCAGGCCGGGCCCAAGGGGAAAAATCTGGGACCCTAGTCCCCAGGTGCCCATGCACCCGGGAAAAGGGTCTCTTGTACCCATGACCGAATTAGCTTGCTTCTTGCCCTCAAAAGTCGAAGGAGTAGTAAAGGGCCAGCCCCTTTTCCCTCACATACTTTTCCACTTCTGCTGAGGTTGTCATATAGGTTACCAACACAGGAAAAAGCTCTGGTCCGATTCCCTTTAATCTGGCCAGTTTCCGACGCAGGAACCTGTTTACTTCTTCCTTGGAAAGCTGGCTCTTGGCCTCCCCCACTATTAGGATTTCACGGCCATCTCTCCTGGCTTTGCCCAGGATGTTAACCTCCAGCATTTCGCCCTCATTGTCTTGCAAGTAGCCCCTGCGAAGACGCTCCAAGAGCTCCAGGCCGTAGTCACGGCGCAACAAATCAGGAAGTGCCTTGAAGGCCCTGTCTTCCAGGCCGTATCCCACAACTGCGGAAAGCCCGCCCAGCTGTTTTCTGGTCTCCCCGTGCTCGCCGATGAGCTTCTCGAGCCGTCTCTCGGTCCTGGCCTGGGCCTGGGCAAGCTCTTCGAGCCTCTTCTCGGTCCTTGCCTGGGCTTGGGCCAGCTCCTCGAGCCTCTTTTCGGTTCTGGCCTGAGCTTCAGCCAGCTCCTCGAGCCTCTTCTCAGTTCTGGCTTGAGCCTGGGCGAGTTCTTCGAGCCTCTTCTCGGTTCTGGCCTGGGCTTGAGCGAGTTCTTCAACCCTCTTCTCGGTTCTTGCTTGGGCTTGGGCCAGCTCCTGTAAGGCCACCTCCAGCCTGCCTACCCTCTCCTCGGTCCTGGCTTGAGCTTGGGCAAGTTCCTCGAGCCTTTTCTCGGTTCTTGCTTGGGCCTGGGCAAGCTCTTCGAGCCTCCTCTCGGTTCTGGCCTGGGCTTGCGCGAGCTCCTGTAAGGCCACTTCCAGCCTGCCTACCCTCTCCTCGGTCCCGGCTTGAGCCTGGGCGAGCTGCTCAAGGGCCGTTTCCAGGCGTGCCATACGCTCCTCTGTCTGGGCCTGGGCCTGGGCCAACCTCTCCAGGGCCGCTTCCAGCCGGCCTACCCTGGCCTCGGTGTCCGCCTGGGCATTGGCAAGCCTCTCCATCCCGGCCGAGATGGCCTTCATGTGCAACTCGGTGCGCTGGATGCTCTCCAGGTGTTCTGCAAGGGCTAGAAAAGCTTCCCTGACTCTCGGCTCCAGCAACTCTATCTTTCTGTAGAAATCGGCACTCACCCCATGTGATCGCCCCGGATCTTTTCCCTTATTCTATATCAAGTTGCTGCAACCTGAGAAATTTTCTCTCCTCCCCACAGGAAAAAAAACAGTAAAAATGCTTCCCCTGCCCGGCTCGCTTTGCACCTGGATCTTTCCACCGTAAGACTCAACTATTCCGAAACACACCGTGAGCCCCAGGCCCGTGCCCTTGCCCGGCTCCTTGGTGGTAAAAAAAGGTTCGAACAGGTGCTCCAGTTCTTCTGAAGGAATTCCCGAGCCCGTATCCTCCACCTGTACGAAAACAAAAGGACCCCTGGCCCCTTCCAGGGCCAAGGGGGCGGTCTTTCTTAATGCACTGAAGTCTCTATCCGCAGGGTCAGAACGGCGCCTGGGAGCAGGGACCAGTTCGGCTTCTCTGGGAAGACGCTCTGCTGCACCAACTCTGACTGTTATGCGGCCTTTGCCACCAAGGGAGTCCATGGCATTGAGGAGGAGATTCAGTAGCACCTGTCGGATCTGGTCCGGGTGGGCCCAAAGCCTGTACGGCTCCTGAGGGGGCTCCCACTCTATTTGAACTCCCCTCATCCCAGGATGAGCCTTAAGTACGGCCAGAGTCTCATCCACCGTGCTCCCTAGATCCACCTCCTCCCAACGCTGGTCTGTGGGCCTTCCCACTTCCACCAATGCCCTGACCGTACGCTGAATGCGCTCAGCTTCTCCTTTCACCCTTTGAAGACAATCCCTGTGGGTAGCATCTTTGGCCTCCCCCAGAAGCAGCTCCATGTACCCCAGGATGCTTCCGATGGGATTGCCTATCTCGTGGGCCACACCCGCTGCCAGCCTGCCCACGCACGCCAATTTCTCGGAACGGACCAAGGCGCGCTGTGCTTCCAAAAGAGCCCTGTTGGCCGCCTCCAGATCCTGGACCTTATGTTCCAGGGCCAGCTGTTTTTCCTGTAAAGTCTCTGACATGATTCTGAGGGCATGGGCCAGCCTGCCCACCTCATTGGCCGGATATGCTTCCCAAGAGATCCCCTGGCAGTCTCCCGAGGCGATTTTCTCCGAAGTCTCGGTCAGGCGTCTAAGGGGCCTGACCACATTCTTGGAAAGCAGATAGCTACCCAGGAGCACCAATACCCCCATCAACACGCCCACGTAAAGGGGCAAGAACCACCCTCTTCTCTTGAGAGCCTCCCAGGCCCCCTCAGCAGGTGTCTGCAGCCTGAGCACCCCCAATGCCCGGCCCCCTTGGGCTGAAGTAACAGGAAGGACAAAGACAATGTCTCTGCTTCCCCACAGGGGCCAAAGCCCTCCCTCTCCCCTCAGGCGTATGGACTCGATCCCCCATTGCAAAGCCCGTTTTAGATCGTTCTTTGCCGTCTCATCCTGGACTTCTTCCTCCCCCCAGATCCTGGTGCCTGTGCTGTCCACCCAAAGAACCCTGATCTCTTCCCGCCCCAAAGAGCTGGCTATCAACTTCTTTCCTTCGGTTCTGAGGGTCTCAAGCTCAGTTTCCCGTGCCCCCAGGCTCTGAAGTGCTGCAGCCAGAAAAGTTCCTGTTCGCTGGAGTTCCAGGATCCTCATGTTCACCGCATCGGCATGCAAGGACTGAAGAATCAGCATTCCAGCCAAGACCACGGCCACAGCCGCCACAATGGTGACGCTGGCCACTATCTCCGAACGAAGGCTTCCCCAGCCTGTTCTTGGACCAATCACGGTGGCTTCCCCAGGGTTAAATACCATTGGACCAGTTCTTCTCCTCCCAGCATATAGACCATGGCTCCCAAAGCCAAAAAGGGACCGAAGGGGATGGGCTCCCTCACATCCTTTCCAGACAGGCGCAAAGCAGCGTAGCCCACCACGGCCCCCACAAAGGAGGAAAGCACCAGGGTGAGAATCACCCCCTTCCAGCCCAGGAAGGCACCTATCATTGCCAGGAGCTTAACGTCCCCAAAGCCCATGCCTTCTTTCTTGCGGACCCACTGGAAAACAATGGCTACCAGCCAGAGGATTCCTCCTCCCAAGGCCATTCCCAGGAGGGAATCCTCAAAGGTTACCCCTGGGAGCAGGAAAGAAGCCAGGACCCCCAGCGGGATTCCCGGGTAAGTGATCCTGTTGGGAATTATCTGGTGGTCCAGATCTATGAAGCTGATCACTATGAGCCCACAGCAAAGAAGGAAAAAAATCGGGGTCTCGGGGGCCCATCCGTAACGGCCTGCCAGGGCCAAGGCCACTCCTCCTGTGAGGGCCTCCACCAAGGGATATCTGGGGCTTATGCTCTGTCTGCACTTCCTGCAGCGGCCCTTGAGCAGAAAATAGCTTAGAATCGGTATGTTGTCATATGGTCTCACGGGTGTGCCGCATTTGGGACAGTGGGATCCAGGGTACACAAGGGATTCCTGCCTGGGGAGCCTGTATATGCAGACATTGAGAAAACTTCCCACAACCATCCCCGTGGCCAGTGAACCCATTAGGAAAAGCCAGTCCAACTCTTCAACCCCCTGTGCGCATCATGCCTGTTCTGTTGTGTTGCCAGTGCCCGCCATCTTCTCACTCAACCTCCCAAGCCTCCATTGAAGGACTAACAAAGCCCCTTCCTCCGGCATCCCCAAAACCATGTGACAGGGGAAGTCAAGATCAGACGTGTTTTCTAGGATAGAGATGGTTCTTTGTGGGCGGTGGGTCACGCCTTGGCTCCTGTAAGGCCTTTATTCGGCGCGCAAGCCTTTCCCTTCTTGGGCCCCTCAAGACCTTTTGAAAAGGTCCGTGGGTTTGATGTGGTTTGTCCAAGAGGCAGGCTTCTGTGTGTCCGTCATGGTTTCTCTCAACCGTAAAAAAACTTTCAAACCCTATCCTCTATGAAAGAGCCTGACTGGATCACTCGGCCAGGATACCCCAAGGCTCAACGGGTTCATTGACCCGACCCATCAAAATGTCTTCCACTATTTTAGGTAAAGCCTCTTTGGTTTCCTTCAAATAGCCTGGATCCACCACTGCAAGTTGGTCCAGCAGACGAACTGGGAAGGTCTTGAGCCTGTATACCAGGTAGTCCCTTTCAAAGTAAGACTTGCTCAAGGCTGCACCTAGGCTTGTGCTCCAATCAAACCTCGCTATCCTAGTTAAAGTCACGATGTCGAAAACATCTTTGGGATCGTCCCTGCCCACCACAGCCGTCAATTTGTTAGCCAGGATGTTCTCTAAATTGTCTATTCGAAATCCTTCCAAGCTCTTTCTGATCCTACCCACATAAGGTAGGCGATCATTGACGAGATCTACTCTCAACTTTGATTCCACTTTAATGCGCACAAAATCTCTCGTGTCCACCTCCACTAGCAAACCCATTCCTTCTGATAAAAGAGCTTTTTTAAACTCTCTCACATAGTCCCTGTAGAGTTCGTTATCGTTGCAAAAAAGATCCAAGTCATCTGAATGGCGTCTGAGCTTGTAGAATCTGTTGAGACAAGTGCCCCCGGTTAGGTAGAAGCCGCCTTGGCTGGATGAGACAGCAGCCAGGACACCGTCCTGGATCTTGTAGACCTCCGCAAAGTTTAGCCTCTGATCCATTGTTCTTCACCTTCCAGAGGTTCGCCCAGGAGCAGCGCCCTGACCAGGGCTTTTCTCTTGGCCGAACGTCCGGAGACACTTACCCGATCCAGGATGCTCCTCAATCGTTCCTTGGGAAATAGCACCCGGAGCATGGCACTTGGAAAGCTGCTATGTTCCAGGATTCGAGATACCAGAAAGATCTCGAAAGCTTGGTCCTCTTCCTGGAGTTTTCTCTGTACATCCTCGAGACCGAGGACATAATCCCCCCAGAAGCATTCCCTGAGCACGAGCTCTAAAGCCTTTTCTTTGTCAAACATGAGGTGCCTGGCACCAATTTAAGTGGAATTATTTGATATCATTGACATTGAGTTTTGTTTTTTCCCTTTGAGAACAGCCTCCACTAGCTCCAGGTAGAACTCCTCCTGTTTCCTTACCATATGGTCTATGTCAAACTCCTGGACTCTCTTTCGGCCTTCCTCCCCCATGCGACTGCGAAGCTGCGGATCCCTCAAGAGCTGGACAACCCTTGCGGCCATGGCCTCCACATCTCTGGGCTCCACCACAAAGCCGTTCACACCATCCAGTATGGCTTCCGGAGACCCATCCACCCTGGTGACCACGGCCGGCACCCCGGCGGCCATGGCTTGCAGGAGAGTCAGAGGGAAACCCTCCCACAGTGATGTAAGGACCAGCACATCGGTTAATCCCAAAATCGAGGCAACATCCCTCCTCCAGCCCAAGTGCTGGAACCTGCCCTGCAGCCCGCTTCGGGCCACTTCCCGTGCCACCTGGAAACGTAGCTCCCCATCTCCTACCAGTAAAAACCTGGCTTCTCTAATTTCGCTTCTCACCCTGCCGGCCAATCTGACAAAATCCAGGGGCGCTTTCTGCGGCTTCAGGCAAGAAATCATGGATACAACCTTATGCCCATCATCCAACCCCAATTCCCGTCTCTTTGCCTCTGCGTGCTCACTCGCAGACAGGAATTCCTGCAGCTCTATCCCCCCGTATATGACCTTAGAAAAAAGCTTAGGCCTGATTCCGCAATGGATTGCCTTTTCTTGATTTGCTCTAGACACCATAACAAGGCCGTGGGTGATTCTGGAAGTCAAAATCTCCACAATCTCAAATACAAGCCTGACGACTCTAGGCTGGAAATCATGAAAGCCAAAGCCATGGAATGTATGCAGAATCACCGGTATCCCTTCCAGTCTTGCCGCCCATCTACCCAAAATGCCTGCCTTGGAGCTGTGAGTGTGAATGATGGCCATCTTTACCTGTCTCTCGATCGAGAGAATCCGCCTTATAGCCTGTCTGATCTCACCTAGAGCCATAACATCCAAGTGCGGCCGTATCTCCCTTATCATGTGGGGGATCCAGTGAACTCGTATCCTTTCATCGTTGAGAACCTCCTGGTCCAGCAGCCCTCCCTTCCCGCAGATCAAATATGACTGAAAGAGGTCCCTGTTTATTTCCCTGGCCAAGTGAAGGGCTAGTTGTTGAGCTCCTCCGAGTTCCAGCTTGGTAATGACCTGAATTACAGGAATCTTTAGTCTTCCAAGGCCCACTGAGCGGCCTCCCGACCCTGGATGATGGCGTGCTCCATGGTACCGTAGCCCCAGGCTCCGTACCTGCCTGCGCACCGAATACCGTGCGACTCCAAGAAGGATAGAACCCTCGGAAGCCACCTTGTGCGCGAAACATCATGAATTACATATGCCACGGGTATCTTGACAGGCAACACTATCTCCACCTCTCCAGTGCCTTTCAGAATCCCGCACTGCACCATGGCCTTCAAGGTGCGCTTCACCATTTGCTCCTTTGACACCTCATGCACCGCGTGACAGGGGATCTCAACGTAAAAAGAGCTTCGCCCAGGGGGCGCCAGGTGAGCTCCAAAGGCCGTGTAACATCCCACCCGAAAAAAGGGAAACTCCTTTTCAGGAAAATAGATCCAGTGGTAATGACTGGCCGAGGGTCTCTTGATCCCCACGTTGAGAACCCATATGGACACGGCTCTGGGAGCAGGAAAGACCACGATCTCTTCCTCCACAGGAGGCTCCATGAGCCCCAGCAGCGCCGAAAGAGGAATGGTTGAGATCAGCTTTCGGTAGCTCAGCTTTCCGAAACCCTTCACCACAACTTGCTTTTGTTTCCAAAATACCCTTTGGAGACTAGATAGTGTGTGCACCTCCACCAGCTCCCTGGCCATGGCTTTAGGAATCTCCTCTATCCCACCATTTGAAGGATACGAGAGATTAACGTTGTATCCCAGCAGGGGATTCTTAACACCAAGAGCTCCGTCCACTACTTCCTCCACAGTGGGTCTGGGAACAGACCATTCCACGCCTTGGGCCGACAATTCTTCCAGTGGGACTCCCCAGAGCTTTTCATGGTAAGGGAAGAAAAAGAGCTGAGCCAATGCTTTTCCGAAGGTTCTACTTATCCAATCCGGCCAAGTTCCCAATTCTTGAGAATCCTCTTCTTGGGCTCGCTCCCTTAAGAAGGATGCCAGGCACTCCACAAGATAAGGCCTGGGCAAAGCACCCAGATGAGCCTGGATGGGAAAGGGAATGTTTTCTCCTTTCGCATGAACACAGGACTCCCTTTGAAACCAAAGCAGGTCTCCGTTGAGAAGTGACTCCACCCATGAGGTGACCCAAGGCTCTTTGGGACAAAACAGGTGACCTGACCAGTCGAATGTGTAACCGCCTTTCCGCATGGATCGGCAAAGACCTCCCAAGGTAGCGGCCTTCTCCAGAAGAACGTACTGATGGCCTGAGGCCTGTATGTGATGTGCTGCACTCAAGCCGGTCATACCCCCTCCGGCAATAATGATCATCCCCTATGTCCCTCAGTCTCCCGGGCCCATTCTATCCAAAACAGGCCAACTTCAGCGCCTACATACTCATGTCTATTTTCCTGAGAAAGGCCCCCATGCCTAAGCCCAAGAATCCCAAGCCCACAAGCACAGCAACGGCTCCCAAGTCAGGAAGATACATCATCCATATGGCACAGGCCGCAAGAACCGCGCAAGCAGCGTAGCTGCAAAGCACCGTCTGAGCAACAGTCAGCCTCCATTTTCTGAGCCTCAATGCAAAGTGATCTGGACTTCCCAAGAAAACAGGCATTCCCCTGCGCCACCTTATGTAAGAAACAAAGGCCGTGTCGAACAGCGGAACTCCCAATATCACAAAGGGGGCCAAAAGGCTTACGGTGTTCTTTATGGTGTAGCTGCCTATCAAGGTCAGTGAGGCCAGAACCGATCCCACGAACAGGCTACCTGTATCTCCAAGATAGATCTTGGCAGGGGCGAAGTTGAACTTGATGAAGCCTGCCAGAGAACCAGCCAAAGATATAGCCATGACCGCCACTGCCGGGCGTCCGTTGATTATCGAGACGCAGAAAAGGGCCATGCAAGCGATGGCCGCAACGCCTGCCGCCAAGCCGTCCATTATGTCAATGATGTTAAGAGCATTGGTGACAAGAAGGATCCACAGTACAGAAAGGGGCAGCTCCACCCACTCGGGGAGGAAAACCAGCTCAATTCTTATTCCTGATTTCACCAATACAAGGGCAGCCAGAAGCTGAAATCCCAGCTTCACGTGGGGTGACAGCCGCCCTAGGTCGTCCACCAATCCCAAAACAAGCACCAGGGTCGCCCCCAGAAGCACCCCCATAACCTTTTCTTCAAAAGAAAACGTGAAGGCCAGGGCCACCAGAAACCCCAGGTAAACGGCCAATCCTCCCAGGTAAGGCACTGCATCCTGCTGCTTCTTGAGCCTTCCATCAGGCTTGTCCAGAATGCCGAACTTAAGGGCCGCAGTTCTCATGATAGGGGTGAAATAGACGCTGACGGCAAAGGCCAGAACTCCCGCTAGGGCATAGACGAGAAGCATATTTTTTAGCACTCGGACCCCCCTTCCCCTTGAGGGTAGATCTCCATGAGGTGGTTTTTGCCTTTTTGCATTTTCGCCAGGAGGAAGTCATAGAGCCTAGCTAACGCAACACCGGCTGCCTCTGCAGAACGGTGGTGGACCACCCATGTTCTTGCCCGGCAGGCCACCTCCATAGCCCTTGTTGGTTCTTTTAGAACCCAGGCCATGGTCTTTGCCAAGGCAACCGGATCACCGGGC
>FWPV01014192.1_pt1 | contig 11755 bp, 10 predicted proteins | sample 2228371 | NCBI WGS metagenome assembly FWPV01 (sample SAMEA103939776, study PRJEB20133) | metagenome | reverse complement strand
CAGCTTCTGAACCATTTTCATCTTTGGTGGAGAACGAAGTTCATGTTGTCTGCTGAGCAGTGACTCTGCCGGAATCCCTGACCGTTCAGGCGCTAAGCGGCCCCGCGTTATCTTTCGGGTACGCAAAGCCGTTTTATGTCTATCTTCTCATAGTAATTCGATAAGCCTCAGGAGACCACAATGAACAACACATTTCATCATCTAAATCCGATAGCGGGCATCGCCATGCTGCTGATCGGACTAACGCTGGTTGCGGCGCTCAACCTGACCTTCCCCCGTGCAACAAGCGCCTCTCCCGGTGTCCTCTACGCCGCGCCGACGGCGCAGGGTAGCGGGAACTGCACGTCGTGGGACAACGCCTGCACCCTGCAAACCGCGCTCGCCCAGGCCGTCAGCGGCGACGAGATTTGGGTCAAGGCCGGCGTGCATTACCCAGGCGCGGCAAGCGACCAGACGGCGTCCTTTAACCTGCCGCCCGATGTTGCCGTCTACGGCGGCTTTGCCGGCGCGGAGAGCGCGCGCGAGGCACGCGATTGGGTCGCCAATGTCACCGTGCTCAGCGGCGACATTGACCACAACGACATCACCGATGCGCGCGGCGTCGTGACGACCACGGCCAACATTCGGGGGAGCAATGCTTATCACGTCGTCAAAGCCACGGGAGGCGGGCAGGGCACGGCCGTGCTGGACGGCGTGATCGTGACGGCCGGGAAGGCTGCTGGGAGCCGAGAGGTAACCGATCGGTTCGGCGGCGGCATGTTGGTTTCTTCCGCCGGCCCTACGGTGCGCAATGTGACCTTCTCCGGCAATGACGCCGTTATCTGCGGCGGCGGGATGGTGAACAACTCTACCTTTGGGCCGACCCTGGAGCACGTCACCTTTGTGGGCAACTCGGCCGGCTGCGGTGGCGGGCTGTCGAATTACGGAGGCGACAGCATCACCTTGACCGACGTTGTCTTCACCGAGAACACGGCATCTGCTGAAGGCGGCGGCGGGATGTATAACCAAAACAGCAACCCCACGCTCACAAGCGTGACCTTTTCCGGCAACGGGGCGCACGGCGGCGGCGGTGGATTGTACAACGACGGCGGCGCCCCCATCCTGACTGACGTCGCATTCTCCGGTAACACGGCCCACACCGATGACGGCGGCGGGATGTACAACAGCAGCGGCAGCCCGGCCCTGACGCGCGTCACGTTCACCGGCAACACGGGTGCGTCGGGCGGCGGGATGTATACCAACGGCGGCGCCCCGACGTTGAACAGCGTCACCTTCGCCGATAACGAGGCCTCGTGGGAAGGCGGCGGGATGTACAACACCGCCGGCAATCCGACGCTGACCAATGCCGTCTTCCGCAGCAACCGCGCGACGGGGGGCGGCGGCGGCTTGTACGATGTGCAGGGCAACCCAACGCTGATCCAGTTCGCCTTTGTGACGAATGCCGCCCCCAGCGGAGCCGGGATGTACAGCGGCCCCAACAGCCACCCGCAACTGATCAACGGGATTTTCAACCGGAACACCGCCGGTGTCGTGGGGGGAGGGCTGTTCGTCTACCAAACCACCGCCGTGTTGACCAATACCACGTTTGCCGGCAACAGCGCGGGCGACCGCGGGGCCGGGCTCGCCGTCAACGAAAGCGTCGCTATGGCGGTCAACAGCATTCTGTGGGGCAACACGGCCCCCACTGCGGCGGAGATCTTCAACGGCCCCAGCAGCACGGTCAACGTGTCCTACAGCATCGTCAAAGGCGGCTATGCGGGCGCGGGCAACAAGAACGCCGACCCGCTCTTCATAGATGCTGCGGCCGGCAATCTGCGCGTGCGCTCCACGTCGCCGGCGGTGGACGCCGGAAACAATGCCGCCGTGCCCGCCACCGTGACCACCGATCTGGACGGCCACCCGCGTTTTGCCGATATGCCGTCCGTTCCCGATAGCGGCGTGGGGGTTGCGCCGATCGTGGACATGGGCGCCTATGAAGTCCAGCCACCGACGCATTTTGTCCACCTGCCGCTGGTGCTGCGGGGGCAGTAAGCCTTGCAGTGTTCGATAGCTGCCACGCGCCAGGCGCCGGAGAGGTCGCCTGGCGCGTCTCGATGATTAGCACCTTAATCCGCCAACAGCCACGTCTCAACGCCGTCGAAGTATTTGACCGGTGTGTGGGGGGCATCCACTGCATACCAGATGGTCTTGTGCTCACCGATGTGCACTTTCCATGCCCGGAATGTGCCGGCTGGCGTGGTCACCGGTTCGGAGCCGGTGCGGTATGTTTAGCAACAGCAAGTTCGAGGCCTGAAGACAAAGCACGATCAAAAACAGGATATTCGTCCCGTAGATCGAAAGGCGTCTGGACATCGGCACCTCACCCACCGATTCCACGCACATAAAGCAAATACAATCCGACCAGATAGGTCACGATCAACAGCAGCGCGTCCAACTCCACGATCCACACGCGCCGCTCGACCTGCGCCAGGTTGCCGATCAGCCCCAACGTCGTCAGCAGCATCGCCAGCAAGCCCGCCAGCGCGAAAACTGGATCAATCGCGCCGAGGAAGCTACCCTGGGTGTAAACAATATCGGCAAAGGCCAGCGCGAACATATTGAAGATGTTGCTGCCGAACAGGTTGCCCACTGCCATATCATACGCGCCAAAACGCGCCGCAGCGATCATCGCCACCAGTTCCGGCAGCGAGGTGACAAACGCGATCAGCACCATGCCGACAAACCCGTCGCCCAGGCCGGTGATTTTGGCGATGCCCGACCCGCTGCTCACCATAGACGGTGCAACCAGGATCAACACCACTGCCGTCAGCGCAAAGCCGATCACGGCCTTACGCAGCGTGGGCATTTTGTCCGCTTCGTCGGAAGCTGCATCCTCTTCTACGCCACTGACCGGATTGGAGCGCAGCAGCCATATCCCGATGAAGTACGTCGCCATCATCAGCAGACTATCCAGGCCCAGCCACCCAATCTTGATGTTGATGTCGGCCAGCAGGAAAAAGACGGCCATGCCGGTCATCATCGTGCCCAGGCTGGCAGTCAGCGCGTGCTTGAGCGCCACACGGCGCAGAATGCGGTTCTTGTAGAACAACATATCCAGTACACCAAGCAGCATCATGTTGAACATACTGCTGCCGAAGAGGTCGCCTGCCGTGAGGTTGATGTGCCCCTGGTTGATCGAGTTGAACATCGTCAGCAGCTCCGGCAACGAGGTGGCACCGGCGATGAGCAGTGCGCCGATAAACATGCCGCTCAGTTTGGTGTGGAAGGCAATCGCGTCACCGTATTCGGACAGCTTGATCGCCGCGATGACGAGAATGGCGGCGCTAACGAAAAAAGTGAGCCAGATCATTGGGAGCCTCCCCGGCGCGCCGGATGTTTGGGAAACCCCTTGACAATCGGCAGCGGCCACGCCGCCAACAACGCATTCGTCGCCGTATCGAGATCGCCGGTGACGGTTTCAGCCTGCGCGATGCACTGCTGCACGGTCGCTTCATCGGCCACAATGCCGAACATCGTCACCGAGCACTGCTGCCGCCCCCTGGAGAGCGTCTCGAACATAAAGCGCATTGGGATATGCGGGCTTTTCGCCCCAACGCGATGAAAGCACGTGCTATCCACGAACACCACATCGTCAATGTGGATGTCCTTCCACGCCTCCAGCACTGCGTTGAGTTGATCAACATCATCGGTCACCAACATCACCATGTAAGCCATGACACACCTCCTGAAAATAGTCAAAAGTCCTGGGTCCGAAGTCTAAAGTCCGTTAAATCCGTTCAATGTCCGTGGAGGGAAGGCCGCGCGGGTCCTCCCCTACCGGCACAACATCCGCCGTGCGGATGTACCAATCGAGCAAACCCGCCTCCATTTGCGCGCGCACGGCGGCATAGGCGGGGTCCGCGTAGACGTTGCACAGCTCGCGCGGGTCGGCGCGCAAATCATACAACTCACTCACGCCGAGTGGACGGCGCACGAGTTTGTAGTCGAGTGTGCGCAGCATCACCGCGCGGCAAACGCTCAAAGGATGCTCCTGCTGTTGCAACCCCTTGGGATAGTAGATGTTCGTCGGGTCGCGGAAGATGTCAGCGTTGGCGCGGCCTTCAAAGGCGTGCGGCTCATGCGGATCGTAGCCCCCTTCGGCGAAAACGGCGCGGTCTGCATCGCCTGGCGCGCCGCCAAGCTGCGGGACGAGCGACTGCGCGAAATGGGTGTGCCGCGCCTCCACATCCGCCAGATCGAGCGTCGTCGCCATGAGGTCAAAGAACTCCACCGGTTCGCGGACGACGTGTCCTGCCGCCCCGCCCGGGACGCGGATGATCAGCGGTACGCGGGTCAGCGTATCGTCGAGGGCGCTGGGCCACTTCTCCACCAGGCCATAATCGCCGGCCCAGTCGCCGTGGTCGCTGGTGACGACAAGGCACGTGTTCTCCGCCAACCCGGTCTCGTCCAGCGCGTCGAGCAGTTGACCGAGCATCCAATCCACGTAGCTGTTGCAGCCGAGATACACGGCCTGAATTTTGGCGAAGACCTCGTCGGGCGCTTCATCCAAACGACGATAGCGGCGGATCAAGTCGAAGTAATCCGGCTTGCCCGGCAGATGCGCGGGGCGCAACGGTGGAATGTCCGCCGGATTCACCATGTCGTGGAACGGCTGCGGGCAGGCGTAGGGCGGGTGCGGCAGCGAAAGCGGCAGGTAGAGCACAAACGGCTCGGTCTGTCGGGCGCGCTCACGCAGGAAATCAATACCGGCCTGCACGCGGCGCATGTCGCCGGTCTCCTCCGGTTTGCCGGGGAACGGCTCGTAGAGGAAGCTGAAATAGCCCGGCTCGTCCGGTTGAAAGACGTTCGGCCCGGCGTGCCCGCCACCGAAATCCGCGAAGTGATCCACCGCATCGGCGAAGGACTCAGCCGCGTACAAATCGTTTTTACCGTACCACGCGATGTGATACCCGGCCTCCTTGAGATAGCGGAACAAACTCGGCTCGTGCGGGCGCAGCAGATGCCACAACGTGCGGTGCCCGGCGACGTGCGGATACCAGCCCGTCATCAAGCTACACCGCGACGGCGAACAAACGGGGTGCTGTACGTGACATTGCTCGAAGCGTGTCCCTGCGGCGGCCAACCGGTCGTAGTTGGGCATCGCCACCGGCGGATGCCCGTAGCATGACACGCTTTCGGCGCGCATCTCATCGGGGATGAAAAAGACGAAGTTCATGCGCGCTCCTCCAAGATGTTCAAACACCGGAACGTTCCAACGTGTTTACCGCGCATAGTTTCTCCCCTCGTCGAGCATAGTAAGGTAATTGTGGAGCGGGAGATAGTTTGCCACACTGTTGCCCGTGCCCAGGCAGTAACCGCCGCCCGGCTGGCACACGTCGAGCGTATCGCGCACCCGCGCGCGCACGGCAGCCTCGTCGGCGCGACAGAGAAAGTCCATATCAATCCCGCCGAGCAAGGCAATCCGGTGGCCGTAGCGTCGCTTCGCGTCGCGCACATCCTCGATCGTATCCTCGAATGAGTGCTTGGCGTCAATCTTCACATCCTCGATCAAGTCTTCCATAATCGCCTTCAGGTTGCCGCAAGCATGAAGCAGATAAGGCTTGCCGGCAGCATGCGCCATTGCCGCCATCTTTTTATGGCCGGGGAAGACAAACGCGCGCAGGTCTTTCGGGCTGATGAGCGTGCCGGTCTTGAAACCCATATCGTCGCTGCCCCAGATGATTTCCACGCGCTTGAATTCCAGAATGCGCTCCAAGACGGCCGTGTACAAGTCCACCAGGCGGTCGGCAATCGCCTGTACCAGGTCACGCTGATCGTAGAGCGCGTAGCATAGCGTCTCGTAGCCCATCAGCCAGGTGACATACTCCGCAAAGTGCGCAAAGCCCCCGCTGCCGATGATGCACATATCGTCGGGCAGGTTTTTGTCGTACCATTCCAGGGCGTGATAGGTCAACTTGTGGGGATCGGGCCACGGATAGCGCTCGAACTCGTCCCAGTTGGTGATCGGCCCGCGGCGTTCGTTCACGAAGGAACGCCCGCCGGCACGCTGCAAGCCGGCGGTATCCTCGGTCTCGGCGCGGTGCAGCGGCATCTCGATGTTGTCCGCTCCCTGGCGCACGTAATCGTAGCCCAGGAAGCGTTGGATGCGAATCTGCCGCTTCCAGACAAAATGCGGATCGGCCGGATTCAGCCCTTCGAGCAGACCGAAACGTTGGCATACCGCGTCTTGCACCTCACCATCGAGGAACAATTCAATATGGTGGACCCGCTTGGGTGTCCCTTTGCGCAGAATACAGTCCCGCAGCGCCTCCCAATCCGGCTTGACGGGCGTGGCAAAGAATCTCTCGGCCATTGTACCTCCTCAATGAGTCGAATAGTCAATATCAATGCAATGACTTTATCATGACTACGGGAGAAGTGCAAATAGGGGAAAAAAGAACGTGAGGCTTCCGCAGAAAAAGCCTCACGTTTCAAAGGAGCAGAATAATTTATTGCGTCATCGGCAGTTTGGGACGCCGCAGGAAAAACGCTGCGACCAGGGTCAGCGCCACCAGCCCAAAGGTAATCCAGGTGGGGATGACCACGGCGGCCACAGCCGCGTGTTTGACCCCGATCCCGGCCAGCGCCCACAAGAGCACCAGTGCGTAGGCCACATCCCGGCGGGTGAACGCCATCAACGTCGCAATCACCAGCACGGCGAACAGCACAATCCCCATCCAGATTTCAGGCGCGATCCCGAAGCCGTTCCACCTCAGGTAGTCCAGCAGAGAGGTCACATTGGCCGCGGTCGCCACCGTGATCCAGCCCAGGTAGATGCTGAACGGCACGCGCACAGCCCAGGTCTCCGCCGTGGAAACCTTCGTCCGGCCAGTCCCCAGGCGCAAGTAAGTGATGATGAGTGTGGCAAGCAGCACCAGCATGGCGATCAGCGTCAGCGGGAATTGCAGATAGTGCCACAGGAAAATCCACACGCTATTGGCCAGCCCGCCGAGCACGATCCACCAGCCGGTGGCCCGCAGGCGGGGATTGTCCCGCTGTGCCGGCAGCGCCTGGAAGATGGCGTAGGCAATCAGGCCGATATAGATCACGCCCCAGATCGAAAACACATAGCCCGCCGGGACGAAATAAACCTGAAACCGATCGGAGATTTCGCCGGTCATCAAGCCGTTGAGCGGCAAACCGTTCGCCAGCCCGTTGACGATGAGTGTGATCAAAATCGACATCACCACTGCGATCTGTCGTTGTTTGTCTTTCATAAGAATCTCCTCTTACGCCAGAAGCGCCTCAATGTCTGGTGCGATGTCTGCCGGTTCGACGTTCGGTTCAAAACGCTTCACAACGTTGCCCTGCGCGTCCACCAGGAATTTGGTGAAGTTCCACTTGATCGCCTTCATCCCCAACGCGCCGGGGGCAGCTTTCTTCAAGTATTCGTAGAGTGGATGCGCGTGCACGCCGTTCACATCAATTTTGGCGAACATCGGGAAAGTCACGCCGTAGTTGACCTGGCAGAAGTTCTGAATCTCCTCGTTGGTGCCAGGATCCTGGTTCATAAACTGGTTGCAGGGGAATCCCAGAATTTCAAACCCCCGCTCATGGTACCTCTCGTAGATCGCCTGTAAACCGGCGAATTGTGGGGTATAACCACACTTGCTTGCCGTATTTACGATTAACACCACTTTGCCTTTGTAATCGGCCAGCGACTTAGGCAATCCCATAATGGATGTCACTGTGAAATCATAAATTGTCTCAGCCATTTTAATCCTCCATCAATCCTACATTAGTGTCTAATTTATCTGTACTACAATTATTCATATTATATACGACAATTAAAAGATGTCAATAGAACAAATTATTTCTTGACACGGATGGCTTTCTAGTTTATAATTATTCTAAATTAGTAATCAATAAAAGTAAGGTAAGCAATGACCACAGTGGAAACACTGATCGAACTCTTTCGGCAAAGTGGACGAAAGATTACCCCGCAGCGTCGGGCTATCCTGGAGCAGCTCGTGCAAAGCGCCGGGCACCCTTCGGCGGAGGAACTCTACCGGCAGATCGCCGCGACGATGCCCGATGTCTCACGCGCTACGGTATACAACACGCTGCACGAGTTGGTGGCGCTGGGCGTGCTGAGCGAAGTCCAAGACCTGGGCGAGAACCGCCTGCGCTACGACACCCATACGGACATCCACCATCACCTGTTCTGCACACGCTGCCACGCTCTGGTGGATGTGCATCACGATTTTGAGGCGCTCCATCTCCCCCCCGAAGAAGCCGCGGGTTTTCAGATTCTCAAACATCAAGTGACATTTTACGGCCTCTGCCCGGAGTGCCAGAAACAGGAAAATGTGTAGCGCCAGCTATTAGCTTGCAGCAGCGGCAAACTGACAGTTTGCTCTACAAGACCTATTTTCAGAGAGGGGATTATGATCATCAACCAAGAAGTACGCAAAGAGCTGTTGGCCTATCAACGCGCGGAAATCACCGAGTCCCATATCTATCGACGGGTGGCACAGACCATCAAAACGCCCGAAAACCGCAAGATCCTCGCACAGATCGCCGACGATGAGTTACGCCATTACCAGCAGTGGAAAACTTACACCGGCGAAGACGTTAAACCGGACAAGCGGAAAATTTGGTGGTTTTCCTGGATCAGCCGCCTCTTCGGGTTCACCTTCGGTATCAAGCTGATGGAGCGCGGCGAACAGGGCGCGCAGGAAAATTACAGCCACTTGAAACAATGGATTCCCGAAGCCGAGAGCATCGGGCGCGAAGAAAATGCCCACGAAGAAGCCTTGATCGCCCTGCTCGATGAGGAAGCGCTGCGCTACGCCGGTTCAATGGTCCTGGGATTGAACGATGCCCTGGTCGAGCTGACAGGCACACTTGCCGGGCTGACGCTTGCCTTCCAGAACACGCGCCTGATCGCGCTGAGCGGGACAATCACGGGCATCGCGGCAGCGCTATCCATGGCGGCCTCGGAGTATCTGTCCACCAAATCCGAGGAGACGGAGAAGAATCCCCTCAAAGCATCACTGTACACTGGCGCGGCCTACATTGTGACCGTCCTGCTCCTGATCTTACCCTACCTGATTTTCCAGAACTACTACATTGCGCTCGCGGTGACGCTGGCGCTAGGCGTCGGCATCATCGCCGTGTTCAACTACTACATCGCCATCGCCAAAGATGAGCCGTTCAAACGGCGCTTCCTCGAAATGGCCGGACTGAGCCTGGGCGTGGCCGCGTTGAGCTTTGTTGTCGGGCTAATCGTCCGCGAAGTGTTCGGCGTCGAGATCTAGAACGGGATGCCTGAATGAGCAAAGCGTCGTTGCGAAAAATCGCCCTGATCACTGCGGGCTGCCTCTGCGTGGGGTTAGCCGTGCTCGGTATCTTTGTACCAGTGCTGCCCACCACACCGTTCTTGCTCCTGGCGGCGGCGTGTTTCGTGCGCAGTTCGGACCGGCTGTACAACTGGCTGATTCATCACAAGTGGTTCGGGAACTACATCCGCTATTATCGGGAGTATCGCGCAGTAACGCTGCAATCCAAAATCCTGGCCTTAGTGATGCTCTGGTGCGTCATCGGCTACACCGCTTTCGGCGTGATCAACAATTGGTGGATACGCGGATTGCTCGGCGCGATTGCGGTTGGCGTGACCATGCACTTACTGCATTTGCGCACATTGACGCCTGAAATGCTGCAATCCGGTCAAAAACGCTTCGAAGGAGGTGATGCCTGACAATAGAACCTGTCATCTCCGTAGATCAAAAAATGCTCTGAGGGGATCATCAGATCCCGTTCCGGCCTGGATCGACGATCCAGGCCAGGCAAAATTAGATCTACTGAATCTGCTAAATCTGCTTAATCTGCTGACCAAGATGATAACTTCAGCCTGCAGTCAGCGTAAACAAATCCGAATCTGAAACGAAAGGAGTACAGAAATGAGTGAAGAGAGCAAGTGCCCGGTCACGGGCCACACCGCCAAACCCGCCATGTCCAGCGTCAGCAAGGGCACGACGAATCGGGACTGGTGGCCGAACCAGTTAAACCTGAGAATCCTGCATCAACATTCGGCCAAGAGCAATCCGATGGGGAAAGATTTCAATTATGCCGAGGAGTTCAAGAAACTGGATTTCGCGGCTTTGAAACAAGACCTCTACGCGCTGATGACCGACTCGCAAGACTGGTGGCCGGCCGATTACGGTCACTACGGGGGGCTGTTCATCCGCATGGCGTGGCACAGCGCGGGCACCTATCGCATGGGCGACGGTCGCGGCGGCGGCGGCACCGGCAACCAGCGGTTTGCGCCCCTCAACAGTTGGCCGGACAACGCCAATCTCGACAAAGCGCGGCGGTTGCTGTGGCCGATCAAGCAGAAATACGGTCGGAAAATCTCCTGGGCCGACCTGATGATTCTCGCCGGCAACTGCGCGCTGGAATCGATGGGCTTCAAAACCTTCGGCTTTGGCGGCGGGCGCGTGGACATCTGGGAACCGGAAGAGGACATCTACTGGGGCTCCGAAGCCGAGTGGCTGGGTGACAAGCGTTACACTGGCGACCGCGAACTGGAAAACCCGCTCGCCGCCGTGCAGATGGGCCTGATCTACGTGAACCCCGAAGGGCCAAACGGTGTGCCAGATCCGGTCGCCTCAGGCCGCGACATCCGCGAGACCTTTGCGCGTATGGCGATGAACGACGAAGAAACGGTCGCGCTCATCGCCGGCGGACACACCTTCGGCAAGACCCACGGCGCCGGCCCGGCGACCCACGTAGGGCCTGAACCCGAAGCCGCCCCCATCGAACAAATGGGGCTTGGCTGGAAGAGCACTTTCGGCAGCGGCAAAGGCCCCGATACAATCACCAGCGGCCTCGAAGGCGCCTGGAAGCCGCACCCGACCCAATGGGATATGGGCTACCTGAAGGTGCTGTTCAAATACGAGTGGGAACTGGTCAAAAGCCCGGCCGGCGCATGGCAGTGGCTGGCGAAAGACGTGGATGAAGAGGACATGGTAGTTGACGCGTATGATCCGGCGAAGAAGCACCGGCCCATGATGAGCACAGCGGACCTTTCCCTGCGCTACGATCCGATCTACGAACCAATCGCGCGACGCTACCTGGAGCACCCCGACGAGTTCGCCGACGCCTTCGCCCGCGCGTGGTTCAAACTGACCCACCGCGATATGGGGCCGCGCTCGCGCTATCTCGGCCCAGAAGTGCCCGCGGAAGAGCTGATCTGGCAAGACCCGGTGCCCGCCGTGGATCACCCGCTGATCGACGCGCAGGACATCGCCGCCCTCAAGGGCAAGCTGCTGGCCTCGGGCCTGTCGATCTCGGAACTGGTCTACACCGCCTGGTCGTCGGCCTCGACGTTCCGCGGCTCCGACTATCGCGGCGGGGCAAATGGCGCGCGCATCCGGCTTGCGCCGCAAAGGGATTGGCAGGTCAATCAGCCGGAGCAACTGGAGAAGGTTTTGGGCATCCTTGAGGACATCCGCGAGACATTCAACAGCGCGCAGCCCAACGGGAAAAAGGTATCGCTCGCCGACCTGATCGTCCTGGGCGGATGCGCCGGCGTCGAGCAAGCGGCGAAAAATGCCGGTTACCATATCACCGTGCCCTTCGCGCCGGGACGCACGGATGCAACGCCGGAACAAACCGACGCGGCGTCCTTCGCCGTCCTCGAACCGGTCGCCGACGGCTTCCGCAACTACGTGAAGGGCCGATTCAGCATCCCGTCCGAATACCTGCTGGTGGA
>FWPV01012080.1_pt1 | contig 11755 bp, 10 predicted proteins | sample 2228371 | NCBI WGS metagenome assembly FWPV01 (sample SAMEA103939776, study PRJEB20133) | metagenome | reverse complement strand
AGGAAGAAGATTCTGCCAGCGAAAACCAGATCACGATCAGCACCGAGAAGGTTCAGAAGCTCGGGGTGCGTACTGAGCTCGCGCAATTACAGATGCTGGACAAGGTCGTCCGCGTGGCTGGTCGGATTGAGCCGGACGAACGTCGTCTGTACGCCATCTCGCCGAAGTTCGAAGGCTACGTCGAGCGTCTGCATGTCAGCATTACCGGGCAAGTTATCGGCAAGGGACAGCCGCTGTTCGAGGTGTACAGCCCGGAACTGGTCTCGGCACAGCGCGAATACGCCATCGCGGCGCAGGGCGTCGAGTCGCTCAAGGGCGCTGGTGAGCAGGCGCAAGAGAGCATGCGGCAACTGGCCGACTCCAGCCTGCTGCGCCTGCGTAATTGGGATATTTCGGAGGAGCAGATCAAGGCGCTGGCCAAATCCGGGGAAGCTCGCCGGACATTAACCTTCCGCTCCCCGGTTGCCGGCATCGTGACCGAGAAGAAGGCCGTGCAAGGCATGCGCTTCATGCCCGGCGAGGCACTGTACCAAATCGCCGACCTTTCCTCGGTATGGGTGATCGCGGATGTGTTCGAGCAGGATATCAGCTTGGTCAGAACCGGCGCCAGGGCGCAGGTGCGCATCAATGCCTATCCGGACAAACGCTTCGAAGGCACGATCAGCTACGTCTACCCTACGTTGCAGGCGGATACGCGGACGGTTCAAGTACGGGTCGAGCTTGCCAATCCCGTTCAGTTGCTCAAGCCCGGCATGTTTGCTCAGGTCGAGCTGCCGGTCGGTGCCCGCAGCAAGGTCGTCACCATTCCGAATTCTGCGGTTATCGACAGCGGTACGCGCCGTATTGTTCTGGTGGAGATGGGTGAAGGCCGCTTTGAGCCACGTGAGGTTCGACTGGGACAGCGCAGTGATACGCAGGTCGAGGTTCTGGAGGGTGTCAAGGAGGGCGAAGCGGTTGTCGTTGCGGCCAACTTCCTGATTGATGCCGAAAGCAACCTCAAGGCGGCGATCGGCAATTTCGGTCATGCCGCTCATGGCGCGACCGCTCCGCAGGATGCACCTGTAGTAGCAAAGCCCGGTGCCAAACCCGTTGCCGTCGGGCATCAGGCGGAAGGAACCATCGAGGAGATCGATCTCAAGGCTGGCACTATTACGCTCAACCATGGAGCAATTGCCAGCCTCAAATGGCCAGCCATGAGCATGGAGTTCCAAGCAGCAAACCCGGCGCTGCTGAGCAGTCTCAAGGTCGGCATGACGGTGAAGTTCGAATTCGTCGAGCGCAAACCCGGTGAATGGGTCATTACCCGCCTCACGCCGCAGCAGGCGGTCAAGGCTGGCACGACATCTGATCCCCACGCCAGCCATTAACGGGGAACAGCATGCTCGCCAAAATCATTGAATGGTCGGGACGCAATCGCTTCCTGGTACTGCTTGCCACCTTGTTTGTCGTCGTTGGCGGCATTGTTGCCGTGATGCGCACGCCGCTGGATGCTCTACCCGATCTTTCGGACGTGCAGGTCATCGTCTATACGGAGTATCCGGGGCAGGCGCCCCAGGTGGTCGAGGATCAGGTCACGTATCCGCTGACATCGGCCATGCTGTCCGTGCCAAAATCGAAAGTGGTACGCGGCTTCTCCTTCTTCGGCGCCTCCTTCGTCTACATCATCTTTGAAGACGGCACCGACATCTACTGGGCGCGATCCCGTGTGCTGGAATATCTTAACTTCGCCGCCGGGCGCATGCCCAAGGGGGTGACGCCACAGATCGGCCCGGATGCCACCGGGGTCGGCTGGGTCTATCAATACGCCGTTCTGGCCAAGGACAAGAGCCTAGCGGAACTGCGCACCTTGCAGGACTGGTATCTACGCTATCAACTGACCAAGGCGCATGGCGTTGCTGAGGTTGCCTCCATCGGTGGCTTTGTGCAGACCTATCAGGTCACTGTCGATCCAGTCAAACTGCGCGCCTTCGGCATCCCCCTGAGCAAGGTAAGCCAAAGCATTCGCGAATCCAACCGCGATGTCGGCGGGCGGGTCGTCGAGATGGCGGAGACCGAGTACATGATTCGCGGCAAGGGGTATTTGCGGGGGATTTCCGACATTGAGAACTTGGTGGTCAAGACCAGCAATGGCACGCCGGTACTGGTCAAGGACATCGCACGCGTCGAGCTGGCGCCGGATGAACGGCGTGGCCTCACCGAGCTGAACGGAGAAGGCGAGGTTGTTTCGGGCATCGCCATGGCGCGCTATGGGCAGAACGCGCTGGAAGTCATCCACAACATCAAACAGAAAATCGGTGAAATTTCCTCTGGCCTACCGGAGGGTGTCACGATTGAGGCCGTCTATGATCGCTCGGAACTGATTCACCGCGCCATTGACACCCTGAAGCGCACCTTGATCGAGGAAAGCCTGATCGTGGCGCTGGTATGCATGGTGTTCCTGATGCACTTCCGCAGCGCCCTGGTGGCCATCCTGATGCTGCCGGTGGGCGTCTTGATTGCCTTCATCGCCATGCGGCTGCTCGGCATGAACTCTAACTTGATGAGTTTGGGCGGAATTGCCATTGCCATCGGCGCGATGATCGATGCCGCCATCGTCATGATCGAGAATGCCCACAAGCACATCGAGCGGCTGCCGGCGGAGCACTATCATGCCGAACGAATCGAGGCAATGATTAAAGCTTGCAAGGAAGTCGGCCCGGCGCTGTTCTTCTCTTTGCTCATCATCACCGTATCTTTCCTGCCCGTGTTTACACTGGAGTCACAGGAGGGGCGCCTGTTTGCGCCTCTGGCCTACACCAAGACCTTTGCCATGGCCGGCGCGGCTTTGCTATCGGTGACGCTGGTTCCTGTGCTGATGATGCTTTTCATACGAGGCAAGATCATGCCGGAAGCCCGGAATCCGGTGAATCGCTTCCTCATCTGGGGCTATCGTCCGATCATTGCAGCGGTCATGCGCTGGAAGAAGGCCACTGTGCTGGTGGCCATTCTTGCGCTGCTGGTTTCCATTTTTCCGGCCAGTCGACTTGGCTCCGAATTCATGCCGACGCTGAACGAAGGAACACTGCTCTACATGCCGTCTTCGCTGCCTGGCATGTCGATCACCAAGGCAGGCGAGCTTCTACAGACGCAAAACAAGATCATCAAAAGCTTTCCGGAAGTCGCCTCAGTCTATGGTAAAGCGGGACGCGCCAATACCGCTACCGATCCGGCACCGACCGAAATGTTCGAGACGGTGATCAACCTCAAGCCGGAATCTGAATGGCGAGCCGGCATGACCACCGACAAGCTCATCGCCGAAATGGACAAGGCCTTGCAATTCCCCGGCGTCTCCAATGCCTGGACCATGCCGATCAAGGCACGGATTGACATGCTGTCGACCGGAATACGAACGCCTATCGGCATCAAGGTCTTCGGCAAGGATCTCAACGAAATGGAGCGTCTGGCACGCGAGATCGAAACCGTGGTCAAGGCCGTTCCCGGCACCACCTCGGCATTCGCAGAGCGTATTACCGGCGGCTTCTACCTGAACATAGAGCCTGACCGAACTCAACTGGCGCGTTACGGCCTGACGATCGGTGAGTTGCAGGATGTCATCGGGCAAGCGCTGGGCGGCGAGATGGTGACCACCACGGTCGAAGGGCGCGAACGTTTTGGCGTTACCGTGCGTTACCCGCGTGAATTACGTGCCGATCCGCAACTCATCGCCCGCGAGGTGCTGATTTCGACCATGGATGGCGCGATGATTCCACTGGGTCAGTTGGCCAGGGTCGAAGTCGCCAAGGGCACGCCGGGAATTCGCACCGAAAATGCCTTGCTGTCGGCCTATATCTTTGTCGACATCCGTGATCGTGATATTGGCAGCTACGTTGCCGACGCACGCAAAGCAGTTGCTGAAAAGGTGACGTTCCCGGCAGGTTATTACGCCACTTGGAGCGGCCAGTTTGAGTCCATGGAGCGTGCCATCGAGAAGATGAAGGTGGTTATCCCGGTGACGCTGCTGATCATCTTCCTGCTGCTCTATTTAAACTTCAAGCGTCTGACCGAGACCATCATCGTCATGCTGTCGGTGCCTTTTGCGCTGGTCGGAGGTGTGTGGCTGATGTGGCTGCTCAACTACAACCTGTCGGTCGCAGTTGCCGTCGGCTTCATTGCGCTGGCAGGTGTTGCGGCAGAGACTGGTGTGATCATGCTGATCTATCTGGATCATGCTTGGGAGGATCTAAAGGAGCGTCGCCGCCTGGAGGGGCAGTCACCGACAGTCCATGATCTCTATGAAGCCATCATGGAAGGCGCAGTGGAGCGGGTTCGCCCCAAGATGATGACCGTCGTCGCCATCATGGCGGGCCTGCTGCCGATCATGTGGGGCACCGGCACAGGCTCCGAAGTCATGAGCCGGATTGCTGCGCCGATGGTGGGCGGGATGATTTCCTCGACGGTGCTGACGCTGGCAGTGATTCCGGCGATTTATGCTCTGGTAAAGGAGTGGCGGCTAAAGAGGACGATTGAATAACACCACAGGAAGGCACGCGTTAAATGAGTCGAATACGTCTAGAGTGCTCAATTGCGCCACTGAGGCTGTAGTTCTTTGCTTGTGGGCATACGCGCTCGTCAGCTCCACAAACCACAATATATTGGGAATGGTGAGCCCCCTTAACGTTTCCAAGTAGTGCTGCGTAGAACCTGGGGAGCGGCTATTGATGTCAGTGAAAGGGGAGTCTAAATGTGCTTTTCGGCCACAGCCAGTTTCTCGGCAGGTGCCGTCCTGCTCGGGTTGGGGACGTTAACGCTAAAGTCGACGCGCCATCGCAACGAACTGCCATTTGCCGCGATCCAGCAACTGAGCGAAGGCGTGATCTGGCTGACCTTCAGCCATGAGGCTCCGTTGCTCAACACAGTGATGACGTATGTGTATTCGTTTTTCTCTCATGCGTTGTGGCCAGTCTATGAGGGTCGGCCGGGAATTATGAGAAATTCCTCGTTTTTTCGCTAAGTCGCTGACTCAATGTCGAGAATCCGAAAATCCTCGCCGAGCGCCTCGGCCTTGCGCCGGAAGTCCAGCACGTAGTCCCCGAAGCGGTTGATGTGTTCCAGCCGGTACGGCGCCAGTCCGGCCAGGAGTTCCTGGTTGATCAGCACGCCCTCGGCCTGTAGCTGCTTGAGCACCCGGCTCATCCCCACCACGTTGTGCAGGATGACCATGTTGGCCAAGAGATGGTTGTACTTGATGACTTTGCGCTGCTCATGGCGCAGGTTCTCGGCGATCTCCCCTTCTCCGCCGAAGAAGAGCTTTTTCGCGAAGCCGTTGAATTGCTCCGACTTGTTGGTTTCCGACTGGATGAGCCGGCGCAGTTCGATGTCGCCGACGTATTTCAGGAGGAACTGGGTCCGGATCACCTTCCCCAGTTCCCGGAAGGCGAAATACAGCTTGTTCTTGCGGCTGTAGGTCCCGAGCCGGCGCAGGATGGCGGAGGCGGAGATCTTTCCGAGCTTGATCGAGACCGCCACGCGCAGCATGTCCGGCAGATGGGTTTCGATCATCTGCCAGTTGATGTCGTCGCTGAACAAGCGGTCGATATGCTGGAATTTCTTGCCCCCTTCCGGGCGATGGAAAACCAGATCCTTGATGCCCCGGATGCGCGGCATCAGCTTGATGCCCAGCAGGTGCGAGAGCGCGAACACCGGGTAGCTGTCGGGTCCCGGATGATTCCTAACTGACTTCTGAAACAGATGAGGATGTGATTGCTGCCAGCGTTTCATCGCCTGGATCGGCGCCTCATGGTTGAGGGCTTTCTGTGGCAGGTGCTGGTTGTACAACCACACGTAGCGCAGCAGCGTTGTCTCCAGGTCTTCTGAGCTGTTGAAATGATGCGAACGCAGCACCTGCTCAATCCGGCCGTTGAAGCGCTCCACCATTCCGTTGGTCTGCGGCGTACGGGGCCGTGTCAGCCGGTGCTCAATACCCAAGGCCTCGCACAGCGCGTCGAACTCATGCTGACCACTTGCCTCCTTCATTCGCTTGCCAAACAAGCGGTCGGTGAATTCCTTGCCGTTGTCGGTGAGCAGCGTGCGAATCCGGAACGGCGCAGCGCGCGTCAGCGCATTCAGGAAGGACTGTGCAGCGGCAGCCGTCTTGCGGTTCTTGATTGCCACGAACACCCAGCGCGTAGCCCGGTCGATGGCCACGAAGACGTAGCGCCGTGCGCTCTCGTCTGCCATCTGCGGCAGGTACTTCACGTCCACATGCACGTAACCCGGCTCATAGGCCTTGAACGGCTTGTCCGTGCGTTCGGTCTTGTCGGGCACCGGAAGGCGCGAATGCCCGCGTCGGCGCAACAACCGGTCCAGCGCCGAGCGGCTCATCGCCGGCTCAATGAATTCCCGGACCACGGCGAGCAGATCGTCCAGCGGCAGACGCAGATGCGTGCGCAGGTAGATCACCAGTTCCTCCTGCCCTGCGTTGAGCGTGCTCTGCAGACGATGCGGCGTATGACTGCCGTCGGCGACCGTGTCGCGGCTGCGCCATTTGCGGATCGTGTCGCGCGTGACGTTGAACTGCCTGGCAAGCTCGTAATCGCTGCCCGTGGCATTCTGGATCGCCTCGCGAATGGCTGGCGTCGTGGTGGCGTTCTTGTGCAAGTTGATCAGCATGTCGTATCCGGATGAATCCAATGTGCCACGACCGCCGTCAGCACCTCACGGCCGAACAGCAGCGGACGTTTGCTTTTTAGCAGATATTCATCCGGGACCCGACAGGTAGCTCTGAGCCTGGGTATCGCCGTGGAGGGTATCGGGCCGGATGTCGGAAGTGTTGGTCATCAGCCCGTCGAGGATGTGGGTTCCTTCGTAGGTGCCGCAGGAAATGAAGTGGCTGAACAAGGCGATGAACTTGTCGGAGACATGGTAGTAGCCGATGCCGCCATAGCCACCGTACCGGATGTGGTGCTCGGAAATCAGGTTCTGCTCGTAGAGATTCCACTTGGTGCCGTCCGCCGAGGCATGCTTCCCGGAGCCCCAATAGCTTGGCAATTCGAACTGGTTGTAGGCGTTGATCACCTTGACGATGGCCTGCTCCAGCGTCTCCTCGGTCATGTACTTGATGTTGAGCCAAGCGACCTGCTTGCGGCTCATGCCGCGAATCGAGCGCGCCGTCTGGGTCGGCCCGAGGTTGCAGCCATAGCAGAACAAGGTGCTGATCACTCGCGGCCGGAGCTCCTCGATCCGGCTCTCCGTGCCCATCAGCGGCCGGAACAGCTTGTGCAGTTGCAGCCAGCGCTCGGTATCGATCAGCACGTCGACGATGCTGACGTTTTCCAGTCGCTCGGCAATTAACAGGTCGATCTGGCGGATCCCGGGCGGCAGTTCGCTGCCCGGCGCTTTCTTCAGGATCAGCCGGCCATCGGCGATCTCGGCGTAGGCGTTGTCCGGGAATTCGGCATCGACGGCCTCGGCGGTCTCCAGGTAAGCGTCCGACCGCCACCGTCTTCCCTTCCCTGATCCAGCGCGTAATCATCGCCCGCACTCGGGCACCTCAATGTTGTGTCCACAAAGGAGATCATGGACACAAATCCCCGAACGGGACGCGCGTACAAGCGCGGCCCTTACAAGCGTCATCCGGCCGCGTTCAAGCGCGCCGTGGTGGAAGCGTCTTTTGCACCCGGCGCATCGGTATCGCGTGTAGCGCGCGAGCACGACATCAACGCCAATCAGGTCTTTCTGTGGCGCAAGCTGTATCAGGACAGCCTGCTCGGGGACGATGAGCCGGCGCTCTTGCCGGTGCACATCGACGAGCCGACCCGCTCACCTGCACCGGTCGAACCCATCCGCACGCCAGCACCCGGCGGCACGCTGACGATCGAGTTCGGCACGGTGCGGCTGCACATCGAAGGCCGGCCTGATGCCGACACGCTGGCGCAGGTGCTCGCGCAGCTGGCGGCACGATGCTGATTCCGTCCGGCACCCGCATCTGGCTGGCGGCGGGGGCCACCGACATGCGCCGCGGCTTCGACGGGCTGGCCGCTTTGGTGCAACAGCGTCTGGGGGCGGACCCGTTCAGCGGCCACCTGTTCATCTTCCGCGGCCGGCGCGGTGACCGGGTGAAGCTCTTGTGGTGGGACGGCGACGGCATGTGCCTCCTGGCCAAGCGGCTGGAGCGCGGTCGTTTCGTGTGGCCGCAGGCCGCCGACGGTAGCGTTCATCTGAGTGCCGCCCAACTGTCGATGCTGCTCGAAGGGATCGACTGGCGCACCCCGCGCAGGACAGCCCCGGAACTGGCCGCCTGACGCCTGGCCCGGGTCGTTCGCAGGGCGAGCATGCCCCCTGTTCACGCGATACTTGATCGCGTAAACTCGCTTGCATGCTTGACGCGACACCCTTCACCAACCCGGAAGCCAGCGCTGACGAATTGTCGGCGCAAGTCGCCTCACTGCCCGACGACCCGACGCTGCTCAAGCACCTGCTCGACGCCCGTCTGGCCGAGATCGAACGGCTCAAACTGCTGGTGGCCAAGCTCAAGCACGCGCAGTTCGGTCGCCGCTCGGAGCGGCTGGGTGCGCTATCGGGCCAGCTTGATCTCGGGTTGAGTACGGCGCAGCAGGGCGGCGGCGAGGCCCGTGGCGCATCAGCCGATCTCGCCACGCTCGCCGACGTCATCCCGATCGAATCTACTCCGCGACACCCGGGCCGCAACCGGCTCCCGGATCACCTGCCGCGCAGCCGCACGGAACATCTCCCGACCTGCAGCGGCTGCCCGCAGTGCGGCGGCACTCTGAAGCGCCTGGGCGAGGACGTGTCCGAAGAGCTGGAGTACGTCCCGGCCCGCTTCCGGGTGGTGCGCCACGTGCGCCCGAAATTCGCCTGCGGCCGGTGCGAGACCATCGTGCAGGCGCCGGCCCCCGGCCGCCCGATCATGGGCGGGTTGCCCGGCCCCGGGCTGCTCGCCCACGTGCTCACCGCCAAGTACTGCGACCACCTGCCGCTGTACCGACAAAGTGCGATCTACGCGCGCGAGGGCGTGCGGCTGGAACGTTCCACCCTTGCCGACTGGGTGGCCGGCTCGGCGGATCTGCTCGACCCGCTGGTGCAGGCGCTGTCGCGCTACGTTAGAGCGGGCGAGAAGATCCACGCCGACGATACGCCCTTGCCGGTGCTTGCTCCGGGTCGCGGGCGCACGCGCACCGGGCGGCTGTGGGTGTATGTGCGCGACGACAGGCCGGCGGCCGGCACGGCTGCGCCCGCCGTGTGGTTCGCCTACTCGCCGGACCGTCGGGGCACACACCCGCAGCAGCATCTGCGCGAGTTCAGCGGCATCGTGCAGGCGGACGCCTTCCGTGCAGGCGGACGCCTTCGCAGGCTTCGATGCGCTGTACGCCGGCGGGCGGATGCAGGAAGCGGGTTGCTGGGCGCATGTGCGACGCAAATTCTTTGATCTCGTGCGCGCGCACGATTCACCCATCGCCAAAGAGGCGCTGGTGCGCATCGGCGCCCTGTACGCGGTCGAAGCCGCGGTGCGCGGCGCGCCACCGCCGGTCAGGCGCGACGCACGCCAGATGCGCGCTCGTCCGCTGCTCGATGAGCTGCACGACTGGCTCACCACGCAGAGCCGACGCGTGCCGCGCAAGTCCGGCATCGGTGAGGCGATCCAGTACGCGCTCAACCACTGGCAGGCGCTGGTGCGCTACGCCGGCGACGGGCGCATCGAGATCGACAACAACGCGGCCGAACGCGCGCTGCGAGGCGTCGCACTCGGGCGCAAGAACTATCTGTTCGCAGGCTCCGACGCCGGAGGTGAGCGCGCGGCCGCGATCTACAGCCTGATCGGCTCGGCCAAACTGAACGGGCTGGACCCGGAGGCCTATCTGCGCGAAGTGCTCGCACGCATTGCCGATCACCCGATCAATCGCATCGAGGATCTGCTGCCCTGGAATCTGGACATGACCGCAGTTGTCTCGATGCGAGAGGTCGCCTGAACATGGGAAATGTGGTGGCGCTGAAGAAGGCGCGGGCGGCTCCTCATCTGCTGCAGTTGAAGATAGAACTCGCCGGAATCCGGCCACTGATCTGGCGCCGCGTTGTACTGCCGGAGACGGTCACGCTGCCCAAGCTGCATCAGGTCATCCAGGTCGTGATGGGGTGGCAGGATTGTCACCTGCACGAGTTCGAAATTGCCGGCGAGCGATACGGCATCCCTGACCCCGACTACGACCTCGTTGACCCGCTCAGCAACGAACAGCGGGTGCGCCTGGCCAGCGCGCTGGGTGCTGCACGTTCATTTAGCTATCTCTACGACTACGGTGACAACTGGATTCACCGCATCAAGGTCGAACGCCGCATCGAACCCGATCCGCTGTTTGACACCGCACTGTGCGTGACCGGCGCCAATGCAGCACCGCCCGACGACGTCGGTGGCGCCCACGGCTACGCCGTATTTGTCGACGCCATCACCGACCCGCGACATCCCGAACATCAAGCCATGCTCGACTGGTTCGGCTCAACCTTCGACCCCGCTGCCTTCGACATCGCCGAAGTCGATCGACGACTCGCAAAGATCAAACTCTGACCGTCAACACGGTGTCGGTCGGACGCTTACCCATCGTCGAACTGCCCGATGCCCGCGTCGCGGGCTTCGAGGCACTGGTGCGCTGGCAGCACCCGGAACGCGGTGTCGTGTCGCCGATCGAATTCATCGAGATCGCCGAAGAGTGCGGCCTGATCGGCGCACTCGGCGAATTCGTCCTCAATTCGGCCTGCCGCCAGCTCATGGCCTGGCAGCGACAGTTCGGCAGCGGCATGCCGCGCATGATTTCGGTCAATCTCTCGCGCGCCCAGCTCAATGACGCGGACATCGCCCGTCAGGTCGAACGCGTGCTGCATGCGACCCGCATGCCGGCCGCGTCGCTGCAACTCGAAGTGACTGAAAGCATGGCCGCCCAGGGCGATGACATCCGCACCCGCCTGCTTGAACTGAAGGCGCTCGGCATCGCCCTCGCGCTGGACGATTTCGGCACCGGCTACTCATCGCTCGCCTGCCTCGGCCAGCTGCCGATCGACGTCGTCAAGATCGACCGTTCATTCGTCGCCGACGCCGAAACCAATCTGCACAAGCGCGTCCTGATCGAAGCCACCGTACGCGTCGCCCGCAGCCTCGGCATGAGCACCACCGCCGAGGGCGTCGAAACCGACGGCCAGGCGGCCCTGCTCACCACGCTGGGCTGCGACAAGGGCCAGGGCTATCTGTGGTCCCGCCCCATGACGGCCCGCGCCGCCACGCAGTGGCTCGCTGCACAGAGCGAAGCGAGCCAGCCGGTTGAAGCCGTGCCGGCTGCGGTGCGGTGAGGTTAGGGCTGCATCACACCGGCTTTACTACCGGCAAGACTGGAAAAGTGCGCGTGTGCGGTGCATCTTCAGTTTAGTGGTCGACTCGAGCGACTTGCTAGGCATCATCCGTTGGAGGAGCAGGCAAGGCGTCGATGACGGTGATGGCTTCCACAAGAAGCCGCTCTGTATTGCCAAACTCCGCGACAAGTCGGTCCAAGGACGCCACCTGTTTCCGCTTCGCGACGTTCAACTCCTTTGTCATACGGGGAAGTGCAGCTGTAGTCTGCTTGAATTGGTCCGTTAATCTCCGCGTACTGCCGAGTGTGGTGAGTAACGTAGATGCTGCATCTCGAGTTTCGGCAATCTGGCCGGGATTGAAATCCGCTGACAGCGTCGCCACTTTGACGAGAGCGGCCATACTTCGGTCAGCGGCTGCACGAAA
>FWPV01014191.1_pt1 | contig 11757 bp, 10 predicted proteins | sample 2228371 | NCBI WGS metagenome assembly FWPV01 (sample SAMEA103939776, study PRJEB20133) | metagenome | reverse complement strand
AAGGGCTATAAGGAAGAGAGAAAACTCATCGTTTTGAGATAGCCCTTCTCTTAAAAGGAGACGCCCCGGGTTTTCCCGGGGCGTTTTTATTTACCGGCATTGGTTGACACCCTCTTCGCTGGCGGTATAATTATAGACATTATGCCTTTTGGTAAGTTAAAAGATGGCTTGAGAAAGTTCCGCGAACTTTTCTCCGGTCTGTTCAAAGAGGAGGATACCTCCCGTTGGGAGGAGATTCTTTTAACGGCGGATTGTGGGGTGAAGGTTACGGAATTGCTCTTAGCGAAATTAATAAAGGAGCCAGGAAATCGGAAAGAGGTTCTCAAAAGAGAGATTGTCTCAATTCTAAAACCAAAAGGCGATAAGGGTTCAACCACAATCTCTTCCTTTCCCTATGTGATGATGTTTGTTGGGGTGAATGGTTCCGGTAAGACCACAACCGTTGGCAAGTTGGCTCATCGTTTTAAGAAAGAGAAAAAGGGGGTAGTGATTGCGGCCGGTGATACCTATCGGGATGCCGCAGCGGAGCAGTTGACGATTTGGGCCGAGCGGGCGGGCGTGGAAATCGTTCGCTCGGAAAGGGGACAGGATGCCGCAGCGGTCGCCTTTGATGCGACGAGTAAGGCAAAGAGTAAAGGGATTGACATCGTTTTGATTGATACCGCTGGTCGCCTCCATACTCGGAGAGACCTATTGGCGGAGGCACAGAAGATAAGGCGGGCGGTGGGTAAGGTTAAAGAGGGCGCACCAGAAGAGGTTCTTTTGGTCTTGGATGCCACGGTTGGTCAGAATGGCATCGTCCAGGCAAAGGTCTTCTCTTCGGAGTTGGGGGTAACTGGGATTATCCTGACGAAGTTGGATGGCACCGCCAAAGGGGGAATTGTATTGGCCTGCGCCTCGGAACTAAACCTGCCGGTTCGGTTTGTCGGCTTGGGTGAAGAGATTGAGGACTTAGAAGAGTTTTCCCCGGAGGAGTTTGCTTCCGCTCTTTTGGATTAATCCCTAAATCTTTCCCCGGCGGCGGGCGATAATCTCCTTAAACCTTTTGGCAACCCGCTTGGCTTCTTCCTTCACACTCGGGTCCTCATTACTGAATGGCCAAGGCTGGGCAATCTTTTCTAAGAGGGGAAGGGTTTCAATTGCCTCTAACCGAAATAAGGATTGGATAGCGGCGATGCGAACTTCAATATCTTCATCTTTTAATTTTTCCAGAATCACCGGTTTTACCCGTTCGCCACCGATTTCGGTTAGGGCTTTTATGGCGGCGATCTTCACTAAGAGGTCATCATCTCTTAATCGGGCAATGAGCCCTTCTAAGCCATAAGGTGTGCAGAGCCGACCGAGGGCTTCACAAGCCTTCGCCCGCATCAGAGGGAAGTTGTCTTTGAGGGCAACGAGGAGATACGGAATAATTCTTTTGTCACCAATCTTACCCAACGCCTCACAAGCGGTCGCCCGCACCCAGGGATTTTCGTCCGAGAGTCTTTTGAGCAAGGCATCGGTCGCCTTCTCACTACCGATGTTACCCAAAATCTCACAAATTCTTCTCCGCACCGCCGGGTCGTAGTTGGTGAGTTCCGGAATGAGAAAGGGAAGGGGATATTCGCCCATCTTCTCTAAGGTGATTTTGGCTCCATCGGAAAGGGCTGGATCCGGGGCGGCGAGGAGGTTCGTCAGAGTCCTAACGACACTCTCGGTCTTTAAGTGGACCAAGGCGTTGATGGCGGAGACTTGGAGGTCGGGATTTCCCGAGCGGAGAAGATTTATTAAAGGGTCCACTGCCCGGATATCACCAATTTGACCCAGAGTGGCACAAACTGCTGATTTTAGGTCTTCATCCTCTTTGCTTTCAAGAAGTTTGAGGAGAAAAGGAACCGCGGGTTCACCAATCTTTTGGAGGACCGCCATCGCTTGGAGCCTCTCCTGGATATTTGCCCCGCGCAGGACTCTCTTGTAGGGTTCTAAAAAGACCTCACCAAGCGTCTTCAGGGCGGCGATTGCTGAATCCCGGACAACTTCGGACTCATCTAAAAGACTCATTTCGCTAATTTTCTCCACCCCCGCCTTTGCCCCCAACTTTCCTAAGGCTTCACAGGCACTGGCGCGCACCCAGTGGTTCACATCACTTAATCGTTCAAGGAGGGGTTTCACCTCATCTAAACCCAAATCCCCCAAGACGAGACAGGCTAAGGAGCGGACCCAAAAATTGACATCGGTCAAAAGGGGTAAGATCTGAGGAGTTGCCCTTTTGCTTCCCATCTTGCCCAGGTTTTCACAGGCTTGGGCCTTCACAATCGGGTCTGGGTCTTTGAGACAATTGATGAGGATTTCCTCAATCTTGGGAACGAGGCCCGGTTCCTTCTCCGCCATCTCACCAAGGATTAAGGCGATATTCCGCCGAATGGAACGGTCAGTCGTTTTAAGGGCGGAGAGGAGTGGGGATAGAGAGATTGACCCGAAAAAGACCAGGGCTTCGCTCACCGCCTTCCTCACCCGGGTATCAGGGTCATAGAGCCCAGTGATCAGAATTGAAGCCGCTTCTGGGGTTCGGATACTTTTCAGTTCGGTAATCGCCTTTAACTTTTCGGCGAAAGGTCTCTTTCTAAGAATCTCAGCTAACTCCCCAAGGTGGCGCATATCTGGAAAATAATAACTTATTTTGAAAAAAAAGTCAACGGAGAAAGAATTAGGGGTTAATCTCGTTGATACCCTCTAACCTTCTCTGATGTTCAGAGAAGGTTTTAGAAAAGATGTGGCGACCATTTTCGGTGGCGAAGAAGAAGAGATAGTCGGTCTTGAGGGAAGCCAAAACCGCAATCAGGGACTTCTTGCCCGGATTACAAATCGGTGTTGGCGGCAAACCAAGATACCGGTAGGTATTATAGGGAGAGTCAATTGATAAGTCATTGCTATTTAGCCGTTCTTTATGAAGAGACAAGGCATATTCTACGGTGGGGCAGGCTTCTAACTTCATCCCCTTTTTCAAGCGATTCAAAAAGACCGAGGCGATGATTGGTCTTTCTTCATCAAAGACCGCCTCTTTCTCAACGATGGAGGCAAGGATTATCACCAGAGAATCGCCGAGAGGAGAAGAGATGGAATCCCGCAGGTGCCGGTAGACCGAAAAGAATTGATTCGTCATCTTCTCAATCACCGAATGAGGAGAAGAGGGGATGAAAAACTCATAGGTATTGGGAAAGAGAAACCCTTCCGCCTTAGGGAAGGGAATGCCAAGACTTCGCAAAAAGAGCGTGTCGGTGGCAGCCAATAAAAAGGAGTCCTTCTTTGTAATCCCCTCCCTTTCTAAGAGCTCGCCAATCTTCTCAATTCGCCAACCCTCGGGGATGGTCACCGAAATTCTCTCTTTGCCGCCCTTCTTTAAGATTCGGCAAGCGAGAAACTCGGAGATTCCTTTTGGTAAGATATACTTCCCCCCTCTTATCTTCCTCTCCACTCCGAATAACTTTGTCGCCAAAAGGAAGAGAAAATGATTTTTAATTATCCCTTCTTTCTTTAAGATCTCCCCAATCTCTTTCGCTGGGGTATTGTGGGGGATAATTACCGTTACCGACTCGGTTGGTGAGGGAACCTCGGTGAAGAAGATAAAATGGAGGAGAAGAAAGACGATGGTGAGAAGAGCGAGAATTAAAACTGGTCTCCTGAACTCCCGAAGAAACCAAATAACCATTCCTATCTTGTCTCACTCTCCACTTTCAATCCCTTTTCTTTGATTAGCGCTTGGGCGGCGGCTAAGCGGGCGATTGGCACCAATGGGGTATCGCAACTGATATAGGTGAAACCGACCTTGTGGCTGAATTCAATACTTTTTGGGTCCCCACCGTGTTGACCGCAGATGCCAATCTTAAAATCCTTTTTTGCGGCGCGGACTTCTCTAATCGCCATCTCAATCAGTTTGCCTAAACCTTCCTGGTCTAAGGTGGCGAACGGGTCATCCGGAATAATCCCTTTCTCTAAGTAAGGCGTCAGAAAGCGGAAATAGTCGTCCCGGGAAAAACCGAAGGTCAGCTGGGTTAGGTCATTGGTGCCAAAAGAGAAGAAGTCGCTAAATTGGGCGAGTTCTTTGGCGAGGAGACAAGCCCGAGGCACTTCAATCATTGTCCCGACCGAGTATTTTACCTTCACCCCCGTCCGGGCAAAGGTCTCGGAAGCGACCTTGTCAATCAAAGCCCTCTGATTTTTGATTTCTTCTTCATTCATGCTTAAAGGAATCATAATCTCCGGCAAGACATCCCACCCCTTCTTCTTCAAGCGGCAAGCCGCCAAGAAGCAAGCCCGGGTCTGCATCTCGGTTATCTCGGGATAGAGAATCCCTAACCGGCAACCCCTAAGCCCCATCATCGGGTTCTTCTCTTCCAACTCCTTTATCTTCTTTTTAATCTTTTCCCTCTTCACCCCAATTTTTTTCGCCAGACGAGTAATCTCTTTGGGTGAAGTGGGTAAAAACTCATGGAGGGGCGGGTCAAGGGTCCGAATCGTTACCGGCAAGCCCGCCATCGCTCGAAAGATACCCTCAAAGTCTCTTCTCTGGAAGGGGAGGAGTTTCTTTAAGAAGCGCCTTCGCTCCTTTTCGCCTTCCGCCAAAATCATCATCTGGAAGAACTTAATCCGGTTTGGGGGAAAGAACATATGTTCGGTCCGGACGAGCCCAATCCCTTCCGCCCCCAATTCTCGGGCGCGTCTCGCCTCTTTGGGGTTATCCGCATTCGCCCTCACCCCGAGACGGCGGTATTTATCGCAGAGCCTCAAAAACTCTCTCAACTCTTCGGTCATCTCCGGCTCAACTAAGGGTAATTTTTTTAAGACCACTTCCCCGGTTGAGCCGTTGATTGAGATAAATTTACCTTCCTTTAAGGCAATCCCGCCAATGATCACCCTCTTTCTTGCCTCGTCAATCTTCACTTCGCTCGCCCCAACGATGCAGGGTTTTCCCAGTCCCCGAGCCACAACCGCGGCGTGGGAGGCCTTGCCCCCGGTGGTGGTCAAAAACCCCTTTGCCTTCTCCATCCCGGAGATGTCATCCGCCTTTGTGAACTCCCGGACCAAAATCACCTCACGCCCCTCTTTTGCCCTCCTGACCGCATTCTCCGAGGAGAGGACGATTTCGCCAACCGCGCAACCCGGGGAGGCGGGGATACCAGTTGTGGCTGCTTTGTATTTAACCTTTGGGTCAAAGACCGGATTGAGTAGGGCGGATAAGTCTTTCTCGCTCACCCGCAGAATCGCCTCTTCTTCGGAGATGAGACCTTCTTTTGCCATATCAACCGCTACCTTCACCTGCGCCTGAGGGGTTTTCTTTGCCGTTCGGGTCTGGAGAAAATAAAGGGTTCTATCCTCAATGGTAATCTCAATATCTTGGAGGTCTCGAAACTCACGCTCAATTCGCCCCACTTCTCTCTCTAACTCCTGGTAGACATCTGGGAGATAATCTTGGAGTTTGGCAATCGGCTCCGGTGTCCTTAACCCGGCGACCAAATCCTCTCCTTGGGCTTTCAAGAGGAAATCGCCATAAATCTCCTTTTTACCGGTGGCGGAATCCCGACTGAAGACGACCCCGGTCCCGGACTCTTCATTTTTATTTCCAAAGACCATCGTCTGGATATTGACCGCCGTGCCTAAGTCATCGGGAATTTTGTACAACCGTCGATAATCTCTGGCTCGGGGGTTATTCCAAGAGCGAAAGACCGCCTCAATCGCCAAGAAGAGACATTCCCAAGGGTCAGAAGGGATTTCTTTGCCCATCTTCTGAATAATTCCCTTAAACTTAGAAACCGCTGCCTTTCCTTCCAACTTCTCTTTGAGGAATATCTCCCGCCTGATGCCGAAGACGACATCGGCAAATATCTCAATGAACCTCTGGTAGAGACCATAGGCAAAATCTTCATCGGTTACTTCAGCGAGGGCGGAGGCGATTTTCTCATTCATCCCTAAATTGAGGATTGTGTCCATCATCCCCGGCATTGAGAAACGGGCACCACTGCGCACGGAAAGGAGTAGAGGATTGTTTGGCTCGCCAAACCTTTTCTTTGTCTTCGCTTCTAAGTAAGAAATCCCTTCCCTAATCTCTTCTCTTAGACCAGGGGGATATTTACCCGCTCTTAAGAAATAGATGCCGGCGGAAGGGGAGATGACAAAGAAAGGGGGGACCCGAAAACCGGCTCGGGCCAAGAGATAAAGTCCAGCTCCTTTTCCCCCTAAGAGACCTTTTAATTCTTCGCCTCTTGGCGAAAGGTTGTCTTCCATCAAGTAAACCCATCTTCTCATAATTCACCTCTTAAGCCAAAGAATCAAGTTTAAAATTAGGGTAAAAAGAAAAGAGAGGAGAAGGGAAGTGGCAAGGGGAAAATAAAAGGTGAGATTTTTCTTTTTCACCAAGATGTCCCCAGGCAATTTGAAGAGACTAAATCTCGGCCGGATAAGCAGGAGAAGACCAACGAGAATGAAGAAGACCCCAAGCGAGATTAATAACCTCGCCAGCGGATTGAGACCATCAGCGGTTGGCGCCACGCTCTTGCCTCCCATTTACTTTTCCTTCTCGGCTAAAAAATCTTCCAACACCTCCTGGGCGAGGGGATAATCTTCTTCTCTAACCTGGATTTCCCCCCAGGCTGGGCGCATCACCATCGCCAGACCGTCATACCAAGGGATTTGGTAGGACTTAATAAATACCTCAATCCCTTTGTTCGCCAAGAGGTGTTTTAAGAACAAAGCCTCAGTCTCATCCTTTGGTTTATAGAGGACCCTCATCCGTTCCCCCAGATTCTCTCCTCATCACCTTTCTCACCTCCTGGGCGATAAGAATGGCGTTGGTCGCTGCCCCCCGGCGGAGATTGTCCGCCACCATCCAGAGGTGGACTCCTCTTCGGTTGTCTGGGTCTTTCCTGACCCGACCGATGCCAACCCAATCCTTTCCCCGAACCTCGGCTGGCGTTGGATAGCCTTCTCGATAAATCTTAAGGTAAGGCTTATCCTCCCAGGCGGCATAAAGGTCTTTTAGATCCACCGCTTCTAAAAACTCTAAATAACAGGATAGGGAATGACCAATCGTTATTGGCACCCGCACACAGGTAGCGGAGACTTCTAAATCGGGTAAAGAGAGAATCTTTCTCGTCTCCTCCCGCACCTTCTTCTCCTCCCGGCTGAAACCGGTTTCGTCAAAACCCCCAATCTGGGGGATGATATTATCCCCAATCAAACAAGGGAATGGTGAGTCTTCGGCTCGTTCAATCGCTCGTCTCAGTGACAAAAACTCAGTTTCGTAATAAAACTCTTCTAAACCATCCCGACCGGCACCAGAGACCGATTGGTAGGATGAGAGAATAATCCTCTTTATCCGATACTCCTTCAAAAGGGGAGCGAGGGTTAAGACCAACGGGATGACGGTGCAATTCGGGTTGGCGATTAGATTCTTATGCTCCCTCATCTTTTCGGAATTCACCTCCGGGACGACCAAGGGGACATCCGGGTCTAAGCGGAAGGCCGGGGAGTTATCAATCACAATCCCCTTCTCTCTCAATTTTGGGATGAGTTCGCCGGCTAACTCTTCTTCTCCCAAAAAGAAGATGAGACTATCTTTTGCGTAGTTTAAGACCTTGGCCACCGATTGCACCTCATAAGACCGATTTTGAAAATAAATCCGTTCCCGCTCGCTCCTCTCGCTGGCGAAAAAGAAAAACTCTGCCTCTCCCCACGGAGAAGAGCACGCCTTCTCTTCCATCACCTTCAAAAGCGTCTGCCCAACGAGTCCGGTCGCCCCAATAACTAAAACCCTTTCCTTCATATCTCTTATTATAAGAGAGAAAAATTACTTTTCAAGGTGGTGATTGACAAATTTTAATTATTTGGTAGGATTACTCTTTAGTCAATTTGCGCGAAGAGGAGTGATTATGCCGGTACCGAAGCGGAGACATTCCAAGGCGCGGTCCAGAAAGAGAAGGACCCATTGGCGGTTAGACCCACCAAACCTGGTTGACTGTCCCCACTGCCACAAACCGAAACTCCCCCATCACCTCTGTCCCCATTGCGGGTGGTATGCGGGAAGAGAGGTTATGGTAGCGGAGAAGAAAGAGAAGAAGTGAAGTCATCAGAAAGATGACCCAGAGGAGTCTTGGGGAGATAAGGGTCGCCTTAGACCTAATGGGCAGTGATTTGGCTCCGGAACCAGAACTGACCGGAGTCCGACTCGCCTTAGCCGAGGATAAGAACCTGAAATTACTCCTTGCCGGTAAGGAAGAGTATTTAAAGGGTCTCTCCCCAACCCATTTTGAAATCTATCCCACCCCGGAGGTTATCACCCCGGACGACTCGCCCACGGAGGCGCTAAGAAAGAAACCGAACTCTTCCCTGGCCAAGGCGATCTCACTTTTGAAAGAAGGAAAGGCGGAGGCGGTGGTGAGTGCCGGCAATACTGGGGCTCTGGTCGCCTTCGCCCTAACCCTCCTCGGTCGGATTCCCGGTATCTTGCGCCCGGCGGTGGCGGTCTTAATCCCGAGTTTCACTGGCTATTCCATCTTAATTGATGTCGGGGCGCAGCCGGCGCCAAAGCCCATTCACCTCTTCCAATTTGCCAAAATGGGTTCAATCGTCGCCTCCCACCTTTTCCAAAGGGATAGACCCCGGATTGGGCTATTGAATGTCGGGAGAGAAGAGAATAAGGGGACCGAACTACTCCAAAAGACCCATCAACTCTTAAAAGGGTCAGACTTAAATTTCATCGGGAATATTGAGGGTTGTGATGCCTTTAAGGGGATTGCGGATGTTATCGTCTGCGATGGGTTTGTCGGCAACATCATCTTAAAATTTGGGGAAGGGCTTTTAGAAATCTTGACCAAGGGGATTGCAGATTATCTCTCCTCGGAGACGAAATACCGGATGCGTCGCTGGTTGGCAAAACCGGTCTTACAGGAGTTTGTCTCCCGGCTTGATTACGAGGAGCAAGGTGGTGGTCTCTTATTAGGGGTCTTAGGGGTAGTGGTTATCGCCCACGGTCGGTCCGGACCGAAGGCGATTAAGAACGCTATCCACACCGCCTCCCTCTTCTCTCGGGAGGGAATAATTGACCACTTGAAGTCCTCCTTCGCCCAAGAGGAAGCCCGGGAAGAAAATTGATTATGAAATCATTCTGGAAGATCCTGGTGATTATCCTTATCACCAACTGCCAGAAATCGCCGGTCGGCTTTGACGAGCTGGAAAGGGAAATTGCCACTTTGGGGAAAGAGATTCTTACCCCAAAAGAATCGCTCTCTTTTGGTCTCTACTTTCCGGGCGGTGACGCCCAATTTCTCTACTTGGGAAAGAATAGAAAATATGAGGCGAGGGTCCTCTTCTCTTTTCCTCTGATTGATTCCGCCAGGGAGAATGTCACCAAGATAACCCTTTGGCTCTACACCCAGGATACCGCCCGTTACCAATTCCAGATCTATCCCCTCACTACCCAATGGGCGACCAATGCCACCTGGCGAATGGCGTCAACCGATATCCAGTGGTTAAATCCCGGCGGCGATTTTCTCAACCAGGTCCTGGCTACGGGTCTGGTTCAGAAAGACTCCATCTCTCAGGAGATCCCGATTGAATTTCTTGACCTTCTCCTCTCTTCAACCGGTTTAATTCTCATTCCGGAAATGAACCCGAATCTCAACTTCGCTTCTTTCTCAAAAATTGCCAAGCTTGTCTTCACCTATGGTGATAAAGACCGCGCCTTTCTCTCCCAAATGGCAACTTATCTCGTCAACTTCTTAGACACCCTCCCTTCCAACTCGTTTGCTTTGGGCTCGGGCTATGTCTTCCGAACTTACCTCTTCTATCCCTTCCAATTAGAGAAGGGGTATAAAGTTGCGGAAGGTGAGATGACCATCACCTTTGACCTCACCAACTCCTATCGGCTTCGGGATACCTTAGAGTTGGCAATCTTAAAACTGAGCGAGAACTTTTGGCTAAGAAGAGAGAGGAGTTCTTATGAGGAGTCGCCGCCGGTCCGAAAGACCCTCGTCTTCCCCCGAGATACCATCGTCCGCTTACCAGTCAAGACCCTTCTGGAGGATTGGCAGAAAGAGCCAAAGAAGAACTATGGGGTCTATCTTGTCCTCTATCCCCAATACCAATTCCCCACTTACCTCTTATTGAAAAACGATTCCTTAAACTTCCAAATTAATCTCACCTATCTCCCCCCGGTGAAGGATAGATTCCGATGAGACCTTTTTTGATTTTCCTCTCTCTTTTCTTTAATCATCTTTTCTCCCAGTCGTTTTTTGCCGCTCGGGGTTTAGGCGAAGAGGTCTCTTCTTATGAGGCTGGGCAATCTTCCCTGGGCAAGAATCATATCTTCTCTTATGAAAATCCAACCTTTCCTTTAGACTTAAAGACAACCATCACTCTGGGCAGTATCGGACAACAACTCCTTTACGCCAAGGGAGGCGAAGGCGAGAGGTTTCTTTACCAGTTCCAAATCAACTACTTTAAGGTCCTAATCCCAACTTTCGGCCGGACTAAATTTGGGTTTGGTCTCCGGCGTCGTTTCGCCCAAGACTTTGACATCTACTCCGATACCTTTGGTAGTTATTTTTGGCACATCATTGGTAAGGGTGGGATAAATGCCTTATCTTTCGCTCTGGCGAAGGAGATTAGAGGCATCTTCGCTTTTGGGGTTGGTTATGACTACATCTTCGGTGGGAGTGAGGAAAATTGGTCGTTTGAGACCGAAAATGGACCCCTAACCCAAGAGACAGTCTTCGGTCGGTATCAGGGTGGCTCAATCCGGTTTGCCACCTTAGGGAGAATTGGCCAGATTGAGATTGGGACTGGGATGGAACTCTTTTTCCCGATTCAATATCAAGGCCACCTCTCGGTCAAACCGGAGACAGCGGTTAAGAGAGAGATAAGAATTTCTCCGGTCTATAACTTCGGTCTCTCGTTTCCGATTAGGGAACTCAAGAGGGTCTTCTTCGGTTTTCAATTTAAGGATTGGGCGCAGACAAAATTGGACGGCGAGGTGATGGACAACCTCACCAGTGGTTTTCTCTTCTCTTTGGGATTGATTGACTATTGGCGCGAGCGACATCCTTTAAGGATTGGTTATGCGGAAAACTTCTGGTCGCTCTTAGCCAAAGATAAGAGAAGGGTTGAGGAGAGTTCCCTAAACTTGGGCACATCAATTTTAATTCCGAAGTTTGGTTTCTTTGATTTAAGCCTTGAGACCTTTTATCGGCGGGGAGGAGACCTAAAAGAGATTGGTCTAAGGATTCTCTTCAGCCCCAGGTTTGACGAAACCTGGAAGAGACGGGAACGTCGCTGGGGCTACTGGTAGAAGATTAAATTCACTTCTCCAACCTCTGATTTACCCGGAAAGGCGAAGGTTATCCCAAAGATTAGACCTTTGGTTAGGAAAGAACTTAGACCTTGTTTTTGATTTCAATTGAGACCAAATCTTAAACGAGTGATTAGACCAAAGTTTAGACTTCTCATTAGGTGAAAACTTAGACCTTGTTTTCGACTGAAAGTTTGCCCTTTTCTTAAACCAAGGATTAGACCCCCCCTACCGTCCCCCAATTCTTAGAAAAAATCCAATAAGTTTTGTAAAATCATAAATTTATTTAAAAATAAGGATTTGAAAAAATGTTAGTGACACTAACATTCTATCCAAAATGAAACGCCCCGGGGAAAACCCGGGGCGTCTCCTTTTAAGAGAAGGGCTATCTCAAAACGATGAGTTTTCTCTCTTCCTTATAGCCCTTTGCCTCAAGC
>FWPV01014190.1_pt1 | contig 11758 bp, 8 predicted proteins | sample 2228371 | NCBI WGS metagenome assembly FWPV01 (sample SAMEA103939776, study PRJEB20133) | metagenome | reverse complement strand
GAGCTCTGCGCCAGCGCGGCGGCCGGGGCGGCGAGTGCGCCGGCAACTGCCACTGCAATCAGTTTCTTCTGCATGTGTGAATCTCCTCTAGATTTGAAAGTCGCTCTGAACCTGCATATCGCGTAAGTCCTGGAGCGCCACGCGTCCTGCTAAACATGGACACGGCGCAATTGTGGTGGAAGGCCTGTTGTGACAAAAGAAAAAGTCACAAAAAATGAACTGCTTGCCCCCCTGTACGTTGCGTAATTACAACATGTAGTGAAAATGTAAATTACTATGCTAAATCAGTAAATTAACAGTGACAAAATGCCAATCCAATGTTGCCCGAACCGCCCATTTGTCGCAATTATGTGACAAAAGTCGAGCAAATAAAATTTGTCTGTAAATCATCGGTTTGGAGCATGAATTTCATGCTCTGCGCTATAATTGAACGATATTTAAAAATATCAATAAAAACAATTAGTTACGATTGATGACCATGCGCGATCAATTGCTGGACGCCGCGGAAGCGGCACTGCGGCGCGGGGAGTGGGCAACAGCCGCGGACCACTGCCGCAGCGCGCTCGCGCTGTCGCCCGGTAACGATGGCGCTGCACAGGCGATGCTGGGCATCGCCTTGCTGCAGTCGGGGAAGCCGGCCGATGCCATTGCCGCGCTGGAACAGGCCGCGGCAATCGACAAACGCAATCCGCACTGGCTGGCTCATCTCGCGCAGGCCTACACCGCGGCGCATCGTCTCGACGACGCACACAAAAGCTATCAACGCGCGAGCCGTCTCGCACCACGTCACTGGCCTTACACACAGAATGCGGCGCTGGTATTGATCCAGCAGGGCAAGGCCGTGGAAGCGGAGAGCGTGCTGCGCGCACTGTCGCGCCGTCATCCCGATGAACCCGACATTCAGTTGAACCTCGGCATTGTGCTGCTCGAACTGGGACGCCCTGCCGAAGCCGAAGCGGTGTTGCGCGCAGCCCTCAAGCTCGCGCCTGAGGATGCACAAATCCTGCAAAGCCTCGGCAGCGCACTGCATCGCCAGTTCCGTTTTGAGGAAGCCTGCGCCATCTATCGCGCCTGCATGCGCCTGGAACCGCAGTCACCGGCGCCGCGGCTGAACCTGGTGTCGGCGCTGATCGACGACGGGCGCAACGCGGAAGCCGAGGCCGCATGCCTCGAATTGATCGCGATCGCAGCCGCACTGCCGGAGGGCCATCGCTTTCTCGGTGCTGCGCGCGGTTTCCGCGGCAATACCTCAGGCGCACTGCGCGCCTTCAGCCGCGCAGCGGAACTTGCGCCGGACAGCGCGAGCGACATCAGGAATTTCGGCGGCGCACTCGCGGAGTGCGGACAGCTGCAGGCAAGCCTGCGCCAGCTGGCGCGCGCCGAGCAGCTGGCGCCTGGCGACAGGGCGCTGCGGCAACTGCGCAGTGCCATCGATCTCGCCCAGGGCCGGCTGGGTGACGGCTGGCATCACTACCGCGAGCGCCAGGCTTTCATCGACAGCAATGCTGCGCGGCCTGAACTTCAGTTGCAGCAGACGCTGCCGGAAGACGTCCGCGGATGCCACATCACGCTGTGGCCGGAGCAGGGCATAGGCGACGAGCTGTTTTTCCTGCGCCACGCCGATCAGTTGCGCAGCCGCGGCGCCTTGGTCACCATTCGCGCCTCCGCAAAGATTGCCGCCTTCGTGGCGCGCTCGGGCATCGCCGATGAAGTCGTCATCCACGAGGAAGAAAAACCCGCAGCAGAGGGGCTGCAGATGCTCTGCGGCGACTTGCCGGGCGCGCTGTCAGCGGCGGATGCCTGTCCCTGCCCCGGTCTGCCCGCCGCGCAGGCGGATGCGCTGCGCGATTACTCGGCCTGGATACGCGTCTATTGGCCGCAAGCAGCGCCGCCGCTGCGCATCCCGCCGTTGGACGATGCGCTGGCACGCGCGAGAGAGATTCTGCAGGACGCCGGACCCGCGCCGCATGTCGGCATCACCTGGCGCGGGGGCATCGCCGCACGGGAACAACGCGGCCCGCACTGGGTGCTGGAAAAATCGGTGCCGCTCGCCGAACTCGGCGCCGCGCTGCGCGGCGCGCCCGGCACTCTGCTGTCGCTGCAGCGCCATCCGCTACCGGAGGAAACCGCGGCGCTGTCCACGGCAGCGGGACGCAAGGTTGTCGACCTCAGCGCGCTGAACGAGGATCTCGAAACCCTGCTCGCGCTGCTGGCGCTGATCGACGACTATGTCGGCGTCAGCAACACCAATATGCACCTGCGCGCCGGCTGCGGCAGGCCGGCACGGGTGCTGGTGCCGAATCCCGCGGAGTGGCGCTGGATGCATGGCGGCAGCGAATCACCGTGGTTCCCGGGTTTCCGCATCTACCGGCAAACCCTGGATGGCCGCTGGGGCCCGGCGCTGGCACAATTGGGCGCTGACCTGCGCCCACCTGGCGCTTGAACAGGCAACCGACGACGCATCTCCTGAATTTTTTCCGACCTTTCCCGACTTTGCGAGCCCGCAGCCCTTGAGCAAGATCCAACCCCGAGAATGCCAGCCCTGCACTGCCTGCTGCGACGGCTGGCTGCAGATCCAGGTCGAAGGCAAACCGGTCTACCCGGGGCGCCCCTGCCATCACAGCACCGGCAGCGGATGCGACGACTATGCCAACCGCCCCGAGGATCCCTGCGTGCACTTTGTCTGCGGCTGGCGCATGGACGGCAGCCCTTTGCCCGACTGGATGAAGCCGAACAACGCCAGGGTTGTGGTTTTGTTCGACCAGAGTCAGTGGCGCGGCCTGCCGCTGGATGTGGCGGTGCCCGTCGGGCGGCGCATTCCGCCGCGGGCGCTCAACTGGCTGCAGGATTTCGCGATGAAGAACCGGCGCGTGCTGGTCTACTCGGAACAACTCGTCGAAAACGGCAAGTTCAGCAATCGCCAGGCCGCCCATGCCTTCGGCCCGCCCGAATTCCAGCAGGATGTCGCAGACAGGATGCAGCAGGGTTTGCCGCTGTGGTGATCCGCCACCGCTGAATTCAGCTGAAAGTCTGGCGCCGGTCGCGAATCCACTGCGACAGCAGCCATTTCTCTCCCGCAGTCGGCGGCGATCCTTCGTGCAGCGTGCGCATGTCGCCCGCTCCGCTGTCGTCGACATTGTGAAAGACCAGCGCGTCGCCCACCGCGCCCCTGAAACCAAAACCGAGTTTCGGAAACGAAGTCTCGCCGCCTTCGTAGTCGTCATTGAGGTAGACCAGCGCGGTCTTTGCCCTTTGCCCGTGGATGCGCACATGCTCGGCGAAGCGCGGCACTGCGACATGAAAATAATCGACATGCGGCTTGTAGCGCTCACCCACGCAGTAATGCAGCACCTCGGGAAACTCGAAGGTATCGACCGGCGTGTCGATGATTTTCGCGATGCGCATGCGGATCAGCTGCAGCAGCAGCTCAACATCGAGCGGTGAAAACGGCGCGCGCCGGTTGGTCCGCATCGGGTCCGCGCGCATGCTGCCGGAGCCGAGGTCATAGATTTCGGCCGCGACCTGGCGATGGGTCGCGAGATCGATCAGGCGCCGGCAGACCAGGGGATCGATCAGTCCGCGAAATGCCATTACCCGCGGGCTGTCGCTGAGAAGCTCGGGCGCACAGGAGCTGCCCAGCCAGCGGCGGGCATCGTCGAGCGTGCCGAGGCCGCTGGCCTGCATGAACTCAAGTTCGGCGCGCGCGCTGGCATCACCCGCAGCGCAGGCGCGGTTCAAGGCTTCAAAGGCGGGGGCAAGTCCCGGGCTTGACGTGAGCCCCTGTGCCGCCAGCCGCGACAGGTAGAGCTGCGCCTGAGCCTGTCCGCGTTCGGCCGCCAGCTCGATCACCGCCGCACCGTTGACCGGCGAGCAGGGCGCATCGCGGCCGGTCACCACGCGCAATCCCAGGTCCAGCAGCGCGGCGGCATCCTGTCCATGCCGTTCGAGCACCATGGACAGGAATGCGCGGTCAACCGCGGCGTTCGACTCGGTCATCTGCGCCTCGCTCCATTACTCGTGAACATCCGTCGCGATGCGGCGGAGAAAACCGGAATATACCCTCCCGACAGCGAGTCCCGGCGACGCGGCGATGGCTGCCGTGGATGCGCGGCAGTCATTGGCAGCCATGCTAAGCTTGAAACCGCCGCGCACTGTCCGCGGGCTTTCCCGAAAACATTTCTCATGATCAAGGTCTGTATCGGATTTGACGGCCGCGAAGCGGTTGCCTTCAATGTGCTGGCCTACAGCATCCACCGGCGCTCCTCACAGCCGGTGACCATCGCGCCGCTGATGCTGTCGCAGCTGCAAAGCGTGTTCCGGCGCGAGCGGCATCCGCTGCAGTCGACGGATTTCTCTTTCTCGCGCTTCCTGACGCCCTGGCTCGCCGACTATTCCGGATGGTCCATTTTCATGGACTGCGACATGCTGGTGCTCGACGACATCGCGAAGCTGTGGGCCCTGCGCGACGACCGTTACGCGGTGATGGTCATCAAGCACCAGCATGTGCCGAAGGAGGAGCGCAAGTTCCTCAACGAACCGCAGAGCAAGTACGAAAAAAAGAACTGGTCCAGCGTAATGCTGTTCAACAACGCGCGCTGCCAGGCACTGACTCCGGAATACGTGAACAGCGCCTCCGGGCTGGAACTGCACCAGTTCAAATGGCTGGGTGACGACGCGCTGATCGGCGAACTGCCGTCACGCTGGAATCATCTCGTCGGCTACGACGCCCCGCGCCGCGATGCAGCTCTGGTGCATTACACCCTGGGCGGCCCTTACTTCCCTGAATATGCGGGCTGCGAATATGCCGCGGAGTGGTTCGCCGAGCGCGATGCGATGCTGCATGCGGGGGCGGAAGCCCGGAAGGCGTGATTGGTGACTGGTAAACGGTAATTGGTAAAACCGGTTGTCGGAAGCTGACGGGGAGTTCACTCACCACCAATCACCAATTACCGCTTACCCATCACCCGCATCAAATACCCAACGCCTTCAGCTGCTTTTCCGGATAACGCGTACCGGCGGTGACGCCGGGCGGGAAAGCGGCTGACAGCTGCGCCAGTTCCGCGGCGCTCAGCTGCAGATCCGCGGCGGCCAGATTTTGTTCGAGGTAGCGGCGGTGCTTGGTGCCGGGGATGGGCACGATGTCCGGTCCCTGAGCCAGTAGCCAGGCCAGCGCGACTTGTGCCGCAGTCGCGTTGTGAGCACTCGCTACCGCCTCGAGAAAATTCAATAACTCATTGTTTTTATTGATATTTTCTGGCAAAAAGCGAGGGTGTTCGCGACGCCGGTCCTTGGCGATCAGCGCATCCACACTCTTGATGGTCGCAGTCAGAAAACCGCGGCCCAGCGGCGCATAGGCCATGTAGCCGATGCCCAGTTCGCGACAGACCGGCAGGATGCGATCCTCGACATCGCGACTCCACAGCGAGTATTCCGTTTCCACCGCCGCGATCGGATGCACCGCCTGCGCGCGGCGGATGGTCTGCTCGCCCGCCTCCGACAGTGCGAGGTAACGCACCTTGCCCTGCTCGACCAGTCGCTTCATCGCGCCGACGGTGTCCTCGATCGGCACGGCGGGATCAACGCGGTGCAGGCCGTAGATGTCGATCACATCCACACCCAGCCGCTTCAGGCTCGCCTCGCAAGCCTGCGGCACGTAGTCGGGATGCCCGCCGGACAGTGCCGGCGCATCACCGCCGCCGCGCGCGGCAAGTCCAAGGTTGCCGAACTTGGTGGCGATCAGCACCTGCTCGCGCCGGCCCTTGATCGCCTGCGCAATCAATGACTCGTTGACCCCGCTGCCGTAGGCGTCGGAAGTCACCAGCAGATTGCATCCGAGCTCGAAAGCCCGGTGCATGGTCGCGATCGATTCCGGATCGTTGGGCTCGCCGTAGCTGATCGACATGCCCATGCAGCCAAGGCCCAGTGCCGGCACTTCGGGACCGTTGCGACCGAGTCGGCGCTTGTGCATGGGATGCTCCAGGAAAGCGGTAAGCAAATGACCCGCCTCTACCGCTTACCGATCACCAATTACGAATCACCAATCACCGACCTTACTTGGCGTAAGTGACGGTCAGATCGCCGACCCCATCGACATGCCCTTCCAGCTTGTCGCCGGGTTTGATCGGGCCGACACCCGCAGGCGTGCCGGACATGATGATGTCGCCGGGGCGCAGCGTGATCAGCTGGGACAGGTAGGCAATCGTCTCCGGCACGTTCCAGATCAGCTCCGACAGGTCACCCTTCTGTTTCACTTCGCCGTTGACCTTGAGCCAGATCGCGCCTTTCGCCGGATGGCCGACCATGGACACCGGTTTCAGCGCGGTGCAGGGCGCGGAGTTGTCGAATGCCTTGCCCATCTCCCAGGGCCGGCCCATCTTTTTCGCTTCGCCCTGCAGGTCACGGCGGGTCATGTCGAGGCCGACGCCGTAACCAAACACGTGATCAAGCGCCTTTTCCACCGGAATGTTGGCGCCGCCCTTGCCGATGGCGACAATCATCTCGATTTCGTGGTGCACGTCCTTGGTCATCTGCGGATAAGGGATCGTCGCGCCGTTGGGGACGATGGCATCGGCCGGCTTCATGAAGAAAAACGGCGGCTCGCGGTCGGGGTCATGGCCCATCTCGCGCGCATGCTCGGCATAGTTGCGGCCGACGCAGTAAATGCGGCCGACCGGAAAGGCCTTGCTGCTCTCGACGACGGGCAGGGTGACGACACCGGGGAAATCAATGGCGTAATTCATGTTTTGCATTCCTTGTGGAGAGTTGCTGTGATCAAGAACGGAAAATCGAGCCGAGAACACGCTTCAGCGGGCCGGCCGGCCGGTCCGCGCTGGCCGACGTGTCCGGCACGGCATCGGGCGACTGCTGAACGACCACCCAGAAGCCCTGCGGCATGCGCTGGAACACGACGAGGTCGAAACGGCTCAGGAACTTCGGCAGCCACCAGGCCGGCGGCTGCTGGATCAAATGGGCATTGCGTCCGTCGGCCAGCACTTTCACCGCCGGCCCGGTGTGCACGGTGAAAAATCCGTGGCCCGCAGTCACCCGGCGCAGGTCATCGAGCACGTTGTCGAGCAGATCCGGCTCGATGTGTTCGAGCACGTCGATGCATGCGACGAAAGGCGCGGGCTGCGGCGTGACCGCCCATTCCGGCCGGGCCGGATCGTAATGCCGGACCTGCGGCGGTTCAGGCATCAGGGTTTTCAGTGTTTCGCCGAGGCGTCCCTTGCCCGCACCGTAGTCCAGCAGTTCCGTGGCGCCCACCTGCTTCAGCACCTCGGCAACCATGGGCGCGTACTGCACCGAGGCAACCCCGTAATTCGGATTGCGGTGCAGTTCTTCCTGCATCCTGCGGTATTCTTCGGAAATCAGTGCCATGGGCCTTGCCGGTCGGTTTTGCGGTCGGTGCTGCTATGGATTGCGCGCCCGGCGTAACCGGGCGGGGAGCCCGGAGTTTAAAGAACCCCGGCACCTTGTTCAAATCACGATGATTCCCGCCGCCGTCCCTTGGACACCCCTGTCACGCTGACCGCGCTGTTCGCCAGCAGTTTTCTGGCGGCGACCCTGCTGCCCGGCGGCTCCGAGGCGGTGCTGTTCGCGCTGCTCCGGCAGAACCCGGAGCAGCTGTGGCTGCTGCTCGCGGTGGCTACGCTGGGCAACACGCTGGGCGGCCTGTCCTCCTACCTGATCGGCCGCCTGATTCCGCAGCGCAAGCCGCTGAAAGGCCTGGCCACCGTGCAACGCTGGGGCAGCCCGGTGTTGCTGCTGTCCTGGGTACCGCTCGTCGGCGACCCGCTGTGCGTGGCCGCCGGCTGGCTGCGGCTGAATCCCCTGTGGTCGCTGCTGTTCATCGCCGTCGGCAAGTTTGCCCGCTACTGGGTCATCGCCGTGCTGACGGTGTAATGCCGGCCTCGCCGCGTTGCGCTAAACTGCTGCTCCTGCGTGCATTGCCCTCACCGCGCGCCGCGGACCCCCGCTCATCATTCATCGCCCAGCACTCCGCACTGTTCCCATGACCGCCCGCCTGCGCGAAATCCCCTACAACTACACTTCGTTCTCCGACCGCGAGATCGTCATCCGCCTGCTCGGCGCCGAACGCTGGGACCTGCTCAACGAGCTGCGCGCGCAGCGGCGCACCGGGCGCTCGGCGAAAATGCTCTACGAGGTGCTCGGCGACATGTGGGTCGTCAAGCGCAATCCGTACATCGAGGACGACCTGCTCGGCAACCGCAAGAGGCTCGCGGCGCTGATCGAGGGCATGCGCAGCCGCCTGAACGGCATCGAGGCGCGGCGCGATGCCGGCGACCAGCGGGTGGCCGCGCTGCTCGCCGCGGCACGCGACGCGGTGGACGGCTTCGAAGCTGAGTTCGAGGAGACGCGGGCGCTGCGCCGCCGCGCACTCGCCCGGCTGTCCCGGACAACCCGCCGCGACAACATCCAGTTCGACGGGCTGGCGCGCGTGTCGCATGTCACCGACGCCACCGACTGGCGCGTCGAGTATCCCTTCGTGGTCATCAACCCCGATACCGGGGACGAAGTCGCGGACATCGTGCGTGCCTGCATCGAACTGGGCCTCACCATCATTCCGCGCGGCGGCGGCACCGGCTACACCGGCGGCGCGATTCCGCTGACGCCCCGTTCCGCGGTGATCAACACCGAAAAACTCGATGCACTGGCTGCGATCGAGCGGGCCGTGCTGCCCGGCGTCGGGCAGGCGGTGCCGGTACTGCGTTGCGGCGCCGGCGTGGTCACGCGGCGCGCGATGGAGGCGGCGGAAGCGGCAGGCCTGGTATTCGCCTGCGATCCGACCTCGGCCGATGCCTCCTGCATCGGCGGCAACGTCGCGATGAACGCCGGCGGCAAGAAAGCCGTGCTCTGGGGTACCGCCCTCGACAACCTCGCCTCCTGGAAAATGGTGACGCCGGATGCGCGCTGGATGCTGGTCGAGCGCCTCGACCACAACCTCGGCAAGATCCACGACATTGCGCTCGCGCGTTTCCGCATCACGCGCTACGCGCGCGACGGCAGGACAGCGGAAGGCGAACCCGAAGTTCTCGAAATTCCCGGCGCGACCTTCCGCAAGCGCGGATTGGGCAAGGATGTCACCGACAAGGTGCTCGGCGGCCTGCCCGGCATCCAGAAGGAAGGCTGCGACGGCATCATCACCGAGGCCACTTTCGTGCTGCACCGGATGCCGCCTGCAATCCGCACGGTGTGCCTTGAATTCTTCAGCCCGGTGCGCGAGGCCGTGCCCTCGATCGTCGAAATCAAGCACTACCTCGACGGCAATCCCGACGCGATACTCGCCGGCCTCGAGCATCTCGACGCGCGTTACGTCAAGGCCGTCGGCTACGCCACCAAGTCGCGCCGCGCCGGCCGCCCGAAAATGGTGCTGGTCGGCGACATCGTCGGCGAGAACGAGGATGCGGTGGCCGCCGCCGCCTCGCAGGTGGTGCGCATCGCCAATGCCCGCGGCGCCGAAGGTTTCATCGCCGTCTCCGCCGAGGCGCGCAAGACCTTCTGGCTGGACCGTGCGCGCACCGCCGCGATTGCCCGCCACACCAACGCCTTCAAGATCAACGAGGACGTGGTCATCCCGCTGGAGCGACTCGGCGACTACTCCGACGGCATCGAGCGCATCAACATCGAGCTGTCGATCCGCAACAAGCTGCGCATCCTCGATGCGGTCGAGGCGGTATTCGCCGGCGATCTGCCGGTCGCGAGTCCCGACCCCGGCGTCTCCGCCGCCGAAGTCACCGGCGACCGCGTCGAACGCGCGCAATCGCTGATCACGGCCACCCGCGGGTGCTGGCAATGGCTGCTCGACCACATCGACATGCCATTGTCGGAGCTGCGTCAAAAAGGCGGCGAGTCATGGGACTTTTACGCCTCGCGCCTCACGTCTCACGCCTCGCCGTCCGCAACGCTCTTCCACGTACTGCAGGACCACGACATCCGCGTGTCGTGGAAGGAGGAAGTGCGGGCGCACCTCGCCGATCTTTTCGACGGCCGGCCCTTCGCCAGGGTGATGGAGGCGGTGGATGCCGCGCACGGCCAGGCGCTGCGCGGCCGGGTATTCGTCGCACTGCACATGCACGCCGGCGACGGCAACGTGCACACCAATATCCCCGTCAACTCCGACAACTACGCGATGCTGCAGGAGGCCGCCGAAGCGGTCGCGCGCATCATGCGCCTGGCCGAGTCGCTGGACGGCGTGATCTCCGGCGAGCACGGCATCGGCATCACCAAGCTCGAATTCCTGCCGGCGGAGCGCATCGAAGCCTTCCGGGACTACAAGCAGGCGGTGGATCCCCACGGCCACTTCAACAAGGGCAAGCTTTTGCCCGGCGCCGACCTCGGCAATGCCTACACTCCGAGCTTCTCGCTGCTCGGCGCCGAAAGCCTGATCCTCGAACATTCGGACGTCGGGGCGATCGCCAGCTCGGTCAAGGACTGCCTGCGCTGCGGCAAGTGCAAGCCGGTGTGCGCAACGCACGTGCCGCGCGCCAACCTGCTCTACAGTCCGCGCAACAAGATCCTCGCCACCAGCCTGCTGATCGAGGCCTTTCTCTACGAAGAACAGACCCGGCGCGGCATCTCGCTGGACCATTTCGACGAGTTCGGCGACGTTGCCGACCACTGCACGGTCTGCCACAAGTGCGCGAACCCCTGCCCGGTGGACATCGACTTCGGCGATGTCTCGATGGCGATGCGCAACTTCCTGCGCAGCCACGGCAAGCGCCGCTTCAATCCCGGCGCGAAGGCCGCGATGTTCTTCCTCAACGCCACCGATCCGCGCACCATCAACGTCACGCGCAAGCTGATGATCGACTGGGGTTACCGCGCGCAGCGGCTGGGCCACCGCGCGGCGAAGGCGCTGGGGTTCGCCGGCCCGCAGACTCGCCGCCCCCCGGCGACCACCGGCAAGCCGCCGTTGCGCGCGCAGGTGATTCATTTCGTCAACAAGCCGATGCCCGGCGGGCTGCCGAAGAAGGCTTCGCGCGCGCTGCTCGACATCGAGGACGCGCGCATGGTGCCGGTGATCCGCGACCCGGCGAAGGTCAGCGAGGATTCCGACGCGGTGTTCTATTTCCCGGGTTGCGGCTCGGAGCGCCTGTTCAGCCAGGTCGGCCTCGCCACCCAGGCCATGCTGTTCGACCTCGGCGTGCAGACCGTGCTGCCGCCGGGTTATCTGTGCTGCGGCTATCCGCAGACCGCCGCCGGCGAGGAGGCCAAGGGCCAGGCGATCACCACCGCCAACCGCGTGCTGTTCCACCGCGTCGCGCACACGCTGAATTACCTCGACATCAAGACCGTCATCGTGTCCTGCGGCACCTGCATGGACCAGCTGCAGAAGTACGAATTCGGACAGATTTTCCCCGGCTGCCGGCTGCTCGACATCCACGAGTACCTTCTCGAGCGCGGCGTGAAGCTCGATGGCGTGACTGGCACGCGCTACATGTACCACGACCCCTGCCACACGCCGATGAAAACCCATGCACCGATGAAAGTGGTGAACACGCTGATGGCGGCGCCGGTCACGCTCAGCGAGCGCTGCTGCGGCGAATCCGGCACGCTGGCGGTCACCCGTCCCGACATCTCGACCCAGGTGCGTTTCCGCAAGGAAGAGGAATTGCGCCGCGGCACGGCGAAACTGCGCGAGTCCGCCGGTGACGGGCCGGTGAAAGTGCTGACCTCCTGCCCGTCCTGCCTGCAGGGCTTGGCGCGCTTTGCCGGCGACGCCGACATCGAGGCCGAC
>FWPV01014189.1_pt1 | contig 11758 bp, 11 predicted proteins | sample 2228371 | NCBI WGS metagenome assembly FWPV01 (sample SAMEA103939776, study PRJEB20133) | metagenome | reverse complement strand
AGCTTGTATCGCTTCTTTTTTAATATTAATAAGTGAACGTAAGAATATCCATTTCATAATCCGGATGCTAATATTTTTGTGTTTTGGCGTATCATTCTTCGTCCTTTTGATGATAAGAAGTCGTAATGCTCTATTATCCGTTTTAGTAATCATCTTTATTAGTACAGTGCGGATTTTGTTGACTAGAAGGAAAACAGCCAGAGAATATATTACGCTTATGTTCTTGGTTTTATCCTTATGTATTGCAGGTTTTTCTGGAAAACTAAATTTTATAATAAAACCCGTTTATGAATCATTTACGCTAAATTACGATATTCGGGATATTGAATCTCTTAGCGCTGGAAGAATAAGTGTTTATAAAGAATCCTTAGATTATATAATGAAACAACCTTTGTTGGGGAACGTTTTGACGTTTAACCAATATGAGAAAATACCACATAACTATATGATTAATAAATTGGTTAGATATGGAATAGTAGGCTCTCTACCAATAATGGCATTTTATCTATACTTGTGGGGCTATGTTATAATCAAAATAGGCAAGGGGAAAAACTACGAAAAAACATTTATCTCTTATTCTATTTTTATTTGTTTTATGTCTTTGATGATTAGCTTGTTTGAATATAGCTATCCCTATGGTCCAGGTGTCAGTCAGGTTCTAGCCTGGTTTTTGTTGGGTCAGTACTTGGTTTATGATAAAAGCATAATCTAGATGAGCTTAGAAGGTTTTTTATTTTCCACCAAAAAAGAAAAGATGGAATGATTGCGCCGATGGTGAGTTGTAAAAAAGCAATATAGGTAGGAACTTTTGTGATTAGGCCAACGAAATAACCACCTAAAAGAACAATTATACCTGCAAAAAATTCCGTATAAGCGATGAAATGGACAAAGTTCATTGCCATGAGACTGTTGCTATAGATATTTCCAAGTATTTGGACTCCAGATAAAAGGACACAGACCAAAAGAAGCACAGGGGAAGGGACTGATTGAGGCGATTTTGTCCACCAAAGGATTACTCGCTGACCCACTAACAAGAAAGCGAAAAGTGGAAGAATCCCAAATAAAAAGACTAAGTGTTCGGACTTTTTGATAGCTTTTATTACCCATCCGTATTCAGTCCTGTGCCAGGCTTCCCCGATTGCTACCGATACACCCAAAAGGATCGAAGCCGTAACAACACTTGAAACTCCTAATAATTTTTGTGTAACGGAATAGGGGGTAGCACTGGCAGCGTCGATAGTATTTGCGATTAGTAGAATGGCACTAGTGTTAATCATGGCGTAACTGAGATGGTGGATAAGGACAAAAAAACCAATACCAAAGAGACGGCGAACGGTCTCTTTTTCAAATGGAACTGGCCATGGACGCAGGTGTGCGGCTACTTTGAAAAAGATAAGCCATCCCCCACATGTCACGAAAAACGGTATTCCTACGTAACCCCCCGCTAGCAACCATAGTGGTTGTGCTTCCTTGACACACCAGACGACGAAGAAAAAACCGAGAAGTCGGCCCACGAGGAAACAGAGATATCCCCAATAGCCTCTCTGGTAGGCATTCGCGATATTCTGGAGCTGGCTGACGGGGAGCCCTAGGGCAAACATTAGAAGAACAGCCTGCATTGCCGGGAGGATGTGTGGGACAGAAGTGGGGTCCTTGCATTTAATCAAGGTCCCCCACGGTAAAAGCGGAAGGACGAAGATAACAACAAGGACCATGACGAAGGCCAAAAGGATTAAAACCAGAAGGGCATTGCCGATCAGTTTGCGCGGGCTCTCTCTATCGTCTTTGCCCAGGCATTCAATCAGTGTGTTTCTCAATCCGATACCGATGCCGAAGTCATAAAATGATAAAAAACCCACGAAACTTGTAACAACCATCCAGATCCCAAACAGATCTGCGCCAAGGTATTTCAAGGTCATCGGGATCGTTAAAAGCCCGGTCAGGATGTTCGTAACCCTTGAACTGATCATGACCAGGCTCGTCAACGCGGCGCGTTTGTAGCGCAACTGGCTGCGTCCCTCGGGTGTAGAGGCGTCTTGGCTTTTTGAAAATAAAAGGGTGCGGATCAATTCAAGACTCTGATTAACCAAGAGAGGTTCCTCGTTTCTTTGCTAGAAGCACATCATCTGTAGGTAATATCTCGAATTTTTATCCATAATCTCTATTAGAGGCACGTTAGGTTCGGGTAACTTCCCGAACTTTGGCCTATTGTTGAGGACACGATATTCCTCGTGTCCAAAATAAGTGATGCGTGCCTGAGAAGGACCTTGTAGTCTATGCGGTTCTTATGCCCAGTGGTAATCAGGACCGCGTCAAGGGATTCAATGAGAGTTGGGTCCAAGGCAGAGGAGCTGATAGGGGGTTCGTTATGTCGTTTCACCAGAGGACAATAAGGGTCGTGGAAAAGAACCTCTGCCCCTTTGCCTTCCAGTTCGTCCCACACTTTCAAAGCCGGGGATTCCCTAAGATCATCGACGTCGCCCTTATAGGCTAATCCGCAGAGCAGAATTCTGCTCCCTTTCAGGGGCTTTCCGCGCTCGTTCAATAAATCCTGCAGGCGTCTGACAACGTAGCTCGGCATTTCATCGTTAATGTCGCCTGCGAGCTCTATGAGGCGGGTGTGATAGTCGACAGTTCGGGCTTTCCATGTGAGGTAGTACGGGTCGATAGGGATGCAGTGACCCCCGACACCGGGGCCGGGCGTGAAGGGGATGAATCCAAAAGGCTTTGTCGCCGCGGCAGCCACGACCTCCCAAACATTGATGCCGAGCTTGTCGCAGATCACGGCCATCTCGTTGGCCAGGGCGCAGTTCACGATTCGGAAGGTGTTCTCCAGGATCTTGGTCATCTCCGCTTCCTTGGGGCTGGAGACGGCGAACACCGGTGCCTCCAGCACGGCCTCGTACAGGGCCTTGGCGTGGCGCGTGCACTCGGGCGTGCAGCCTCCCACGACCTTCGGCGTGTTCTTGGTCTTGAAGCGGGCGTTTCCGGGGTCCACGCGCTCCGGGGAAAAGGCCAGGTACAGGTCGGTTCCGACCGTAAATCCGGCTTTTTCGAACAGGGGTTTCAGCACTTCCTCGGTGGTGCCGGGATAGGTGGTGGATTCCAGCACCACCAGCATGTCCCTGTGGGCGTGTCCGGCCACTGCTCGGGCCGAGGATTCGACGAAGCTCAAGTCGGGCTGCTTGAAGGTGTCCAGCGGGGTGGGCACGCAGATGGCGATGACGTCGCAATTGCCCAAACGGGCCATGTCGGTGGTGGCGGACAGGCGGCCGGACTTCACGAGGGCGGTCAGCTCCTCCGGCACGACGTCTCCGATGTAGTTTTCCCCCCGGTTCACCCGGTCCACCTTGTCGGCCTGCACGTCGAAGCCCATCACCGTGAATCCCGCCTTGGCCTTTTCGACGGCCAGGGGAAGGCCCACGTATCCCAGGCCGACCACGCCGACCGCCGCGGTCTTGGACTGGATCTTTTCGTAGAGGGTCATCGGGGGTCGCCTGCCTTGTCGTAGAAAACCTGGTTTTCGATGAGCTGTTCTTCCGGGACGGGGCGAAGCACCCGGGCCGGGCAACCCGCAACGATCGTGCTGGGCGGCACGTCTTTCGTGACCACGCTCCCCGCCGCCACCAGGGCGTCCTCCCCGATAAGGAGGTTCGGCAGGATCGTGGCGTTGGCCCCGATGCGGGCTCCCTTTTTGAGGGTCGGCCCGCCGAAGTGCTTCTTGCGCTCCTCGGTGCGGCCCAAAAAGTTGTCGTTGGTGAAGGTCACCTCCGGGGCGATGAAGCAGTAATCCTCGACGGTGGAGAAGGCCGTGATGTAGGCCTCGGTCTCGATCTTGCACTTGCGCCCGATGGTCACCTTGTTCTCCACGGTGGCCCCCCGGCCGATGATGGTGAGTTCGCCTACGGTGACGTCCTCGCGCAGGGTGGCCTGGTCGCCGAAGAAGACCCCGTCGCCGATCGTGGCGCCGACGTACAGGATGCACCCGGCTCCCACGGTGACGGCCGAGCCCAGGACGAGGGGCGGATAGGTTTTCGGGTCGCCGGTGGTGGCCGACAGGCTGGCCTTTCCCGGGCGCTTGCCCAGGATGGCCCCGTCGTTGATCACGCAGTTCGGGCCGACGCGGACGCCCGATCGGATGATGACGTGGTGGCCGATCGTGACGTTGTCGCCGATCTGGACGTCGTCCTCCACGACAACGTATTCGCCGAAGGTGACGGTGGTGCCGATGCGGGCTTTTTCGGAGATGGACATGCGGTTCCCTCCTAAAATCTTCCCGAACCGTTGGCCCACACCACGAGAATGGGCTCCGACTGGAAGCGGGGTTTGAGTTTTTCGAATTCCTCGTGTTTGAGGATCAGGTGGCGGATCTTGCGGTCGATGAGGGCTTCAAGTTTCGGGACGAGGCTCTGGGTATAGGCCATGTCGATCTCCCCCACCAGCACCAGGTCGATCAGCCCCGAGTCCACGCCCCGGGCGTAATCTCCCGTGACGAAGGCCAGTTCCACGTTCCCCAGGCGGCTCACCACCTGTTCCACCACCTTGTCCAGCCCCACGGTCTTGGCCACGATGCGCTGCACCTCGGGGAAGAGGGGGTGGGCGGTGTTGGCCCGGTACACCTTGGTGCGCCCCTCGTCGGTCGATTCCAGCAGGCCGGCCTCGGACAGGCGGTTCAGCTCGACCCGCACGGAGTTGGTCGACTCGCCGAACTCGTCGGCCAGCCCGCGCAGGTAGGCGCTGGTGCCGGGGTTCAGAAAGAACTTCATCAGCAGCTTGATTCGGGTCTTGGAGGTGATCAGGCTGTCCAGCAAGTGAATTCGCCCTTTCCTTGCGTTTCGATACGAGTCAGTTTATAACTCGGTACGGGTGTTGTAAAGAGGGCGGATTTCAGGGAAGTTTTCGTGCGGACTCGGGGATTTCCCGATACTCAAAGCGAAAAGGCTTCTGTATAATGTCGGCGGACCGTTTTCGGCTTACTTGAAGAAAGACGTTTGGGGAGGGCTTTTCTTGAAGGCACGGCATGGCGCAGGAATCGGCTTGTTGGTTTTGATCCTGGTTTGTTCCCTCGCGATCCCGGCCCTGGCGCAGGGCGAGGGGGACGCGGGCGTCCCGGGGCTACCCGGGGGCGCGGCGGGGGACACGGGGCTCCCGGGCATCTACGACAGTTCCCCTCCCGTGATCGTCGTCCCGGGGTCTTCCCAGGGGCCTGAAACGCCCGCGGGGCCGCCGCAGATCTTCCCGAGCCAGCCGGCGGCTCCGGCAGCTCCGGGCCAGGCGGAAGAAGAACAGAAAAAGGGCACCGAGCAGGGGGAGATCCAGTCCGGGCCGTCCGAGCTGGAGCGGTTCCTCTCCGGGGCCCTGCCCGACCACTTCCAGGCCAGGATATCCCGCTACGGGACGGACTTCTTCAGGAACCCGCCTTCAACCTTCGCACCCGGCAACGCGATCCCCGTGGGGCCGGACTACGTCATCGGGCCCGGCGACACTTTCCGCATCGACGTGTGGGGGATGGTGCAGGGAACCTGGACGGTGGCGGTGGACCGGAACGGCCAGGTGGCGATCCCCACGGTGGGGACCCTGGGCGTGGCGGGGCTCACCTTCGACCAGCTGAAGGGCGCGCTGCGGCGCGAGCTGGAGAAGTACTACGCGGGCTTCGAGATGAACGTGACGATGGGGCAGCTGAGGAGCATCAAGGTGTACGTCACGGGCAACGCGAGGAAGCCCGGGGCCTACACGGTGAGCGCCCTTTCCACGCTGGTGAACGCCCTGCTGAGCTGCGGGGGGCCGTCGGACACGGGGACCCTGCGGGCCATCGAGGTGAAGCGCGGCGGCAGGACGGTGGCGGTCTTCGACATGTACGACTTTTTGATGAAGGGCGACAAGACGAAGGACGTGCGCCTGCAGCCCGAGGACGTGATCCACATCGGGCGCGTGGGGCCGCTGGCGGCGGTGACGGGCAACGTCCGCGTGCCGGCGATCTACGAGCTGAAGAAGGAAACGAAGGTTTCCGAGCTGCTGGAGATGGCGGGGGGCCTGACCTACACGGGCTTCCTGGGGCGCGTGCAGGTGTACCGGGTCTCGAACAACGAGTACCGCAGCATCCTGGAGGGCGACCTGCTGGACCTCACGACGAGGCCGGAGAAGGACTTCGCCCTGGCGGACGGTGACTTTGTCCGGGTGTTCTCGGTGGTGGAAAAGCGCAACGTCATGACGATCACGGGGCCCGTGTCCAAGCCTGGAGAGTACGCGGTGGAGCCGGGCAGAACGACGGTGAAGGACGTGATCCTCCGGGCCGGGGGGCTTTTGTACTACGCCGCCGACGAGGGAGAGATCACGCGGGTGAAGCCCAGTCCGACGGGGCCCGTCACCACGCGGATCATTGTTGACCTGCGCAGGGCCCTGGCCGGGGATCCCGCCCACAACGTGGCCCTCGAGCTGAACGACTACCTGTTCGTGCGCAGCGTCCCGGAGTGGGACCTGTACAAGGCGGTGACGGTCGCCGGGCAGGTGAAGTACCCCGGCACCTACACGATCAAAAAGGGCGAGACGCTGAGCAGCGTCATCGCCAGGGCGGGGGGGTACACGGACCGGGCCTACCTGCGGGGGGCCGAGTTCACCCGCCAGAGCGTGAAGAAGCTGCAGGAAGAGCAGAACCGGCGGATGGTGGACGAGCTGGAGACGGAACTGCTTTCGGTGAGCGTCAACGAGATGAGCGCGGCTCTGACCGCCGAGGAGGCGAGGCTGACCCAGTTCGAGGCCGAGCAGAAGCGGAAGCTCATCGACAAGCTGAAGAACCTGAAGGCGGCCGGACGGGTCATCCTGAAGCTGGACGAACCGGAGAAGATGAAGGGCAAGCCCTGGGACCTGGAGCTGGAGGAAGGGGACCGGCTTTTCGTGCCGGCGAACCCCCGCACGGTGCAGGTGATGGGGGCGGTGCTGAACCCCACGGCCTTCGTGTTCCAGCCGGGCCTGGGTGTGGGCGACTACATCCGCATGGCGGGGGGATACACGCGCAACGCCTCGCCGGGGCGGATCTACCTGCTGAAGGTGGACGGCACGGCGGTTCGTCTGGACACGGGCGGGAACTGGCCCTTCGGGAAGCCGGGCAACGGCCGCGGGATGATCGTGCGGGCCCTGGAACCGGGCGACGCGATCATCGTGCCCCAGAAGGTGCAGAGCTACAAGGGGCTGCGCAACACCCGCGACTGGGTGGACGTCATCTTCAAGATCGCCATGAGCGCGGCGAGCATCCACAACCTCTCGGACTAGGGGCAAGGCCATGACGGAAGACGGGCGTGAAATGGCGGAGTTGGAAGAAGGGCAGGTCCCGGTGAGAGCGGCACGGCCGGCGGACGAAGACGAGATCAGCCTGCTGGACCTGGCCCTGGTGCTGGTGAAGCGCAAGAAGCTGATCTTCTGGATGACGTTCGGGCTGGCGTTCCTGGTGGCGGTCTACAGCTTGGTCACGCCGAAGATCTACCGGGCGGAGACGCGGCTCCTTCCCCCCAAGAGCGCCGAGGTGGGGGCAAGCGCCCTGCTGGACATCGCGACGGGCGGGGCGGCCAGCGCCCTGGCAGGGAAGACTCCCGGCGACCTGTACGTGGGGATCGCCAAGGGACGTACCGTGATGGACAAGGTGATCGAACGGTTCAAGCTGCAGGAAGTGTACAAGCAGGAAAACATGGACCGGGTGCGAAAGGCTCTTTCGGACAACCTGGAGGCCAAGGCCGACCTGAAGACGGGGATCATCAGCATCGCCGTGCTCGACAAGGACCCCGGGAGGGCCGCGGCGATCGCCAACGGCTTCGTGGACGCCCTGAAGGAAGTGACCTCGGGCCTTGCCATCAGCGAGGCGGCCCAGAAGCGGCTGTACTACGAAACGCAGCTGAAGGAGGTTCAGGCGGCTCTGCAGAAGTCGGAGGAAGAGCTGAAGGCCTACCAGGAACGCACGGGGGTCCAGGAGGCGGGAAGCCAGACCGGGGCGCTGGTAGGGGCCCTGGCGAGCCTGCGGGCGCAGATCACCGCCAAGGAAGTGCAGCTGCGGGCCCTGAAGGCCTACAGCACGGCCCAGAACCCCCAGGTGAAGAAGGTGCAAAGCGAGCTTTCGGCCCTGTACGGCCAGCTGGAGAAGCTGGAGGCGGACCAGGGTTCGGCCCGGGATCCCCTGAACCCCGAGGGCGGCATGCCGAAGGTCCGGATGGAGTACATGCGCCTGCTGCGGGAGGCCAAGTTCAACGAGTACCTCAACGGCCTGCTCCAGAAGCAGTTTGAGATGGCCAAGCTGGGCGAGGTCAAGGACGCCGCCGTCATCCAGGTCATCGACGAGGCCGTGCCGCCCCAGGTTAAGTTCAAGCCCAAACGCACCCTCATGGTGCTGCTCGCCGCGGTGCTCGGGTTCTTCCTCTCCATTTTCGCCGCGTTCTTCCTCGAGTTCCTCGAGAACGCCCGCCGCGACCCCGAATCCGCCGCCAAGCTCGAGGCCTTCAAGCGCTACGCCCGCATCACCAGGGACGACTTCCGCCTCCGCTAGAGGGTCAGACCTTGTTCTTTGCTGTTCGTATACAAGTCAGCTGATTGAACACCTGCCCGCCCGGTCGGCACCCTCGGCCGGGCGGTTTTCGTGCCTTGCATTTTTCACCGGAGTGTGGATAATAAAACCTATAGTTATTGATATTGATAGGTGGTTTTATCCATGGGAAAGGCGAAGGCTCTCAAGCTGATCAAGAAAAGCGGGGGAATGATCCGGACCGCGGAAGCCCTGCGGGCGGGTGTCCACCCCAGGGATCTATATGCCCTGCATGATAGCGGCGAACTGGAACGGCTCTCGAGGGGGCTATTTCGAGTGTCGAGCATGAAGCCCCTGCCTTATCCCGACCTTGCAACCGTCGCCCTCCGGGTTCCCCGCTGCGTTATCTGCCTCGTTTCCGCACTGGCCTTCCATGGGATGACGACCCAGATTCCCCACACGGTGAGCATCGCTCTCCCCAAAGGCGCTACTACGCCCATGCTTGAAGATCCTCCACTTACCATCCACCGGTTTTCGCCCCCGATCTTCGAGGCGGGTATCGAAACACACCCGCTGAACGGTGTCTCCCTCCGTGTCTATAGCCGGGAAAAGACGCTTGCCGACTGCTTCAGGTACCGGCAGCGCATCGGGATGGACATCGTGCTCGAAGCCCTTAAGGCCTACAGGGAAGCGGGGAGGATCGCGCTTCCGACCCTGCTGATGCATGCCAGGACTTGCCGGGTCGAGACGGCGATGCGTCCCTACCTCGAGGCGATGCTGTGAGCAGAAAAAAACCGGAGAACCTTTCTCACTCTGTCAGGCAGAGATTACTCAACAAGGCCAGGGAAGAAGGTCGGCCATTCGGGGAGGTTCTCCAGTATTTCGGGATGGAGAGGTTCCTCTACAGGCTGTCGGTTTCTCCGTTTGCCGATCGGTTTGTCCTAAAGGGCGGATTCCTGCTATGGGCTTTGAAAGCACCCATTACCCGCTCGACAAGGGATATTGACCTCCTTGGCCTGACAGGCAACAGCCCCGATTCGATCATGCAGATTTTTAAAGATATCCTGACGATCCCGGTGGAAGCCGACGGCCTTGTCTTTGATGTGTATTCCTTGAAGGCATCCCTGATATCGGAAGATGCGGATTATCACGGGATCAGGCTGCTCTTTTCAGGACAGCTGGGGGAAGCGAGAATCCCGATGCAGATAGATATCGGTTTTGGAGATGTCGTTATTCCAGGCCCGCTGGACTTTGAGCTGCCTGTTCTGCTCGGGCAACCCCCGGCGAAAATGTTTTGCTATAGCCTGGAGAGTGTCATTGCCGAAAAATACGAGACGATGATCAGGTTTGGAGAACTGAACAGCCGAATGAAGGACTTTTTCGACGTGTGGCTTCTTGCCCGGCAATACGATTTTAAGGGGGAGATTTAGTCGACGGCGACCTCGCCCGGCAGGCTCATTCGGCCGGGCATTTTCGTCGGTCCGGCAAGGGGCGAATCCCGGGTTCAAGATGCGTGATTTCAAGGCCTGGCCCCGGTTTTCACCGGTTCCCAATGGATGGTCCCGGGGTCGCCTCCGTGGATGTTTTCCGCTCCTTTCCGCCGAAATAAAATAAGGAAAATTCGGCCTGTCGGGAGGGAGAGAGCATGGACGTGATCCTCGTGCCTTTCGAGGAGAAGCATCGCAAGCCCGTGATCGACATCTTCAACCATTATGTTGTGGAAGGTTTCGCGGCCTACCCGGAGAACCCGCTGCCCTACGAGGCCTTCGACCTGTTCAGGAAGATGACCGCGGGCTACCCGGCCTATGTCGCCGAAACCGTAAACGGTGCCGTCGCGGGTTTCGGCTTCCTCCACGCCCACAACCCCATGCCGACCTTCTCGCACGTGGCGGAACTGTCCTATTTCCTGGCCCCCGAATTCTGCCGGATGGGGATCGGGTCGAAAATCCTCGAACGGCTTTTGTCCGAAGCGGGGCAGAAGGGAATCACGAACGTGCTGGCGAGCATCTCCGGGCCGAACGAGGCGAGCATCGCGTTCCACGCACGGCACGGCTTTATTGAGTGCGGCCGCTTCAGGTCCGCCCTGAGGAAAAAGGATACCGAGGTCGACGTCGTCTGGATGCAGAAGAGGCTGGGCTAGTGACGAAAAACCGGGGTTAGACCTTGTTCTTTGCTGTTCGTATACAAGTCAGCTGATTGAACACCTGCCCGCCCGGTCGGCACCCTCGGCCGGGCGGTTTTCGTGCCTTGAAGAGTTGGTATACTGTGCTTATCAAATAGAAGTGGAAAGGGGCGGGTTCCTTGGGCATCCGGGAGGACCTGGAAAAACTGGCCGGAATGGCGGATCCGACGACAAGGCGCCTGGCGTTTTTGGCCCTGTTCAGCGAGGAATACCGACTGCGCAACGGTGGCCGGTACCCGGTCCTTGTGGGCGGCATGGCCGTGGAACTCTACACCCAGGGGCACTATTCGACTCGCGACGTCGACCTGTTGTGCAAGGACGAGCGAGCCTGGGAGATCCTGCAGGAATGGGGTTTCGAGCGCCTTCCGGCAAAGAGGCAGTTTTACAGCGAAAGCCTGGACATTGCCCTGGAAATCCTCGGGGACAAGTTCGTGAACGAGGATCCCGACGCAGAGGCCCGCACGGAGTTCGTCCTCTTCGAAGGACTTGGGGAGGGCGCCCCGGATCGAATCCGCGTGATCGCGCTGGAGGACCTGGTCCTCGACCGCCTGAACGAGGCGGTGCATTGGAAATCGCCCGAGGACCGGCTCTGGGCCGAGATCATGCTGGACCTGGGGTTGTCGAGCGAGGCCTTGAATTTCAACCTGGACTACCTTAGGAGGAAGGCCGGGGAAAAAGGATACGAGACCGGCGAATTGCTGGAGGAAATCCTGTCGAAGATCGAGTCGGAAAGGAAGGAGGGAGGCCCCGGTGGAGATCCGGTATGAATCCCTGGCGGAAGAGAACAGGAAACGAAGGAAACGGGCCGCCTCCTCGGGGGCCATGGCTGCTGAAACCGGCAAGGTGGTCCGCAGGCGCCCCCGCTCCGAAGAGAAGAAAGCTTTGCTAAAGCTAGCGGTGAAGGCCAAGGTCCGATTCCGCCGTTCCCCCACGGGCGAACTCGTGATCCGGCTAAATCCCTAAAGTGGGGTCTACCATTACAAAAAACGAGTAGTGGCGGACCTCTGTGGTTAAGATTTATGATACTAGAAGACGGAGGTGTGGCTCATGGGGTCCGTAGTCCGGCTTTA
>FWPV01014188.1_pt1 | contig 11758 bp, 12 predicted proteins | sample 2228371 | NCBI WGS metagenome assembly FWPV01 (sample SAMEA103939776, study PRJEB20133) | metagenome | reverse complement strand
GCAGGCCATGCGGCGTGTGCTGGCCCTGCAGCAGGGTGCTCCAGGCCAGCAAGGCCATGCTGGGGCCCCACCAGGCGTCGATGAAACTGAAGTCCTTCGTCAGTAAACTGACGGCCCAAAGGGCGAGGAACGCGACCGCCGATACGGCGGCGTTGACGGCGAGAATGGTGAGGACGGGCATGAGCGGCTCTGGCGGAAGATGCGGATGATACGGGCGGCGGGGCGAAATGGACTTCTTCCTCCCCATTAGGGGGAGGGGGACCGCCGAACGGCGGTGGAGGGGGTGAGCCGCGCGTGTGGCGCATATCGCTACCCCCTCCGTCACGGCGCGTATTCGCGCCGCGCCACCTCCCCCTAATGGGGAGGAAGAGATCCCTACGTCCCCACGACGAAACTCACCGTCGTCGTGGTCGATCCGCCGATGTTCAGGGCCTGCACCGTCTTGGCGCCCTCGACCTGATAGTCGCCGGCCTGGCCGGTGGTCTGCTTCCAGGCGTCCAGCACCATGCGCACACCGGTCGCGCCGACCGGGTGGCCCGTACCGATCAGGCCGCCCGAGGGATTGATCGGCAGCTTGCCGCCGATGGCGATGTCGCCGCTCTCGACGGCCTTCCAGCTCTCGCCGGGGGCCGTGAGGCCCAGATGGTCGATGGCCATGTATTCGGTGGCTGTGAAGCAATCGTGGGTCTCGACCGCGTCGATGCCCGAGACATCCGGCGCAATCCCGGCCCGGGCGCGGGCGTCGAGGATGGCGCGGCGCACCTGCGGGAAGATGTAGTCCTGGTCACGGCTGGCTTCGATCTTGCGGGCGTAGCTAAGCGGCGCCGATCGATGGCCCCAGCCCTTGATGCGGGGAATGCTCGTGAGCGCGATCCCACGCTTGTCGGCATAGGCCTGGGCGCGCCTTTCCGAGGCCAGGAAAATGACGGCCGAGCCGTCGGTGACCTGGCCGCAGTCTTGCTTGCGCGTGCGCCCCTCGACCACCGGATTGGCGACCTCATCGGCGGTGAAGGCGTCAGGCCCGAAGTTCCACCCGCGGGTCTGGGCGTTGGGATTGCGCTTGCCGTTGGCGAAATTGACCTCGGCGATGCCCATCAGGTGCTCGTACTTGAGCCCGTAGCGGCGGTCGTACTCGTCGGCGAGGTCGGAGAAGGCGCGCGGCCACAGGAAGCGGGCGTCCTGGAACTCGTGTCCGACCCAAGCCGCGCTGCCCAGGTTCTCGGCCGCTTTCTGGCCAGGGACGTTGCGCATCTGCTCGACGCCGACCACGCAAGCCAGATCATAGCGCCCAGCCTCGATCTCGGCGGCGGCGGCGAGAATGGCGATGCTGCCTGAGGCGCAGGCCGCCTCGTGGCGTGCGGTCGGCAGGCCATCGAACGCCGGATGCACGAGACCGAACATGCCGCCCAGGTGCCCCTGACCGGCGAAAAGCTCGGCGGCGAAGTTGCCGACATGGCCGGTCTCGACGTCCTCGGGATCAAGATCCACAGCGGCCAGGCCCTCGCCCACCGCTTCGGCGAAGGCGTCGGCCAGCTCGCGGCCTTCGCGGCTCCAGTTGGCGGCGAAATCGCTCTGCCAACCGCCCAGGACATAGACCATGGCTCACCCCCGCTTGTTTTAGTTAGTCCGATTATACAAGCGACTTGTCCGGAGTCTACGCCATCAGCGAACATTGACTCGTCAGACCGAAACGCTCCACCAAGCCCGCCATGGTCCCGCCCACGGCTCCAGAGACTGCCCGGACGGCGCTGGTACGCCGCAGTTCAGCCGCCCGCGCGCTGAACCTGATCGGCGACCGCTGGACCCTTCTGGTGCTCTACGCCGCCTTTATGGGCGTCACCCGCTTCGACGGCTTCGTCGAGATGACCGGCGTGGCCCGCTCTCTGCTGACCGATCGCCTCAAGCGCCTGGAGACGGGCGGCGTGCTGGAGCGACGGCTCTATCAGGAGCGCCCGCCCCGCTCTGAATACCGCCTGACGCCCATGGGTCGGGATCTCTATGATTCAGCGCTGATGCTGCTGGGCTGGGAGATGCGCTGGCGCTTCGATCCCACCTGCCCTTCGCACCAGATCGTCCATACGGCCTGCGGACAACCGCTGAAGCCGCTCTTGTGCTGCGCCGCCTGCGGCGAGGCGGTGAAGGTTCGCGACATCACCCTGTCGCCCGGTCCGGGCGCCGGCGTCGAGCCCGCCCCGCGCGCCCGGCACTCGCGCCGCGCCAGCCATGACGACGTCGGAGGCGAGGCGCTGCATCCGATGCTGGAGCGCGGGATCGAGGTGCTGGGCGACCGTTGGACCGCCCACGTGGTCGCCGGCGCCTTCTATGGCCTGCGCCGGTTCAAGGATTTCCAGGACGAACTGAAGGTCGCCAGCAACATCCTGACCGATCGCCTCGAACGGTTGGTGGCGCGCCGCATGCTGGAACGGGTCCGCTACCAGGAAAAGCCAGAACGCTGGGAGTATCGTCTCACCAAGGAGGGGCGGGACCTCTTCCCGCTGATTGCGGCGCTGATGGCCTGGGGTGATCGCTGGCTGTCAGGAAACGAGGGAAAGTCGGAAATCCTGACACATCACTGCGGCGCGCGGCTGGAGCCGGTGGTGCGGTGCGGCTGTTGCGGCGGCGGCGTCGATACGGGGAATACGCGGATGAAATCCTCCCCCTAGCGGGGGAGGTGTCGCCGCAGGCGACGGAGGGGGAAATTCTGAGGCGCCTGCCTCCTCCCCTCTCCGGTCGCTATGCGACCACCTCCCCCACAGGGGAAGGATTTAGAGCCATAGCCCTTCCCCGTCCGCTCCATCCCCCCAGAAACCTAGCTGCGGCGGCGTGATCCTGCCCCGCTCCACCCGCAGGCCGCCGGGGTGATCCGCCGCCAGCCACCAGGGCCCGTCGAGGTCGGCGAAATCACTGGCTCCGCCCAGGTGCAGCGCGGGCGCGACGCCCAGAGACGACGCCACCATGCAGCCCGTCATCACCTGGAAGCCCAGGGCGCGGGCCGCCTTCAGCATGGCTATCGCCTCGGTCAGGCCGCCGGTCTTGTCGAGCTTGAGGTTCACCGCCGAATAGCGCCCGCGCAGGGCGGCCAGATCACCGCCCACATGGACGCTCTCATCGGCGCAGACCGTGAACGGCGGATCCCAGCCCTCCAGCGCCTGGTCCTCGCCGGCGGGGAGCGGTTGTTCGACGAGGGCGATCGGCAGGTCGGCCAGCAGAGGCTTCAAGTCGTCGAGAATGGCGAAGGTCCAGCCCTCGTTCGGGTCGACGATGAAACGGGAATGCGGCGCCGCAGCGGCCACGGCGCGCAGGCGGGCGGCGGGGTCGTCCGCCGACAGCTTGATCTTGATCAGCGGCGCGTCGGCGACCGCGTGAGCGGCGGCGCCCATAGCCTCCGGAGTATCGAGGCTGACGGTGACGGCGGTGACGAGGTCGCCGGGGAGGGGAAGGCCCGTCGCCTCTGAGACGCTCACCCCGGTGCGCCGCGCCCGCAGGTCCCACAGGGCCAGATCCAGCGCGTTGCGAGCCGCGCCGGGCGGCAGGGCGGCGCAGGCGGCTTCGACGTCTTCGGCTACGAGGGCCGGCGCCAACTGCGCCAGGACGCTGTCCACCGTCTCGCCGTAGCGCGCGTAGGGCACGCTCTCGCCGCGCCCGACCTGGCCATCGCCCCGCGCGATCACCTCAACCACCTCGGCGGCGGTCTTGACCCCGCGCGAGATGCGGAACGGGGCCTTCAGCGGATGCGAGACCGAGCGGGCGGAAGCGGCGATCGACATGACCGCAGGGATGGCGCCGTTCGCCCGCCTCTACCAGCCCCAGTGGCGCGGGATCGGCGAGTCGGCGCGACGCTCGGCCATGAGCTTCAGGGCCAACGGGCGGTCGACAACGAACAGGGCCAGCCAGACCAGCAGCACGCCGGCATAGTGAACCGCGCCCCAAACACCGCCCGGGCGGCCCGGGCGCACGAAACGGACGGACCGGCGCGGCGCGGCGAACGGCTGGGTCATGGCGAAGTCGGTCATGTCGTCATCCCTCATCTGATGGAGCCGACCTTGGATGGGACATGCGCCAGATTCGGACGTATTGAACTTGCGGCCGGACGCCCGCATTTCACTGCCAAGGATTCACGAGGACATCATGGCCAAGACCGTCAGCATCAACATACCCCACCAGCTGGGCGCGGCCGAAGCCCGGCGTCGCCTTGAAGAGGGCCTTTCCCAGCTGGCTGGCCAGATCCCCGGCGGCGACGCGGCGCGCTTCACCCAGAGCTGGGCGGGCGACGTGCTGAACTTCTCAGCTGTGGCCATGGGCCAGACGATCACCGGCGTGGTGCAAGTGCTGGATGACCACGCGCGCCTGGACCTCTCGCTGCCGGGCCTGCTGGGCATGGCCGCCGGCAAGATCAAGGACGAGCTGAGCGGTCGCGGGCAGCTGCTGCTGAAATAATTCAGCTAAAGGGTCTGGAGCGCGATCGTCTTCAGGCGGGCGGGGTCGCCGGTCACGAGGATCTCGACAATGCGGCCGTCGTCGACCCGCACGTCCAGCACCATCAACAGGCGGCCCAGCGGCGCCACCACCGCGCCGACGGCTCCGTCGACCAGCGCGGTGCGGGCGGTCTGGGCCTTGCCGTCGTAGAAGGCCGCGACCTTCTGAGCGCCGCGCAGCTCGCGGGTCTGGCCGCCGCCCGCTACCGAGTCGGCGCGCACCACGACGTCGGGATCCAGCACCGCCATCAGTCCCGCAAGATCGCCGGTCCGGGAGGCCAGCAGAAAAGCATCGACGACGCTCTTTTGCGCCGCCTGGTTCGTATCGAGGGTCTGTTCGCCCCGCACCCGGCGTCGTGCGCGGCTGGCGAGTTGCCGCGCCGCCTCGGGCGTTCGCTCAACGATCGGCGCGATCTGATCGAACGGCATGTCGAACAGGTCGTGCAGCACAAAGGCGATGCGCTCGGCCGGGGCCAGCGACCGCAGCACGACCAGCAGGGCCAAACCGACCGAGTCGGCGAGGATCGTCTCGTGTTCGATCGCGTCCTCGGCGCTGACCGAGGGTTCGGGCGCATCGTGATCCAGCGCGTCCTCACGCCGAGATTTGCGCGCGCGCAGCATGTCGAGACAGACCCGCGAGGTCACGGTCGTCAGCCAGGCCGAGAGGTTATCGACCGCAGAAGCGTCCGTCCGCGATAGGCGCAACCAAGCTTCCTGCACCGCGTCCTCGGCTTCGGGCAACGAGCCCAGCATCCGATAGGCCAGCCCCCTCAGACGGCCGCGATCAGCCTCAAAGCGATCGGAGAAGAAGTTTTTCGCGGGCATCGGTCACATCGCTCCGTTGGCGTTCGTCTTCCCTTCGACGAACGAAAGCCGCCGGACGTGACCGGCGCGGGCGTCGCGACGAAACAGAAAGCCCAAGGAGCCCCCCATGCAAGCTCGCATGCCCCAGCCCGCCGTGATGATCCCTGACGCCTACAAGGCGATCATGGCCCTGTCGAAGGCCGCTCATGTCGAAGGCCTACCTGAGCATTTGCACGAACTGATCCACCTGCGTGTCAGTCAGATCAACGGCTGCGGCCTCTGTGTCGAGATGCACGGGCGACTGGCCAAGAAGGCCGGCGAGACCGACCAGCGCCTGTTCAGCGTCGCGGCCTGGCGCGACACGCCCTACTTCACCGACGCCGAGCGCGCGGCTCTGGCGCTGGCGGAAGCCGTCACGCGCATCGCCGACAAGAGCGATCCGGTATCGGACGTGCTTTGGGACGAGGCCAAGCGCCATTTCGACGAAAAGGCCCTGGCCGGTCTGCTGATCAGCATTGCGGCGATCAATGTTTGGAACCGACTGAACGTTGCGACCCGTCAAGTGGCGGGTTCGGCGGGGGTCTGATCCCCAAGACGCCTAAAGCCGCCGCGGATCGAAGTCGTGGCGGCCCAGGCTTTCGAAGCGGCCCTCCTCGGCCTTGTTGATGTACTGCGCGGCGACCAACCAGCTCTTCACCGGGCGCAGGGTCGCCAGGCAGCCCAGCAGGAAGGCCGGGAAGACTGTGACCAGATGCACCCACATGGGCGGGCGATGGACAACCTCGACCCAGGCGAAGACGGCGGTGACCAGGATGCCCACACCGCTCATGACAAAGAAGGCCGGGCCGTCGGCCGGATCGGCGAAGCCGTAGTCCAGGCCGCAGCGGTCACAAGGAAGCCCCGGAACAGCTTACCTTCACCGCAGCGCGGGCAGCAGCACTTCAGGCCGGCCCGGATCGGGGTCGGAGCGTTGGGATAGCTGGCGTCGGCCATGGAAAGCCCTTTCTACAATCGCGCGATTAATCCATACATTCTGAATACAATGTATGGACACCCCGTCATGCCCGCAACTAAGGGATCGCCGAATCCGGCCGCCGCGTGGCTGCGGCGCGTGGAGACGTTCGATGGCCCGGCCTATCGACGGATCGCCCTGGCGCTGGAGGCGGCGGTGGCCGAAGGCGAGCTGCAGGCCGGCGACCAGATCCCCGCCCAGCGCGAGATCGCTCGGTTGGTGGGCGTTGACTTCACCACGGTGACCCGCGCCTACGGCCTGGCCCGCGAGCGCGGCCTTGTCGAAGGAACGACCGGACGCGGCACATTTATCCGCTCACGGACGGATAACGATGAGACGGGTCTCGTCGACCTTTCGATGAACCTGCCGCCGCAGCCCGAAGGCGTGAACCTGGCGGGCCTCTTGCGTGAGACGACCGGCGCGATCCTGGCTCGCACCGACCCGGCGACCCTGATGGCCTATCATCCCTGCGCCGGCTCGCTGGCTCAGCGGACGGCGGGCGCGGCGTGGCTGGCGCCGACCCTGGGCGCGGTCGATCCGGCGCGTGTGGTGGTCACGGGCGGCGCGCAGACCGCCCTTACCGCGCTGATCGATCACCTGACGACGCCGGGCGACACGATCCTGGTCGAGTCCCTGGCCTATCCCGGTCTCCTGGCGACAGCGCGGCGGCGGGGGCTGAACCTCATCGGCTGCCCCATGGACGCCGAGGGCCTGGAGCCGGAAGCGTTGGCGCGTCTGCTGACCGTGCATGGTCCACGCCTAATCTGCTGCACCCCGACCTTCCAGAACCCCACGGCCGCCACCATGGGCCCGGCCCGCCGCGCCGCGATTGTCGAACTGGCGCGCGCCGCTGGCGTACCCATTGTCGAGGACGACGCCTACGGCCTTTTGCCCCACACTCCCCCGCCCGCCCTGGCGGCGCTGTGGCCCGAGGGGGCGTTCCATGTGGCGACCACCGCCAAGACGCTCTCGCCGGGCCTACGGCTGGCCTATGTGGTGACGCCGCCGGGGCGGGCCGAGGGCGTGGCGGCGACGCTGCACGCCATCGCCCAGATGCCATCGCCGCTGATGGCGGCCGTCGTCACCGCCTGGATCCGCGAGGGTTTGGCGGCCAAGCTGCTGGCGGGAGTGCGCGTCGAAGCCATGGCGCGCCGCGCCCTGGCGGCGGAGCTTCTGCCCCGCGCGATCGGCGGCGCCGAAAGCCTACACGTCTGGCTGCCGGGCGCGATGGCGACCATGGCGGCGCGCGAGCGCGGCCTGGCCCTGGTCGGGGCCGAGACCTTCAGGGCGCCTGGCGCAGCGGGCGAGGGCCTGCGGATCTCGTTAGGCGCGGCGAGCAAGCGAACCGCGCTGGCGCGGGGGCTGCGTGAACTGGCCGCACTGAGCCGTTCTTAGAACTCGTCGTCGTCCTCGGCCTCGGCCCCGTCCGCCTCGCCGCCCATGGCGTTTTCGAGGCTGTCGATGATGTCGTCCATCTGGTCGGGCGTGATCGAGACGTAGAGCGACTCGCCGCCGATGGCCGAGACCAGCAGACGGTAGCCATCCTCTGTCTCCTGCAGGCTGAACGATTGGAGCGGCAGGAGCTTGGCCATGGGGGATCCTTCCCGAAAGTGCGAGGCGCTCATCTAGAGAAGCACGGACCTTACTTCAACGCGCCTTTGCGCAGCATCGCCACGTGGGTGGCGATCAGTTGCTCGCGATCGACCCATGGAAACTCCGGGCGTGCGATCAGCAGCGACACTAGGCCGTGCAGACCCGCCCACAGCGACTGGGCGGCGGCCTCGGGATCGTCCGAGACGGTTTCGCCGCGCGCGTGGAACTCCACCACCATCTGGGCGAACACCGCGAAGACCTCCTTGCCGGCGATCATCGGCCGGCCGCCGGTCTTCTCCGAGAACGAGCCGTCGACGCTTTTTTCCAGCATGAAGGCCACCCGGTAGGCGTCGGGGTGATCCAGGCCAAAGTCGATATAGACCCGCAGGCAGCGTTCGAAGTTCTCGGCGGTGGGCGTGTAGTCGACGCGCGCCTCTTCCATGCGCTGACCCAGGATGGCGAAGGCCCGCACGCACAACTCGGCGGCGATGTCGTCCTTGGTGGCGAAATAGGCGTACAGCGCCGGTTGCGAGATCCCCGCGATCTCGGCGATCTGCCGGGTAGAGACGGCCTGAACGCCCTTCTGACTAAACAGGGTCAACGCCGCGTCGAGAATCTCCTCGCGGCGCTCGCCCCCATGGCCCTTGGGCTTTCGGGGCGAACGGGTCTTGGGTGACTTCATGCAAAACGTCCTAGGCTTCGTCACGCCAGCTTGACAATACGATGTTATCAATCACTGATAACTTATCGCTGATTGATTTGGAACAGCTTATGTGGCGGACCCCGCTCCCTCCCCTGGCGGCCCTCCTCCTGGCGGCGACGTTGAGCGCCTGTGGCGGCAAGACCCAAACCGATGCGCCGGCCCCGCCGACGCCGGTCGAGGCTGCTCGCGTCGCCGCCCCTGACGCCGCCGGCGTCGTGGCTGGCGCCGGGACGCTGGAGCGTCGCCGCGAGATGGCGCTGTCGTTCCGGATCCCCGGCGTACTGACCACCATGAAAATCGAGGCCGGCGACAATGTCCGGGCCGGCCAACTCATCGCCGCCATCGACCCCGCCGGCGTCGACGCCCGCCAGCAGCAGACCCAGGCCGACCTCGAGCGCGTGCGTCGCGATCTCGAGCGCGACAAGGTGCTGTTCGAGAAGGGCTATGTCAGCCGCCAACGTATCGATGACCGGACCAGCACGCTGAAGTCAGCTCAGGCCGCCTATGACGCCGCCCGCTTCGACCGGCGCTGGGCCAATCTGGTTTCTCCCGTCTCGGGCGTGGTTCTGGAGCGTCGCGCCCAGGCGGGCGAGGTGGTCGGCGCCGGCCAGGTGGTGGCGCGGGTCGCCGACCTGACCAGCCCGCTCGTTCTGCGCCTGCCTCTGGCCGCGCGCGACGCGGCCCGCATCCAGGTCGGCGATCCCGCCACGGTTAAGGTCGATGAGATCGGCGAGACCGCCCTGAACGGACGCGTCACCCGGGTCGGCGAAGCCGCCGACACCCGCACGGGCGCGGTCCTGGTCGAGATCGAGCTGTCCGCTCCGCCCTCGACCTTGCGCAGCGGTCAGGTCGCCCACGCCACGCTCAATGTCCGCGCCCCCACCCATGTGACCACGGCTTACGCCCGCGTCCCCGCCGAGGCGGTGCTGGAGGCCAATGGCCAGCGCGCCTTCGTCTTCCGCGTCGACGGCGGCAAGGCGCGGCGCACGGCCGTGGGCTTTGGCGGCTTCGACGGCGACGACGCCCTGGTCTCGGGCCTGCCGAACGGCGCCCAGGTGATCACCGCCGGCGCAGGCTTCGTCTCCGACGGCGAGAGCGTGGCCGTCGTCGATCCCACCCAACTGGGACGCTAGGCCGTGAAGTTCGACCTCTCGACCTTCGCGGTCCGCCGCTGGCAGTTCACGCTGGTGGCTTTTGGCCTGCTGGTCATGCTGGGGATCAACGCCTTCACCAGCATTCCGCGCTCGGAAGATCCGCACTTCCCGATCCCGATCGTCATCGTCCGAGCCGTCTTGCCCGGCGCTGAGCCCTCGGAGATGGAGCAGTTGGTCGTCGATCCGATCGAGGACGCGGTTGACGGTCTCGACAACATCGAAAAGGTCGAGTCGGTCAGTCTGGACGGCGCGGCGGTCGTCTCGGTGCACTTCACCTGGGACGTCGATCCCGAGCGCAAATACGACCAGGTCGTGCGCGAGGTGAACGCGATCCGAGGCAATCTGCCTGCAGGCCTGGCCCGCCTCGACATCCAACGCGCCCGCACCACCGAGGTGTCGGTCGTGCAGGTGGCGCTGACCAGCGACACCCTGCCAATGCGCCGCCTGGAGAAGGTGGCTGACCGGCTGCGCGAGCGGCTAGACCGCGTGCCCGGCGTGCGCGAGGCCCAATACTGGGGCGCGCCGCCGTCAGACGTGCAGGTCACGCTGGATCTGGCCCGGCTGTCGGCCCTGAAACTGCCCGCCACCGCCGTGACCGACGCCCTGCGCGCCGCCGGAGCGGAAGCGCCGATTGGCGCGGTTCAAGCCGGAGAGCGACGCTTCAACGTCAAGTCCGGCGGGGCTTTCCGCGACCTGAAGACCATCGGCGACACGCCGGTGCGCTCAATCAGCGGCAAGGTGGTGCGCGTCTCCGATGTCGCGACCATCGGTTGGGCGCAGCAGGAGCCGACCCACGTCACCCGCTTCAACGGCAAGCGGGCCGTGTTCGTCACCGTCAAGCAGAAGGACGGTCAAGACGTCGCCAAGATCACCCAGGAGGTGCGCAAGGTCCTCGACGAGTACGAGCGCGCCCTGCCCGCCGGGGTGAAGCTGGAGCGCGCCTTCTTCCAGGCCGAGAACGTCAAGCATCGCCTGAAGAACCTGTTCCGCGACTTTGGCATCGCGCTCGTCCTGGTGCTGATCACCCTGCTGCCGCTGGGCCCCCGCGCCGGCGTGGTGGTGATGGTGTCGATCCCGCTCAGCTTGCTGATCGGTCTGTCGCTGCTGCAAGCGTTCGGCTTCACCCTGAACCAGTTGTCGATCGCCGGCTTCGTGCTGTCTCTGGGTCTGCTGGTCGACGACAGTATCGTCATCACCGAAAACATCGCCCGGCGCATCCGCGAAGGCGAGGAACGCACCGAGGCGGCCGTCAACGGCGCGCGCCAGATCGGTCTGGCGGTCGTGGGCTGCACGGCGACCCTGATGCTGGCCTTCCTGCCGCTGATGGCCCTGCCCGCCGGCTCGGGCGCCTACATCAAGTCGCTGCCGGTGACGGTGCTGTGCACGGTGGGCGCAGCGCTCTTGGTGTCGCTGACCCTCATCCCATTCCTGGCTAGCCGGATCCTCGACAAGCACTCCGACCCCGAGGGCAACGCCCTGCTGCGGGCGGTGAACGGCGGCATCCAGCGCTTCTACCGTCCTGTCCTGCACGCCTCGCTGGCACGCCCCTGGCTGGCCCTGGCCCTGATGCTGGCCCTGTGCGCCACCACCGTGCCGCTGGTGAAGGCGATCGGCAGCTCGCTGTTCCCGCCGGCCGAGACGCCGCAGTTCCTGATCCGGATCGAAACGCCCGACGGCGCGTCCCTGGCCCGCACCGACCAGGCGCTGCGCTTCGTCGACGCGCGTCTGGCCAAGGAGCCCGACATCCTCTGGCGCGCCAGCAATCTGGGCCGCGGCAATCCGCAGATCTTCTACAACAAGAGCCAGCGCGAGAGCTCCAACAGCTTCGCCGAGGTCTATGCCAGCCTCGAAGCCTGGAAGCCTGGCCAGAGCGAAAAGGTTCTGGATAGCCTGCGGGCTGACTTCGCCAAGTATCCCGGCGCGCGCATCACCGTGGTGGCCTTCGAAAACGGCCCGCCGATCGACGCGCCGATCGCCATCCGCATCATGCAGAACACCGCGAAGAAGCTGAAGATGC
>FWPV01014187.1_pt1 | contig 11759 bp, 7 predicted proteins | sample 2228371 | NCBI WGS metagenome assembly FWPV01 (sample SAMEA103939776, study PRJEB20133) | metagenome | reverse complement strand
CGGCCCGCCGGTCCCTGCGGGCGAACGCAGCCTGGCGTACCATCTCTGTTACCGGGACCCGGAGCGCACCCTCACCGAGGAAGACGTGAATCCCTGGCATGAGGCCATCATCCAGGGGCTGGGGAAAGAGTTGGGGGCCAGACTACGCACCTGAGAGGCAGGGTGGGGGGCAGCCGCTGTGTCCCGGCCGCCTGGCCCCTGCTAGCCGGCGGCTGAAAAATCCCTGCCCCTGCTGACGGTGGCAGGAGTTCCCTGAGGTTCAGCTCTGGGCGCCGCCAAAAGCGGCCAGCGGGGTTGAGGGAGGGGAGGGGGGCTGTGCCCCTGGTTCCTCCCCTCACAACACGTTTTCCACACCATCCCGGGTTGATGTATGGGGCCCAAGCAGCGTCCCCCCAAACTGTGGCGCATCGGCGCAGTCAGCCGTCTCACCGGCGTCAATCCCCATACCCTCCGCTATTGGGAGTCGGAGTTTCAGATCCTGGCCCCCAACCGGCGCCTCTCCAAGCAACGCCTCTATCGGCAGGCCGACATCGACCTCATTCTGGAGATCAAGCGCCTGCTGGAGGTGGAGAAATATACCCTCTCCGGCGTTCGACAATACCTGGCAAGCCGGACTCAGGCCGCCGCCTCTCAGCCGGCTGCCGCGCCGGGACCGCCGCCGGTTTCAGCGCCGCCATCCGCGGGGGCAGCAGCAGACGGCTGGGTGCAGCTGGTGCGGCAGGAACTGGCAGCGATCCGGGCAGCCCTGGCCGGGCCGACGCCGGAAGACTGACAGGCTGAGGAAAAACTCCCTACCATATTCGATGGTGGGAGGATATCCCTGCATTTCAGCTTGTGGCGGAGCCAAAAGCGGCCGTTGGAGTAGGGGGAGGGGGCGAAGGGCAGTAGGCGGAGGGCGGTAGGCAGTAGGCAGTGGCCAGGAGAAGGCAGGCGGCCCCATGATCTCTCATCCCTATTCCCTATTCCCTCATCACTGACCTCTGACCATTGACCACTGGTTACTAACCCTCCATCCCCCTGGCCCCTTCCCCCACAGACACCTTTTCAACGCCCGCTAAACCCAGGCATATTCCCGGCGCCCCGCACCTCAGCCGCTCCACATCACTTGCCCCGTCTCCCTGGTGTCATAGCCGCCCATCTCCCGGACGATGGCCTGGAATTCCGCCGAACGGATGATGGCCAGGAGCCGGGCGAACCGGTCATCCTCATAGGTCGGTTCGGGCACCACCAAGTCATAGCGCTCCTCCACCACCGGGATGAACTCCAGGCCCAGGGCCGCAGCCGCAGCCTTGATGCCCAGGCCCGTATCCGCGGCGCCGGAGAGGACGTTCACCGCCACGGCCATGTGGGTGTACTCCTCCTGCTCATAGCCCTGGATGGCCTCGGCAGGGATGTGCAGGCGGCCGAGCTGGTAATCCAACAAGATCCGGGTGCCCGAACCCCGTTGGCGGTTGCTGAAGCGCACCTCTGGCCGGGTTAGATCGGCAAACCCCTGGATCTGCTTGGGATTGCCTGGCCTGACCATGAGGCCCTGTTGCCGCCAGACCAAGTTGACGAGTTTCAGGGGCACTCCCGGCAGGAGACGCTGCAGATAAGGGACGTTGTAAGTGCCGGTGGCCGGATCAAAAAGGTGGCTGCCGGCCAGGTGGGCCCGCCGGTGCTTGAGGGCCATGAGACCGCCGGTGCTGCCCACATGGGCCGAGGCCAGCCGCAGGTCGGGATGGTGCCGGCGTAGCAGGGTGGCCAGGATGTCCAGGGTGTTGTCGTGGCTGCCGATGACCACCAGGGTGCGCCGCACGTCCTCCGGGTCGATGAGCAGTTCCGTGGTCACCTCGGTCCCGGCGGCGATGCCCTCGCTTTCGGCCGGGATGCGGATAATCCCATCGGCCCGCACCAGGGAGGTGATGGTGCCTGCCCCCCGGGGCAAGGGGGTGGCCATAACCTGATCTCCCACCTGGCCCAGAGTCACCCGGATAAATTCCGTCAAGCCGGCTTTGGAAGGCAGCTGTTGGGCCACCTGGGCCTGGATGGTTGGACGGCGGGGCGGCCGCCGCCCCAACAGTTGGGCCAGGAGGGGCGCGGCGAATTCCTCAAAGGACAGCACCGCCGATACCGGGTAACCCGGGTTGCCCAAGACGGGTTTGCCGGCGATTACCCCCAGGATCGTGGGTTTGCCGGGCATCATGGCCACGCCGTGGACCAGGACCTCCCCCAGCTCGGCGATGACGTTGGCGGTATGGTCCTCGCTGCCGGCGGAGGAGCCGGCATTGATGATCACCATATCGCTGTCAGTCAGGGCCTGGAGCAGGGCCGCCTTGATCTCCTCCCGCCGGTCCGGCACCGGCGCCCGTACCAACGGCACGGCGCCTGCCTGGGTCACCAGGGCTGCCAGCATGGCGGAGTTGAATTCGATGATCCGGCCGGGGGGGAGGTCAGCTGCCTCTAGCTCAGCTAAAGGGAGTAGTTCATCCCCGCTGGGGATAATGCTGACCCGGGGCCGTCGCCGCACCCACAGACGGGTCACCCCCGCGGCCAGGAGCGCCCCCAGGGCGGCAGGGGTGATTTCCGTCCGTTCCGGCAGTACCATCTCGCCGGCCACCAGATCCTCTCCCACCTTGCGCACATGCTGCCAAGGGTAGACCGCGGCCTCAATCTGGATGCGATCCTCGGGCAGCGGCTGCACGTTTTCCACCATGATCACGGCATCGGTGCCGGCGGGCAGCGGTTGGCCGGTATTCACGGGCCAGGTGTCCCGGCCCAGGGCCAGGATCTTGGGCCGATCCGGTTTGGCCCCAAAGGTCGCCGCCGCGGCCACCGCATAGCCATCCATGGCGGCGGCATGGTAATGGGGCGAGGAGAGGCGGGCGAACACCGGCGCCGCAGTCACCCGGCCCAGGGCCTGGACAGTGGGGATCTCCTCGGGCGGCAGCAGGGTGTCCACCGCAAAGCGGGACAGAAACAGGTCCCGGGCCTCGGTTACACTCTTCATCTGCAGATAGATATGACGTTTCATGGTTGTCTGCCGATTCCAGGCGAAACCGTGGGGCCAGGGAAGCATACCTGCCCGGCCCCTACACATCGCGCCTGATCAATACGTTCACCTAGCAGGCGGTTGACAAACGCCCCGCCGTTATTGACCGCGGCAGGGGATTCCACATATCCTGCCTTCGGCGCCGCCAAACGCGGCCATCGGGTTGGGGGAGGGGAGGGCGGCTGTGCCCCCTGTCCCTCTCCCCTACGACTTCGTTTTCAACACCCTATGAGACCACTCTACCTGTCAAACACCATCACCTCCACCGTCTCCCCCTGTTCCAGCCCTTCCACCTGTAGGGGTATGCGGATGAGGCCGTCGGCCTTGACCATGGTGGAGATGAGGCCGGATTTGCCCAGAACCGGCTCAGCCCAGAGGCCGTCGTCTCCGGAGCGCAGGCGGACCCGGACAAAATCCTCCCGTCCCGGGGTAGAGGCCAGGTTGCGGCTGAGGCGGGCTGCAAGGGTGCGACCCCAGACCGGCGCGGCTGCGTTCTGACCCAGCAGCCGCTGCAGGAGCGGTTTGACCAGGATGTCCATGACCACCATGGCCGACACCGGGTGGCCGGGCAGGCCGAAGAGGGGCGTGCCGCCGATGGTAGCCAGGATGGTGGGTTTGCCGGGACTGATGGCGACTCCGTGGATCTGGATCTCTGCATCAGGGAAGGATTGAATGGCGGTCACTGCCAGGTCCCGGGTCCCCACGGAACTGCCGCCGGCCAGGAGGAGGAGGTCGGCTTCTGCCAGCGCCTCGGCGATGGTCTGGCGCCACGCCGCCAATTGGTCGGGGATGATGCCCAGCAGTCGAGGGATGCCGCCATAAGCCTGCACCTGGGCGGCCAGGGCATAGGAGTTGGCATCCCGCATCTGGCCGGATTTCGGCGTGGCGGTGATGGGCACGATTTCATCGCCTGTGGCGATGATGGCCACCCGGGGCTGACGGGTCACCGGGACCGTTGCCACGCCCAGGGCTGCCAGCAGCCCCAAGTCCTGGGGCCGCAGTCGGCTGCCGGCGGTCAGGAGGACGGCCCCGGCCTGGACATCCTCACCCCGTTGCACCACATTCTCCAGCGGGGCCACGCTGCGGTAGACCTCCAGGGTCTGGTCGCCCAGTTCCTGGGTGTATTCCACCATGACCACGGCATCGGCGCCAGGCGGGAGCATGCCGCCGGTGGAGACGCGCATCACCTCTCCAGGGCCCAGAGGCGCCGATGCCTCGGCACCCATGGCGATTTCCCCGACAATGGTGAGCCAGGCCGGGCTGCCGGGGCTGGCCCCAAAAGTATCCCGGGCCCGGACAGCATAGCCGTCCATGGTGGCCCGGTCAAATTCCGGCACATCGGCTGCCGCGGCGACATCGGCCGCCAGCACCCGGTTCCAGGCTGCGGTCAACGGCACGGTTTCAGTCTCCAGAGGGGGAAACTGTTCCAGCCGGGCCAAGACTTCGGCGATGGTGTGTAAGCGGAAAAACGTCTGCATGGGCGGTCTTGCTCCGGGAATATCAAGAGCAGCTAGGGATCGTCTGTAAGTATGGCAGAAATATCCCTTCCCGGGTATCCTTTTCTGCGCCGTCGGTTTGGGCACTGCGAACCGCCGGCCGGGCTGCCGGAGCCAGAGACCCGCGGGGGAGCACGGGGAATTCGCTTGACTAACGGCCCCTGATAGTCTAAATTGCAACCGTTATCGGCACATCAGAAAGAAGTCAACTCCGGGACTCGAAGCTTCCGCCCCCTACAATCCTGCCTCCAGCCACGCCAAGGGTCGTTTCGGGTCGGTGCCCTGTAGGTTCGGCCAACACGGGCGTCCCGGTGAGGAATGATCATGTCAGAAGAATCCAAGATCATCCAGCAGCGTCGGGAGAAGGTAAAACATCTGCGGGCCGCTGGGGTGGAACCGTTTGCCAACACGTTTGTCCCCCGGCATCAGCTGGGAGAGATCAGCCAACGCTATGGTCATCTGGATCAGGCCGGACTGGCAGACCTGACCGAAACTTTCTCCGTGGCCGGCCGGCTGATGCTCATGCGCCAGTTCGGTAAGGCCATCTTTTTTCACCTCCAGGACGAGAGCGGCCGCCTGCAGGGCTACATCCAGAAGCAGGAGGTGGGAGAGGAGGCCTACAGCCTCTTCAAGCAGTTGGATCTGGGGGACATCCTGGGTCTTCAGGGCCGACTGTTCCGCACCAAGACCAACGAGCTGACCATAAACGTACAGGACTATGTCCTGCTGACCAAAGCCATCCAGCCATTGCCGGAAAAGTATCACGGTCTGACGGACGTGGAGCTGCGCTACCGCCGCCGGTATCTGGACCTGATGGTCAACCCCGAAGTGCGGGAGGTCTTCCGCCGCCGCTCCCGGATCATCAAATTCCTCCGGGATTTTATGGAGGAGCGGGGGTTCTTGGAAGTTGAAACCCCCATGATGCAGCCCATTCCCGGCGGGGCCACGGCCCGACCCTTTGAGACCTACCATAATGTCTTGGCCATGCCCCTCTACCTGCGCATTGCCCCGGAACTCTATCTGAAGCGCCTGTTGGTGGGCGGATTCCAACGGGTCTATGAGATCAACCGCAATTTCCGCAACGAGGGCATCTCCACGCAGCATAACCCCGAATTCACCATGATGGAGTTCTACCAGGCCTATGCCCGCTATGATGATCTGATGAACTTCATCGAAGAGATGGGCAGCGCCCTGGCCACCGCCGTGCTGGGCAGCACCCGCCTGACGTATCAGGGGGAGGAGATCGATCTGACCCCGCCCTGGCGGCGGCTGGAGATGGCCGAAGCCCTGACGGTCGTGGGCGGCATCCCGCCGGAGGTCGTGCAGGACAGGGACGCCTTGGTGCAGCTGGCGCTGGCCCATGGGGTCACCCTGCGGCCCGGAGAGGGCTACGGCCGGGCCATGGCCAAACTCTTTGACCTAAAAGTGGAACCTCAGTTGATCCAGCCGACCTTCATCACCGGTTTTCCCATTGAGATCTCCCCGTTGTCCCGGCGCAATGAGGCGGACCCGGAAAAGGCGGACCGTTTTGAGCTGTTCATCGCCGGCAGGGAGATGGCCAACGGCTTTTCCGAATTGAACGACCCGGAGGATCAACGGCAACGCTTCTTAAAACAGGTGGCGGCCCGGGCGGCGGGCAATGAAGAGGCCCACTTCATGGACGAAGACTTCGTCCTGGCGCTGGAATATGGTATGCCGCCGGCAGCCGGGGCTGGCATCGGCATCGACCGGCTGGTCATGCTGCTGACCGATTCCCCCTCCATCCGGGATGTCATCCTCTTTCCGCTCCTGCGTCCGGAAGGATAACCGCAATGCTGTTTGAGCAGTTGGTGGCCTTCCGCTACCTGCGGGCCAAGCGCAAGGAAAAGTTCATCTCCCTGATTTCCTTCATTTCCATCGCCGGGGTGGCGGTGGGGGTGATGGCCCTGTTGGTGGTCATCGGGGTGATGACCGGCTTTGACCAGGACCTGAAGAAAAAAATCCTTTCGGTCAACGCCCACGTGATCCTGATCAAACCGGGCTACAGCCTGGAAGACTATGAGTCTCTGGTCCAGGAGGTGGAGACCGTGCCGGGCGTGGTGAGCGCCCGACCGTTCATCTATACTCAGGTCATGGTCTCGGGACCGGGTAGCATTTCCGGGGGCGTCATCCGGGGGTTGGACCTGCCGACCATTGAACAGGGCGGGCCCGCGGCCCTGGAGGTCCGGGCCGGCAGCTTCCAGACCTTGGCCGAACGTCAGGAGGATGCCCTGCCGGAGGTGGCCCTGGGCAACGAACTGGCCAAGAACATCGGTGCCACCGTCGGGAGCCAAATCAAAATCATTTCGCCGCTGGGCACCCTGACCCCCATGGGGCGGATTCCCCGCATCAAGAGCTTTCAGGTGGGGGCCATCTTCCATTCGGGCATGTTCGAATTTGACAACACCTTGGTCTACGCCAGCATCCCCCAGGTGCAAGAGTATCTGGGTCTGGAAGGCAAAGTCACCGGTCTGGAGATCCAGGTGAAAGACATCTACCGGGCCGACGTGGTGGCCGCGGCCATCAAGGCCAAATTGGGACCTGCCTACGATACCCGTGACTGGATGCGCATGAACCGCAGCCTGTTTGCCGCCCTGAAGCTGGAAAAGATCGCCATGTTCATCATCCTGACCCTCATCGTCCTGGTGGCGGCCTTTAACATTACCAGCTCCCTCATCATGCTGGTCATGGAAAAGACCAAGGATATCGCCATCTTGATCTCTATGGGGGCCACCCGTCGGAGCATCATGAAGATCTTCATGCTGCAGGGGGTGATTATCGGCGCCGTGGGCACGGTCATCGGTCTGGCCCTGGGCCTGCTGTTGACCGGCATCCTGCAGCGTTATGAATTCATCAAGCTGCCCAGCGATGTCTATTATATCTCGACCCTACCCGTCAAGGTGGAGGTCTGGGATGTGGCCCTGATCGCCGGGGCCACCATGGTGATCAGCTTTTTGGCCACCCTTTACCCTTCCTGGCAGGCCTCTCGTCTGGACCCGGTGGAGGCCATCCGTTATGGGTAAGGGCAGCCGCAGCAGCCGGCCCAGTATGGCGGGCCGGTGCGGCAGGGTGATGAGGTAGCCATGCAGCCGCTGCTCCTGGCGCAGGATATCAAAAAGTCCTTCGTCACCAACGGCAATCGGGTGGAGGTCCTGGACGGCGTTGATCTGGAGATCCACGCCGGCGACAGTGTGGCCATTGTGGGGGCCTCGGGGGTGGGCAAGTCCACCCTGTTGCATATCCTGGGGACGCTGGAACGTCCCACTGCCGGCCGGTTGTGGTGGTCCGGCACCGATGTCTTTGCCCTGGGCGATGAGGAACTGGCAGCCTTTCGAAACCGCCGCATCGGTTTTGTCTTCCAGTTTCACCATCTCCTGCCGGAGTTTGACGCGCTGGAAAACGTCATGCTGCCAGCCCTGATTGCCCGTCTGTCCCGGAAGCAGGCCCAGGAGCAGGCGGAGGCCCTGCTGGTGCAGGTGGGGCTGAAAGACCGCCTGCATCACCGCGTCGGGGCCTTGTCCGGCGGCGAACAGCAGCGGGTGGCAGTAGCCCGGGCGTTGGTCATGGCCCCCGATGTCCTGTTGGCCGATGAACCCACGGGCAACCTGGACCCCCGCATCGGCCGGCAGGTGCACGACCTGCTGGTGCAGCTCAACCGGGAAAAAGGCTTGACAACCGTGGTGGTGACCCATAATCTGGAACTGGCAGCCCTCCTGGACTACCAGATCACCATCCGGGACGGCAAAGTTATCAGACTGCCCAACGACCAGCGATGAGGTGGCAGACGTGAACAAAGTTCTTTTGGCAACCCTCATATGCGTGCTGGCGGCCATCCCGGCCGCGGCCCAGGATATCACGGTAAAACGCGTGGCGGTGATGCCGTTTACCATCTCCAGCAAAGAACCCCTACCCGGTGTGGCCCAGAAAGTCCAGAACACCATCATCGGCCACCTGGAGAAGGAAGGGTTCGGGGTCGTGAGCAGCAGCGATCTGGAGCGGGAGATCGGTGCCGGGCCGCCGCCCACCGGTACGGCCGCCGCTGACCTGGGCCGCCGTCTGGGCGCTGATGTGGTGGTGACCGGCGCCATCATCAAGATCGGTCCCACGGTGGTCCTGGAAGCGCAATTGGTCGACCTGACCGGCAAGATGCCGCCCACCCTGTTTAAGCGGGAGGGGGTCGGTCTGGCCTCCCTGGAGCAGATGGCCGGTCAGGTGGCCAAAGATGCGGGCTTTAAGATCCTGGGACAGGAGCGCATTGCCAAAATCGAGTTCAAAGGCAACCGGCGGGTGGAAAAGGAGACCCTGGTGGCCACCATCCAATCCCGACCCGGCGAAATCACCAATACCGTCACCCTGCGGGAAGATCTGAAGGCCCTCTATAAGTTGGGCTCCTTCTCAGATGTCAAGATCGATGTGAGCGATACCCCCGACGGCCGGGTGGTCACCTTCCTCCTCACCGAAAAACCTTCCATCAGCAATATCATCATCCGGGGCAACCGGAAGATCAAGAGTAAGAAAATCCAGGAAGTGCTGGATATCAAGCCCTACAGCATCGCTTCGGAGACGGTCATCAAGGACGCCATCAATAAGGTTAAGGCCCTGTACCGGGAAAAAGGGTATTACGAGGCGGAGATCGTCTATCAACTGGAGCCCATAACGCCCACCGAGGTCAACCTGATCCTGGAGGTGGCTGAGAAGGGCAAGCTCTATGTCCGGGAGATAAACTTTGAGGGCAACGCGGCCTTCAGCGCCAAAGAACTGCGCAAAGTCATGGAGTTGAAGCCCAAAAATATCCTGAGCGTCTTCACCGGCCGGGGCATCATCAAACAGGACGCCCTGGAACGGGACCTGGAAAAACTGTCTGCCTTTTACTTTAACCACGGCTACATCAAGGCCATTATCGGAGAGCCGAGAATTGAGGTGACCGCCAAGGGTATTTACATTACCATTCCGGTGGAGGAGGGACCCCAATACCGGGTGGGTAAGGTGGATTTCCGTGGGGAGTTGCTGGAAGAACCGGCGGCGTTACAGAAAAAAATCGAGATCAGCACCGGCAAGGTCTACAGCCGGGAAGTCATTCAGAAGGACCTGACTACCCTGGGCGACCTCTACGCCGACCAAGGGTATGCCAACGCCGATATCACCCCCATGCTCAAAGAGCATGAGGCGGACCGCACCATTGACATCACCTTTGACATCCTCAAGGGTGAAAAGGTCTATTTTGAGCGCATCGAAATCGTCGGCAATGTGAAGACCCGGGACAAGGTCATCCGCCGGGAACTGCGGGTCTACGAGCAAGACCTGTTCTCGGCTTCCAAGATCAAAAAGAGCACCCAGAACCTCCGGCGCTTGGAGTTCTTCGAGGATGTCAACTTCAGCACCAGCCCCGGCAGTGCGCCCGACAAGGTAAACCTGAAGATCAACGTCAAGGAACGCCCCACTGGCCAGTTCGGCATCGGCGCGGGTTACAGCACCCAGGACCGGATCATCGGTATGATCGAGGTGTCCCAATCCAACCTCTTCGGCCGTGGTCAGCAGCTGCGGGCCCAGGGCGTGCTGGGCTCCCTGTCCCGCCGTTATCGGCTGAGCTTTACGGAACCGTATCTCTTTGACCGGCCCTTAAGCTTCGGCGTTGACGCCTACAACTGGGAGCGGCAATACATCGAATACACCCGCCGGAGCGCCGGCGGTAGCCTGCGGCTGGGCCACCCCATGCGGTGGGAATACACCTACCTCATGTGGATGTATCGCTATGAAAACACGGCCTTGATGGATCTGCAGCCTTATTCGTCCCCCATTCTCATCGATGCCGCCAAGATCAAGAATACCAGCGCCACCTCACTGACGCTGCGGCGGGATTCCCGGGATGCGATCTTCACCCCCACCAAAGGCTCGGACAACAGCCTGACCGTGGAGCTGGCCGGCCTGGGCGGTGACGCGGCCTTCACCCGGCTGGTCCTGGACAGTGGCTGGTATTTCCCCCTCAAGTGGGATACCGTCGGCGTCTTGCACGGCCGCATCGGCTACATGAACCGCAATTCTTGGGGGGCCCTGCCCGCTTATGAACGGTTCTATCTGGGCGGCATCGATACCATCCGGGGCTATAAGTATGCGGAGATCAGTCCCCGGGATCCCAACACCGGTGAGCGCATCGGTGGGGATAAGTTCCAGTTCATCAACGTTGAATGGCGCTACCCCATTTATAAAAAGGCCGGCCTGACGGGAGTCATCTTTCTGGATTCGGGCGATGTCTACGGCTCCGGCCGCACCTACTTCAGCAGTATGCGCACCAGCATCGGTACCGGCATCCGCTGGTTTTCGCCGCTGGGGCCCCTGCGGTTGGAATGGGGCTACAACCTCAACCCCAAATCCTACGACCGCAAGAGCGCCTTTGATTTCTCCATCGGCGGCAATTTTTAGCCCCTCCGGGATGGCAGAGGGCAGTGGGCAGAGGGCAGTAGGCGGCAGTAGGCAGAGGGCAGTAGGCAGAGGGCAGAGGGCAGAGGGCAGAGAAAATAGGGATGAGGTCTCTGCTTATCCTCCGGCCCCTTCCCGTACGAACCCGTTTTCCACCCCCTGCCAGTTCCAACACCGGCGGCCGGGCGTAGGCATATACAGGCAAGGCCCCCCTTCCTCTACCCACGAGGGAGAGGGGGCTGGGGTTTTCCGGATGGGCTCGCCCGCCCGTCTGTGGGTTATTTCTGTGATTACTCTTGAGGAGGACAGTGATGCGTTTTACCAAGTGGCTCGTTTGCGGGACGTTGGTCGCCAGCCTGATGCTGCCGGCCGCAGCCATGGCCGAAATGAAGGTTGCCGTGGTCGATATGACCGACATCATCTTCAACTCACCCGAAGGCAAGAAAGCCCAGGAAGCTCTGAAAAAGCGGGGCCAGGAGCTGGGCAAGGATCTGGAGCGGAAGCGGACCGAGTTCGGCAAGGAGGTGGAAGAATACCAGAAACGGGCCGTAGTCATGAAGGAAGCCGACCGCAAGAAGAAGGAAGAAGAGTTTTCCAAGAAACAGATGGAACTGCAGCAGCAGGTCGGCGCCTCCCAGCAGGAGTTGGCCAAGCTGGAGGAAAAGGAATTCAAACCCCTGTATGAGAAATTCTCCAAGGTGGTGGACGCCATCGCCAAAGAGAACGGCTACACCCTGGTCCTGGACAAGCGGGTCGTCATCGGGTTTGACCCGAGCATCGACATCACCAGCAAGGTC
>FWPV01014186.1_pt1 | contig 11760 bp, 9 predicted proteins | sample 2228371 | NCBI WGS metagenome assembly FWPV01 (sample SAMEA103939776, study PRJEB20133) | metagenome | reverse complement strand
GTACCGGGTCCATCGGCGACGGCAAGATCTTCGTCTACGAGGTGGAGGACGCCGTGCGCATCCGCACCGGGGAGTCCGGCTTCAACGCCATATAGGACGCCTCCCGGGGCTGGAAGCTTTTAACACGAGCCCCGCCGATTCGGGCGCGGGAGTGCGGGCGCCCTTCCCAACCCGGGGGTCTCGTTAACGGGGATTTAACATGGCTGAAAAAGTGCGGAAACAAGGAGCGGGGAAAATGGGATACAGGAGATCGAAAAGACGGGAAAGAGAGTAGGGTCAGGGCAAGCGGAGAGGGGCCGCGGAGGTCCCCGAGACGAAAAAGGAGGAAGAGATGGACAAGGACAAGGAATACGTGCTCAAGACGGCGAGGGAGAACGACGTGCTCTTCGTGCGCCTCTGGTTCACCGATATCCTGGGGTTCCTCAAGAGCTTCGCCATCACCATGGGAGAGCTGGAGGAGGCCCTGGAAGACGGCATGGGCTTCGACGGCTCCTCCATCGAGGGCTACGCGCGCATCGACGAGAGCGACATGATCGCCATGCCCGACCCCTCGACCTTCGCCATCCTGCCCTGGCGCCCGCGGGAGCACAACGCCGTGGGCAGGATGTTCTGCGACGTCCTCAAGCCGGGGGGGGAGCCGTACGAGAAGGACCCCCGCTACATCCTCAAGAGGAACCTCGCCCGGGCGGCGGAGATGGGCTACACCTATTACGTGGGGCCGGAGCTCGAGTACTTCTACTTCAAGAGCGCCGAATCCACGGAGGTGCTGGACCGCGGCGGGTACTTCGACCTCACCCCCCTGGACGTGGCCAGCGACCTGCGCCGCGACACCGTCATCGCCCTGGAGGAGCTGGGCATCGGGGTTGAGTACAGCCACCACGAGGTGGGGCCCAGCCAGCACGAGATCGACATGCGTTACGCCGACGCCCTCACCATGGCCGACAACGCCATGACCTTCCGGCTGGTGGTGAAGGAGATCGCCCTTCTCAACGGGGTCTACGCCACCTTCATGCCCAAGCCCCTGTTCGGGGAGAACGGCAGCGGCATGCACACCCACATGTCCCTTTTCCAGGGGGACCGCAACGCCTTTTACGACCCGGACGACAGGCACCATCTCTCCAAGACCGCCAAGCACTTCATCGCCGGGCTCCTGCGCCATGCCCCGGAGATCACCCTGGTATGCAACCAGTGGGTGAATTCCTACAAACGCCTGGTCCCCGGCTACGAGGCCCCCGTCTATCTCACCTGGGCGGTGCGCAACCGCTCCGACCTCATCCGCGTGCCGGAGTACAAGCCGGGCAAGGAGAAGGCCACGCGCATCGAGTTCCGCTCCCCGGACCCCGCCTGCAACCCCTACCTGGCCTTCGCCTGCATGCTGGCCGCGGGCCTGGAGGGCATCGAGAAAGAATATGAGCTCGCCGACCCCGTAGAGCGCAACGTCTACGAGATGAACGCAAGGGAGCGGGAGGAGCTGGGCATCGGGCAGTTGCCCGAGGACCTCTGGGAGGCCATCCAGCTTGCGGAGAAGAGCGAGCTGCTGCGCAGGACCTTGGGCGACGCCGTCTTCGAGTCGCTGATCGAGAACAAGAAGATCGAGTGGGAGCGCTACCGCGCCCAGGTCACGGAATGGGAGCTGGGCAGCTATCTCCCCGTGCTCTGAGGGGAGGGCGGCAAGGGGGGTCGGGCCCTGGACCCGGAATAGCATGCCATAATATGGATGCACATTCGGGACTGAGGGCACGGCCCCATTAGGCTCATCCCCGGGAGGCGAGAGATGAGGATCGCTCTGGCGCAGATAGACACCACCGTCGGAGACCTGGACGGCAACCGTGCCCGTATCCTCTCCGCGCTGCGCGAGGCGGAGGAGTGGGGCGCGGACCTGGTGTGCTTCCCGGAGCTCGCCCTGAGCGGCTATCCCCCCGAGGACCTGCTGCTGAAGCGCGATTTCCTCCTCGCGTGCGGCGAGGCCCTGGCCCGGCTGGCGGGCGAGGTGGGAGAGACGCCCGTCCTGGTGGGCACGCCGGAGCTGGAGGAGGACGTCTTCAACGCCGCGGCGCTCATCCACCGCGGCGAGGTGACGGCGGTCTACCGCAAGCACTTCCTCCCCAACTACGGCGTCTTCGACGAGAACCGCTATTTCGCCGCCGGCGAGGAGGGGCTGGTGGTGGAGGTCGCCGGGGTGCGGGTGGGGGTGACCGTCTGCGAGGACATCTGGTATCCCGGCGGCCCCCTGGAGTCCGAGGTCGCCCTGGGGGGAGCGGAGGTGGTGGTCAACCTCTCCTCCTCGCCCTATCACCGCGGGAAGCAGCGCGTGAGGGAGAAACTGGTGGAGTCGCGCGCCGCCGACGCCGGGGCCGTGGTCGCCTACGTCAACCTCGTGGGGGGCCAGGACGAGCTGGTCTTCGACGGGGGCTCCATGATCATCCACCCCCTGGAGGGAAGGCTGGCCGCCGCGCCCCGCTTCCGCGAGCACATCCTCCTCCACGACCTCGACCTCTCCGGCCTCTGGGCCCGGAGGATGACCGAGCCCATACACAGGTACGTAAGGCAGGGCGCTCTTCGCAGGCCGGTGCGGGTCTTGAAGTTGGACGGACAACGGCGTCCGTCGGGCGGGGGGCGCCCTCTCCCTCCCGCGAAAGAGAGTGAGTCCCTCCTTCCCGAGGAGGAGGTGCTGCAGGCGCTCCTCCTCGGCCTGCGCGACTACGTGCGCAAGAACCGCTTCACCGACGTCCTCCTGGGACTCTCGGGAGGGATAGACTCCTCCCTCACCGCCGCCCTGGCCGCCATGGCCCTGGGCCCGGAGCGGGTGCACGCCGTGTTCATGCCCTCGCGGTTCACCTCCGAGGTCTCGCGCGAGGGGGCGGAAGCCGTGGCGCGGGCGCTGGGGATATCCCTGGAGACCTACGGCATCGACGCCGTACTTCAGGGATACCTCGATCACGCCGGAGGGTCCCTCGAGGGTCCAGCCCGCGAAATTGCCCTGGAGAACCTGCAGGCGCGCATCCGCGGCAACGTCGTCATGGCCATCTCCAACAGCCGGGGCTGGCTGGCCCTTGCCACCGGCAACAAGAGCGAGCTCTCCATGGGTTACTGCACCCTCTACGGGGACATGGCGGGAGGGTTCGCGGTGATCAAGGACCTGCTCAAGGGATGGGTCTACCGCCTCAGCCGCCACATCAACGCCAGGGAGGGACGCGAGATCATCCCCCGCGCGGTTATCGAGAGGGAGCCTTCCGCCGAACTGCGCGAGGGCCAGCGGGACACCGATTCCCTGCCCCCCTACGAGCTCCTCGACCCCATCCTCGAGGACTACATCGAAAACGGGCTCACGCTGGAGGAGATGGCCGCCAGGGGCCACGACCGCGCGCTGGTGGAGGAGGTGGTGCGCCGCGTGGATGCCAACGAGTACAAGCGCCGCCAGGCGCCTGTGGGGATAAAGATCACTCCCCGCGCCTTCGGCCGCGACTGGCGCCTCCCTATCTCCAAGCAAACGGGGTCAGGTCTTGAACCTTGAATTAGTTACCAATATATGGCAGAGTACTCAAGATTGCGGAATCCGTACGTCTTCCCCTCCCGGCGTTGCGGCGAGCCGCTCCCCGGGCTTCTCGAGCCTTGGCGCGCCGTCCCTGGGCGCGGCCCGGGACATGGCGCGCGGAGCGCGGGCTACTCCTTCGGCGGCGGGGGCTCCGTGACCGTTCCCGACGGAGGCTCCTCCACGGGCGGCTCGCCCGCAGCAGGTTTCCCCACGGCTTCCGGCCCGGGGGCGGCGTAGGTGCCGCCGCGGGATATGGCTCCCATGATCTGGGCGGCCAGCGCCTCCAGCACCCCGCCGTTGCCGCCCCCCGCCACCAGGATCTGGGGCACGAAGGAGACCCCGCTGCGGGAGAGGGCGTCCACGGAGTTGACCAGGGCGGTGGGCCCCTGCCCCAGCGCCTCCACCTGGGCCTTGTAAGCCTTGGCGCGGGCCATGCCCACCGCTTCCACCTCCGCGCCCCGGGCGGCCCCGGTCTCGCTGATGTAGTAGGCCTCGCCGTCGGCCTCCGCCTTGCGGGCGTTGGCGTTGTTGATCTTGATGTCCACCCCCACCTTGGACTTGGCCAGTTCCGCCTGCATGTCCGCGGTGCCCTTGGCCTGCTCGGTCTCGATGCGCTGGACCTGGGCGTCCTTCTGCTTCTGGAAGGTCTCGATCTCCTGGCGGGCGATCTCCCTCTCCGTGAGCACCCGCACCAGGTCCGGAGGGAAGACCACGTCCTGGATGTACACCCCCTTGGTCTCCACCTGGTAGTCGTCCAGCTTGGCGCGGATGTGGTCGTAGGCCTCCTCCTGCACCTTCTGGCGGGTCTCGATGAACTGCACCGCCTGCATGGACTGCAGCTTGTCGCGGAAGTGGTTGCCCACCGCCGCCTGCAGCACCTCGTTTACCAGGTTCTGCATGGTGCCCACCATGGAGATGACCTTGGGGGCGCGGGTATCCGGCACATGTATCTGCACCTGCAGGTCGATGGCGAAGATGAAGCCCTCGCGGGATTTGGCCACGATCTGCTTGAGCTGGCGGTCCAGGAGGTGCGCCTCGGAGGTGGCCTCGGCCCAGTTGAGGGTGAGGATGGCGGTGGGCACGATCTCCGCCTGGTAGACCCGGGGATTGATGGGGTACTTGCCGGTGCGCAGGGGCTCCTGCCAGATGCCGCGGTGCCCCGGCCGCACCAGCGAGCCGAACTTGAACTCCACCCCGGAGGTGTCCACGGTGGACAGCCCCACGTAGGCCTTGATCACCGCCACCTGTCCCTGTTCGACCACCAGCATGGGCACCAGCTCCACCCCCACCAGGAAGGGGTTGAGGGCGTAGGCGCCGTAGAGCAGGGGGTCGTGCTGCAGGCCGATCTTGCCCCCGTTGTCCAGGAAGGCCTGGAAATCCTGGTAGTTGTTGTGCAGGTTGTTCTTGCTCCCCAGCAGGGCCTCGATGAGCTCCAGGTCGCTGGCGCCCGCGGCCTCCATCTCCGCGATGTCCTCGAAGGCCCCCAGTCGGCTGGCGATGGCGCCCGAGGGGAGAGGATCGCCCTCGTAGGTGGTGACGATGCCCACCATGTCGATGAGGTGTTCGCCGCCCGGGCTGGGCTGGGGGGAGATGCGCACCAGGTCGAGGTGGCTGGGGTGCAGGCCGAAGGACTGGGGGGTGAGCACCCCGTCCCTGCCGGCCAGCTCCCTGAGCTCCGGGGACACGGGCACCCCGTACACCTGGTTCTTGGTCACCACCAGGAAGGCAACGGGATGGATGGGGACCATGGTGCCCGGCGGCAGCACCGGTCGCTGCACGCCTTTCTGGCCCCCGTTGGCGATGAAACCCTCGAGGTCGGTGAAGTTGCCGAACTCCTTCCTGTACACGGCGGACTTGGCGCCGATGGGCAGGGGTTCGCCCACCTGGGCGATGACCACCCCGATCTCCCCCGCGGGCACCTGCACCCAGGGGTACTTCTCCACGCGGAAGACGATCCAGAACTTGAAGCGCAGGCCGGGCATGAGCAGCTCGGCCTGGTAGCCCGCCTCGCCGCGGAAGGCGATGGGGTTGTCCTCGGAGAGCTTCTTGAGGGAGAAGCGCTTGATCACCAGCCCCACCTGCGTGGGCCCGATGCGCCGGAAAGAAGGCAGGACGAGAAGAAGGACGGGGACGATGACGGCGATCGCGACAGCCCAGCCCATGATGCCACCTCCGTTATCGAGATGAAACCAGCAACACGTGCGCGTTGCGCGCCCGAACCCAGTTTAACACGCGGCGGCGGTGGCAGGTATGCCGGTTCTTCCTCGCGGCATGGCGTTTCCGCGCGCGGTCAGTCGCCGGCTATGAGGTCGCGGTAGGCCTCGCCCGTGGGCGAGAGGAGACCAGCCTGGATGTTGGGCCATGCCGCCTGCCCGGACGCCCTCTGTATCTCGGCGTAGCCCATGCCGCGGCTTTCGCCGTAATCCAGGTAGGCGTAGAGGTACTGCATCCAGAAGGGAGAGAGGAACTCCATTTCCAGGCGGCGGGCGAGCCTCACCATCACCGCGAGGAAAGCCTGGTCCAGTGGGGCCCAGAAGCTGTAGGCGTCGCGGGCGAAGATGCCGGCAGCCCTCGCCGTGTCCTGCCCAGAGGCCAGCTCCGCGCTCGATGCCTTGTACAGCCAGCACTCGCTCACCGCCAGCCTCTTGCCCGCCGCGCGCGCTATCCCCGCGATGCGCTCCGCGCGGTCGAGGACGAAGTCGCCCTGGACGGGATAGAAGTGGATGTCAAGATAATCCAGATCGGTATTGGCGGCGAGGCTCTCGAAGTAGGCGAGGTCGTCCCAGCTCCCCGCGCCGGCGCCGATCCTCGTTCCGCCCCGCTCAAGGCCCGAGAGGATCCCGTTCACCAAGGCCGTCTGGTCGGCCACCGAGAAGGCGAGGCCGGTGTTGGCGCGCTGGGTCGAGGGCTCGTTCTCTACGGTCAGGTAATCGGGCGCCAGCTCCCGCAGCACCGTCTCGGCCATGGCCCGCTTCTCGCGTGTGTACTCCTCCAGGGTCAGCCCGGAGTAGTCAAACCCCAGCGGGGAGATCTCGGTGTTGGGGAAGACGCTGGTGGTCTCCACGATGAGGACGAGCCCGAGGGATCTCGCCTCCGCGGCCACCTGACGGTAGAAGTCGAGGTACTCCCCGCTGCGCGGGAAGTCGGGGTTCAGGGTGGGGTACTGGACGCTCAAAGTGACGCCCCCCAACCCCAGGGCCTTGAGCCTTGAGAGGATGACCTTGCAGGCTTCCAGGGTCAACGGCTCGAGCAGCTCCTCGCCGCGGTTGCCGTTGGCGGTGACCAGCTCAACGGAGAAGACGGTGTCTCCCTCATCGCCCTCGCGACTCGCGCCGAGGTGAGCGTCCAGCTCCGCGAGCCTGGCCTCGAGCTCCGCGTAGAGGGCATCGTACTCGGGCGGGACCTCGGCGGTCTCCTCCTGCGGCGGCTGTCCCTCGACGGCGGCCGGTTCGCCAGCCCCGCCACAGCCGCACGTAAGGGCCAGCGCTAATGCCAGCGGCATGGCTGCCAGCTTTTTCCGCCCAACGCGCCTCGCGGCGGTCTTTCCCCGTCTCATGGCTGCCCTCCCTCGGGTCGTGGCCCGGCGCCTACTTCTTGCGCACCGGGAACTGCAGCTCGGTGATGAGGTCCGCCTCGTCCCTGACCATGATGAGGTCGTTGTGGAAGATGGCGATGCCGGGCCCCATGAGCTCATAGCCGTTATCCGCGATCCAGCGCATGAGCTTGAGCTGAGAGTCCTGCACCCCGGAATGGGGGCCCTTGTGCACCATGTAGGCGACCTCGACGGCGGGCACCGTCTTCACGCCCACCTCGCCGGTCTCGGCCATCTCCACTATCTCCCGTGGCGGCTCCAGCGGCCTCATAAGTACACCTCCTGCCACGCACTCATCCCCGCGCAGGGGAACATCTGCCTGAGGAGATTATAGGCCTTTTCGCCCATGCCTGCCCCGTGAGGCCGTGGATACCGGCGGCATCGGCCTGTCGTAAAGTCCCCGGAGTGTCCCCGGGATACCGTGCGTGCGCGGGGGGCGGCTTTTTATCCGCGCCGGACGCGCTTCAATGCGCGGGCACGGCAGGCTTGGTCCATATCGGGATACTCGACCCTGTAGGGAGAGCTTCCATGCGTGGGCACAACGGGAGGCGGGGCGATCGGCATCCTCGATCCGCGTTCACCGCATGGGGGGAGCCGTGAAGGGGGTGAACCGGAGTGGCGAGGATATGAGCCGGCGGTCCGGCGGCCTCACGGAAGAGTGTCAGCGGAGCGATTCCAGGAAGGCCTCGAGGCGGGTGGAGATCTGCCCCTCCTGGTACTCGCGCTCGTCCACGCAGTCGCCGTCCAGGATGAGGGTTGGGACGCCGATCTCCTGCAGTGCCTCCCTGACCAGTTGAGCGCCGCCGCAGCTCTGGCGGCATCCCCAGTGGTTGTAGTGGATGGCGCCGTGCACGCGGTAGTCGCGTGCCAGGCGCGCGAGGTGGCGCGCCCGCCTCTCCGCCGGGCCCACCAGGAAGTGCCCCGCCACCTTGGCCGCGAGGGAGAGGAAGGGGCTCTCCGGGTCCAGCTCTTCCCAGGTGGCGTGGGTGTATTCCTCGCACACCAGGCGCGCGCCGTGGCGCTCCAGGGCGTCGAAGATGCCCTGGGCGTACCAGGGCTTGAGGTGCATCCACATCAGGCGTATCGCGTCCCCTCCCGCGCAGCCCCTCTCCTCCAGCTCCCCGGCCAGCAGGCGGTAGTACTCCGCGCCCTCGCGGGAGCCCATGCTCCCCGCCAGCACGCTGATGCCCCCCATGGCGTCCTTGCCGTCCAGGGTGCAGTCGTCCCGCTTGCGCATCTCCTCCACGCGGCGCATGGCGCGCAGGGCCAGGTTGGAAAAGGAGACGGCTTCTGCCATCTTTTTCCTCCCCTCCCCGGCGTCCATCCCCGCGAGGGAGAGCATGGCGGCGGCGCACTCCTCCATCTGCTCCGCCAGGATCTCGAGGTCCTCTTCCTCTCCGGAGAGGGGAACGTCCAGCACGCGGTGGGGAGCCCCGTAGAGGTCCGCGGCGAATGAGAAGGAGAGGGGGGCGGAATCGCAGGGGTAGTTGACGGCCAGGAGGAGGTCCGGCTCGGGGAGGAATCCTTCCAGCGCACACCCCAGGACGCAGCGGTGGTAGGAGCAGGCGTCGGAGGAGAAGCCCTCCTCGCCGGCGCGGTCGATGAAGCGGGGCGCGAGCCCCGCCGAGGCCACCACCGCCGCGGCCATCTCGGGATAGAAGGGGATGCAGCCGGAGCCGATGATGAGCTCGCTGGGGAAGAGCAGGTTCGACCACACCACGGGCGCCCGGCGCAGGTAGGCGTCGCGCGTGGCGCGGATGAAGTAGGAGAGGGATACGCGGTCGGCCTTCCACTGCGGGCGGTTGAGGGGGGAGCGCGCCAGGGTATCCACCGTCCTCCAGAAGAGGCGGGAGCGGAAGGTGGCCGGCGAGAGCCTGTCCAGGTAGCGGTCCCTTATATCCTCCACCAGGCCCATGCGGGAGACCTCCTTGTCAATCCGCTCGTTTCCGGCCGGCCGGTCTCCTCCCCCGTCCCGAGGCCTCACAGCATCTCCAGGAAGGCCTCCACGCGGGTGAGGAGCTGGCCCACGTGGCCGTCGGCATAATCGCTCTCCAGGCGCAGCAGGGGGATGCCCTCCTCGCGCAGCCTCTTCTGCACGCGGGGAAAATCGTAGAGGTAGGGATCGCAGAACTTCAAGCCCGCGTAGATCCCCCCCCGCGCTCCCGTCCCCCGCACCTCCTCCACCAGGTCGTCCGCGCGCCTGCGCGCGTCCGCCATGCGGGCGCAGGGCCTGCGCTCCAGGTACCCCCGGGCCAGGGACGCGCACAGCCCCTCCCGGTCGTCTCCCGCGGGCTGGGTGGAGGAGGAGAAGGCGCGGTCCCCGTTGCAGAGGTCCAGGCGGACCACCTCGGCTCCCGCCGCGTCGAGGGCCGAGACCAGCCCCTCGGGATTGAGCAGGTTCCCGGTGAGGAGCACGGGGACTCCCCCCGCGCGGGTCCCGCCCGCCTCCATCCCCGGACTCTCGTCGGCGGGGGTGGACTGGAAGCCCATGGCCAGGCGGAGGCGCGCCGCGCCGCTCAACCCCCGCGCCCTCTCCAGGTAGGCGAGGCGCCGCTCCTCGCGCCGGCGCGCGGCCTCGCGCAGCGAACGCGCGTCGATGGCGCGGCCCGTGAAGTCCTCCAGCGCCGCCAGGAGGCGGAGGAACTCCCGAGCCAGGTGACGCTCGCCCGCGCGGTCCTGGTTGCGCGGCAGGTCGAGGAGGTGCACGAAATGCTCAGGGAAGCGCGCCCGCCAGGCGTCGTGGAGGCGTCGCATGCCGTCGCAGGAGTTCACGAAGACGGCGTGGCGGCTCACCCTCGCGCCTCCCGCCCCCTCCCCGTCCGTGACCGAGGCCAGGCAGGCGCGCACGTAGGGGCAGATGGCCTGGTGCAGGAAGGCATCGGCGGCCTCCAGCCGCGCGGGGTCGCCGAAACGCCGCACCGGCGTCAACCCCGCGGCGTCCAGGATCTCCAGCGGGGTGTAGGCGCAGAACCAGCCTACGGCGTTCTCCTCCGACATCGCTCGCTCCCTTGTCCTCCGCGTGCGGCGCCATGATCGTGGCCATGGACCCCGCGCCGCGGCGCGAGATAAAATCCCTCCGGCGCGGGTATATTATATAAAACGCCTCGCCGGCCGGGGTTACGGCAGGGCGGCGGGCAAGCGGAAAAAAGGAGGAAAAGGCAATGGACAAGTACGAGTGCACCATCTGCGGATACGTCTACGATCCCGAGAAGGGAGACCCCGACGCGGGTATCGCCCCCGGGACCGCCTTCGAGGACCTGCCGGACGACTGGGTATGCCCCCAGTGCGGCGCGGACAAGGACATGTTCGAGAAGCTGTGAGCGTTGACCTCATGCGTTGAGGCGGGAAAAGGAACAGGGGAGGTGCCATGCTGCCGGTTAAGGTCAGCGAGGGAGTGCACTGGGTGGGTGCCCTCGACCCCCAGCTGAGGATCTTCGACATCATCATGAAGGCCGACCACGGCACCACCTACAACGCCTATCTCATCACCGGAGGTGAGAAGACAGCCGTGGTCGATACGGTGAAAGCGCCCTTCTACGAGGAGTTCATCGCCAACATCCGTTCCCTGGTGGACCCCCGCGATATCGCTTACGTGGTGGTGAACCACACCGAGCCCGACCACTCGGGCTCGCTGGCGCGCTTCCTGGAAGACGCTCCCAACGCGAGGGTGGTGTGCGACCGCCAGTGCAGGAACTTCGTGAAGAACATCCTCAACCGGGACGTGGACCCGCTGCTGGTGCAGGACGGCGACCTCCTCGACCTGGGAGGAGGGGCGGAGCTGCGCTTCATCCACGCTCCCTTCCTGCACTGGCCGGACACCATGTTCACCTACTACGGCCGGGACGGCGTGCTCTTCACCTGCGACTTCCTGGGCGCCCACTACTGCGACGACCGCATCTTCGACGACCTGGTGAACGACTACTCCCATGCCTTCGAGTACTACTACCTGGTCATCTTCAGGCCCTTCAAGAAGTACGTGCTGGAGGCCATCGAGAAGATAAAGGACCTGGACATCAGGGCCATCGCCACCAGCCACGGCCCGGTGCTGCGCGGCGATCCCCGGGCTTACGTGGAGAAGTACCGGTCCTGGAGCCTGAAGCCGGAGCCCGCGGAGGAGAAGAGCCTGCTGGTATTCTATGCCAGCGCCTACGGCAACACCGCGGCCCTGGCGGAGAGCATAGCCAGGGGAGCGCGCGAGGAGGGGGCGAGGGTGGCGGTCATGGACGTGGCCTCCACCGAGCTGGGCCTGATGATCGACCGCATCGAGGCGTCGGACGGCATCGCGGTGGGTTCCGCCACCATCAACGGGGACGCGGTGGAGCCGGTCTGGTACCTGCTCTCGCACCTGGCGACCCTGAACCTCAAGGGGAAGGTGGGCGCGTCCTTCGGCTCCTACGGCTGGAGCGGGGAGGCCCCCAAGCTCATCGCCGAGCGGCTCAGGGGATTGAAGTTCAAGGTGGAGGAGGAGCCGCTGCGGGTCAACCTGGTCCCCACGGAGGAGGACCTGCGCGAGGCGGAGGATTTCGGGCGCCGCATAGCGCGCTCGCTGTAGATCGGTCGGGAGCCGCGGCGTTGCCGGGCGCCGGATGCATGCGTGCCGGGCATTGACCTCGCTGCGCTCCGTCAAGGCGCC
>FWPV01014185.1_pt1 | contig 11760 bp, 14 predicted proteins | sample 2228371 | NCBI WGS metagenome assembly FWPV01 (sample SAMEA103939776, study PRJEB20133) | metagenome | reverse complement strand
GGGCGTTTTAGAACGCGCCGGCGGGGGTCTCGGCGTACTGACCGCCCTTGCGGTAGCGATAGAGGTAGCTCGGCACGATGGCTTCAACGGCCGTCGGCGTCACGCCGGCCTCGGCCAGACCGGGCAGGCCCTGCTCGGCGACATTGTCGCTCTTGAGCATCTGGACCTGATCGCTGGTCAGCGGCGGCGGGATGACGCCCGCGACGAGGTCGCCCAGCGAGCCGATCAGCGAGGCCACCTGCCAGGGCAGGGGGATCAGCGGCCGGTTGCGGCCGGTCTCCACCAGGATCAGCTCGAGGATCTCGCGCATCGTGTAGACGGTCGGGCCGCCCAGCTCGTAGGTCACGCCCGCCGCTGCGGGGTTGGCGACGGCCTGGGCGACCACGGCGGCGACGTCGCCGACGAACACCGGCTGGAAGCGGGTGTCACCGCCGACCAGCGGCAGGACCGGCGCCAGGGCGGCCATCTGGGCGAAACGGTTGAAGAAGTCGTCCTCGGGGCCGAACACGATCGAGGGCCGCACGATGGTGGCGCTCGGGAAGGCTTCGCGCACGGCGGCCTCGCCTTCGCCCTTGGAGCGGGCGTACTTGGCGGGGCTGTCCACGTCGGCGCCGATGGCGCTGACATGGACCAGATGCTTGACGCCGGCCTTGGCGGCGGCCTCGGCGACGTTGCGCGCGCCCATGGTGTGCACCGACAGGAACTTCTGGCGGCCGCTCTCGAAGAGCACGCCCACCAGGTTCACGCAGCCCTCGGCGCCGTCCAGCGCGCGGGTCACCGAGGCCGGGTTGCGGACATTGGCCTGCACCACCTCGATCTGGCCGACGTCGCCCAGCATGCGCATCTTGTAGGCGAGGTTGGGCTGGCGCACGGCCACCCGTACGCGATGGCCCGCCTTGGCGAGCGCCCGCACGACCTGACCGCCCACGAAACCGGAGCCGCCGAACACCGTGACCAGACCTTGCATCATCATTCCTCGTACATGCGATACGGCCGGAATTAGACGACCGCGCGCCGGTTCGCAACGAAATCACGATTTGTCGTTTTTTCGCTGTTGACGTGGCCGGAGGCTTTCCCTAAACGTCCCGGCCTCGCGGCGACCTAACCGGTTGCGCCAGCGGGCCCAGGTGGCGGAATTGGTAGACGCGCTGGCTTCAGGTGCCAGTGACCGAAAGGTCGTGGAGGTTCGAGTCCTCTCCTGGGCACCACCCCCTTACCAAGCTTCTTCGTGAAGCGTGGGGTGGCGCCGAGAGTTCCCCGGATAGCTAATCCGTTCATCGTGAGTATAAGTGTCGCGCGCTCACATCGATCGCGTGGTTCGACGCGTCGGCGCGTCGAGACTTCGCCGGAGACGTCTTAGAGTTGGCTAATTTCGTTCACGAGGGCGATCTGCCCGACGGCGTCTTCGAAGGCGCAGAGATCATCGCGATTGATTCGGAGACCATGGGTCTGCGCCTGCGGCGCGATCCGTTGTGCGTGGTGCAGCTGTCGTCCGGCGACGGCGACGCCCATGTCGTGCGGCTCAGCCGTCCTGACTACGACTGCCCCAACCTCAAGGCGCTGCTGACGAATCCGAAGGTCCTGAAGCTTTTTCACTTCGGACGCTTTGATATCGCCATGTTCGAACTCCATCTGGGTGTTGTGACCGCACCCGTCTATTGCACCAAGATCGCCAGCAAGCTGGCCCGCACCTATACCGACCGTCACGGCCTGAAGGACGTGACGCGCGAGTTGCTGGGCGTTGAGCTGTCGAAAGTCCAGCAGTCGTCGGACTGGGGCGCCCCGTCGCTCAGCGTCGACCAGGTGGCCTACGCCGCCTCGGATGTGCTGCACCTGCACGGTCTTCGCCTGAAACTGAACGCCATGCTCGAGCGCGAGGGCCGCATGGCGCTGGCTCAGCACGCCTTCGACTATCTCCCCCACCGCGCCTCGCTGGACCTGGCCGGTTGGGAGGAGATGGACATCTTCGCCCACAGCTAAAGGACGCCATGCAGCCCGCCGTGGTCATGACCGGACGATCGATGAGCGCCGACCTCGGCCGCTGGCGTCGTCGCTCGCGCCGTGTGCTGGCTGCGCGCATTGTCTTGCCCGCCGCGATCGGCCTGCTGCTGCTGGCGGTGGTCGCGCAGGTGGGGTGGCGAACCTATATGGCCGCCTCCCGCGCTCCGGCGGAGGCCCGTACTGAAATTCGCCTGATCACGCCCAGGTTCTATGGGCAATCGACGGACGGCCGCAGTTTCATGATCACGGCCCGCTCGGCGGTCCGTGACGACGCCGACCCGCGCCGCATCATTCTGGAAGAGCCGGCCCTGACCCTGGACCTGGGCTCGCCGACCCCAACGCGCATGACCGCCAAGCACGGCGTCTACCGGCAGGACACCTTCGGGCTGAACCTGAAGGACGATGTTCGCCTGGACGACGGCGCGGGCTATCGCTTCGCGTCCGAGGAATCGTTCGTCGACACCAAGACGGGCGATGTCCGCGGCGAAAGCACGATGAATGGCGAAGGGCCCAGCGGACAGGTGCAATCCCAGGCCTACTCCGTATATGACAAGGGCGATCGCATCGTTTTCCGGGGCGGGGTTCGCGCGCGGTTCGAACGGCAGTAAAGAAGAAATTGCGCGGGTTCGCTTCGGACGTGAGCCGCGACGGATGAGGACATGGTTCTGATGAAGCGATGGACGGCTGCGGCGGTGACCGCGTTGATCCTGTCTGGGATGGGGGCCGGCGGCGCTGCGCAGGCGCGGCAGAGCGTGTCCAGCGCGCCCATCGACGTCTCCGCCGATGAGCAGCAGACGTTCAACAGCACCTGCACGACGATCTTCATCGGCAATGTCGAGATCCTGCAGAACCGCTCACGGCTGCGCGCCCAGAAGGTGACGATCATCAGCGCCAAGCGCGCGGGCGGCGAGACCGGCTGCGGCGCGGCCCAGCGCATGGAGGCCGAGGGCGGGGCCTATCTGGTCGGCGACCAGATCGCCGTCGGCATCCTTGAACCGAGGGTCGAGAGCCGTGGCCGGTGCCCCGCCGAGCCCGACCAGCAGAACGCCCGTGGCGATCGCGCCGTCTACACCTTCAGCAACAACACGGCGGTCCTCACGGGTGACGTCATTCTGGTGAAGGGCAAGGATGTCGCGCGCGGCGACCGCCTGACCGTCAACACCAAGACCAACGACGCCAAGCTCGAATCGACGGCCTCGGGTCAAAACCCCAAGCGCCGCGTGCGCGCGGTGTTCTACCAGGACGACACTCAGACGTCCGACGCGCCGGCCGCGGCCGAGCAGCGCTAGGATCCCGAATGACCCTGACCTCCAACGACATGGACGGCCTGTTCGTCGATTCCGTGGGCAAGTCGTTCGGCGATCGTCCGGTCGTCAAGAACGTGTCCCTGCGCTTGAAGCGCGGCGAGGTGGCCGGCCTTCTGGGCCCCAACGGCGCGGGCAAGACGACCTGTTTCTACATGGTTACAGGCCTGATCGCCGCCGACTACGGCGCGATCTATCTGGACGGCGAGAACATCACCGCCCAGCCGATGTTCCAGCGCGCCCGCCTGGGCGTGGGCTACCTGCCGCAGGAAGCCTCGATCTTCCGGGGGATGACGGTCGAGCAGAACGTCATGGCCGTGGTCGAAATGCGCGAGCGCGATCCGCGCAAGGCCCGCGAGCAGGTCACCGGCATTCTTGAGGAGCTGCGGATCACCCATATCCGCAAGTCGCCGGCTGTGGCCTTGTCGGGCGGCGAGCGTCGCCGCGTGGAAATCGCCCGCGCCCTGGCCAGCGAACCGTCGTTCATGCTGCTGGACGAGCCCTTCGCCGGCATCGACCCCCTGGCGATCGCCGATATCCGCGAGGTGATCGGCTACCTCAAGGGCCGTGGGATCGGCATCCTGATCACCGACCACAACGTCCGCGAGACGCTCGACATCATCGATCGCGCCTCGATCATCCACGCGGGTGAGGTTCTGTTCGAGGGCTCGCCGCGCGAGATCGTCGAAAACCCGGAAGTGAAGCGTGTTTATCTGGGCGAGAGCTTCACCGAGCCGCGTCTGGGCGACTAAGGCCTTGTTTCGCAAGGCCTAAGCCTTTTTTCGGGACACTCGGTCGCACCGGCCCGATTATTGCAGGCGTTCGCGACCCGTTAACCAGAACCGCTCTTCAATGGCGTTCGATAGTTTTTCGTACGTCAGGAGGGCGCATTGGCGCTCAGCCATCGACTAGAGCTCCGGCAGGGCCAGGGCCTCGTCATCACCCCGCAACTGCAGCAGGCCATCAAGCTGCTGCAGCTGTCGAACATCGAGCTCGACGCCTTCGTCGAGGCCGAGCTGGAGCGCAATCCGCTCCTGCAACGCGATGAGGTCGATCACGAGCCGGCGGGCGAGGTCGAGGCCGAGCGCGACGCGAGCCTGACCCAGGTCGACGCGGTGGCCGACACCACGGCCGGGCGCGAGATGGACACGCCCTCCGACGATGTCTCGCCCGGCGAGCGCGCCACCGGAGATGGGGCCGAAGCCGAGCATGCCGGCGGCCAGATCGATTGGTCGCGCGCGGGCGGCGGCGGCTCGTTCGAGAGCGACGAGGGCTATGAGAGCGCCCTCACCGACACGCCGACCCTCGCTGCGCACCTCCGGACGCAGCTGGTCCAGGCCGCGCTGTCGCCGGCCCGCAACGCCATCGCCGAGATCCTGATCGACGCCGTCGACGAGGGCGGCTATCTGCGCCTGGACGTCGCCGAGCTGGCCGATCGCCTGGGCTGCGCGCTGGAGGTCGTCGAAGACACCCTGACCGTCCTGCAGGGCTTTGAGCCGGTCGGCGTCTTCGCCCGCGACGTGCGCGAGTGCCTGGCGCTGCAGCTGAAGGATTTGAACCGCTACGACCCGGCCATGGCCGCGATGCTCGATCACCTGGAGCTTCTGGCCAAGCGGGACATGGCGGGCCTGCGCCGGATCTGTGGCGTCGATGAGGAAGACCTCCGCGACATGATCGCCGAGATCCGGTCGCTGAACCCGCGTCCGGGCGCGGCCTATCACAGCGAGCCGGCCGAGACCCTGGTGCCCGACGTCATGGTCCGCGAGGGCCTTGGCGGCATGTGGCACGTGGAATTGAACACTGACACCCTGCCGCGCGTGCTGGTCGACCAGCGCTATCACGCCCGGGTCTCGAAGGGCGCGCGCAGCGACCAGGAGAAGACCTTTGTCGCCGACTGCATGGCCTCGGCCAACTGGCTGGTGAAGAGCCTGGACCAGCGCGCCAAGACCATCCTGAAGGTCGCCAGCGAAATCGTCCGCCAGCAGGACGGTTTCCTCGCGTTCGGCGTCGAGCACCTGCGTCCGCTGAATCTGAAGACCGTCGCCGACGCCATCGGCATGCACGAGAGCACCGTCAGCCGCGTGACCTCGAACAAGTACATCGCCACCCCGCGCGGGGTGTTCGAGCTGAAGTTCTTCTTCACCTCGGCCATCCAGTCGTCGGAAGGCGGCGAGGCCCACTCGGCCGCCAGCGTACGTCACAAGATCAAGGGCCTGGTCGACGCCGAGAAGTGTGAAGCCGACGTCCACTCCGATGATCGCATCGTGGAAATTCTCAAGGCGGCCGGGGTCGACATCGCCCGCCGGACCGTGGCCAAGTATCGCGAGGCCATGCGGATCCCCTCGTCGGTGGAACGCCGCCGCCTGATGAAGGAAGCGGTCTAGAGCGCCGCTTCTTTTTCGTCTCCCGCGCGTTCTCCGGCGGGCCGAGAGGATTTGATGACCGAGAAGAGTCTGGCCGATGTGATCGAGGGCTTCGGCGAGGACGCCAGCCCCACCCTGACCGTCGGACAAATGCTGGCCGCGTTCGACAGTCGCGCCTTTGGCGCGATGCTGCTGGTCTTTGGTCTTCTGAACACCCTGCCGCTTCCGCCCGGGTCTTCGACCATCCTGTCTTTGCCGATCCTGTTGCTGGCGCCGCAGATCGCTCTGGGGGCCGCTACGCCCTGGTTGCCACGCGGCGTCGTAGACAAGCCGCTGAAGCGCGACGACCTTCGCGGCCTTTTTCGCCGGCTGGGGTCGATCGTGCGCAAGATGGAGCTGATCACTCGTCCCAGGCTGCGGCCTTTGTTCGCACCCTTGGGCGAAAGAGCGATCGGCGTGGTCTGCACCCTGCTGGCCTTGGTGCTGGTCCTGCCCATCCCGCTGGGCAACCTGGCGCCGGGCGCGACGGTGGCCGTCCTGGCCCTGGCCCTGCTCCAACGGGACGGAATCCTGGCCCTGCTGGGCTATCTGATGGCGGTGGGGAGCGGAGCGCTTCTCTTTGTCAGCGCTCACGTCGTTGTGCTGGGCGCGCGCAAGCTTCTGGGCGTGTTTTCGGGGCTCCTTTGAGGCCGCCCAAAAGCCACGAAAGGGCCGCTTGACACCCGTTCGAGACAGGCGCGTTGTATCGATATGCAAGTCCAAGTCTCCGGCAAGCATGTCGACGTTGGTGAGGCTCTGCGAGCGCGAGTCTCCGACGAAATCGCTCAAAGCATCGGCAAATACTTCGATCGCGGCGGAGCCGCCGAGGTCGTGGTCAGCAAGGATGGCTACGCCTTCCGTGTCGATTGCTCGGTCAAGCTGGCTTCGGGTCAGCAGCTCATCAGCCACGGGTCGGGAGGTGACGCGCATGCGGCCTTCGACGCCGCCTTGGCTAAGATCGATACGCGGATCAGGCGCTATAAGAGGCGGCTGAAGAGCCACTCTGCGGCGGCGACCGCCAAACAGGTCGAGAACGCCGCCATGTTCGTTCTGCGCGCGCCGGAAGGCGATGATGCGGATGACGATTGGGATGTCGAAGCCGACCACCCGACGGGCGCGCCCGCGGCGATGGTCATTGCGGAAACCCAGGCCGCGATGAAGACAATGACCGTTTCCATGGCTGTCATGGAACTGGACTTGACCGCATACCCGGCAATCGTGTTTAGGAACGCCGCCCACGGGGGCATCTCTGTGGTGTATCGGCGTCCAGACGGGAATATCGGCTGGATCGACCCCGAACGCACGAAGTCGAACGGACACGGGTCAACCGCGAGCTAACCAGACCGTGTCATGGTCTGGCGCCGTCGGTGGATTTCCGTCGACGGCGCCAAGGCGGTCGGAAACTAGCGAGCGTTGGAAGTCCATGACCATTGGCGACCTTCTAGAGCCCGGAGCGGTGGCGCTGCGCGCCAGCGCTCCCGGCAAGCGCCAGGCGCTTTCGATGGTCGCCGACGTCGCGGCTCGCGTGCTTGGCGTTGATCCCGAGGCCGCGCTGGACGGTCTCATCGAGCGAGAAGCCGCAGGCTCCACCGGGGTGGGCGAGGGCGTCGCGATCCCGCACGCCCGGTTGGACGGCCTGGACCGCGTTCGCGCGGTCGTCGTGCGTTTGGATACGCCGGTCGCGTTCAACGCGCTCGATGACAAGCCTGTGGATCTGCTTGTGGCGCTCTTCGCGCCGAGAGACGCCAACGCTCAGCATTTGCGGGCTCTGGCGCGGGTGGCGCGGATGATGCGTCAACCCGAGACCCGCGCCGCTGTGCGTCAGGCCGGCTCGGCGGACGCGATTCATGTCTTGCTGACGGACGAACCGGCCAGTACGGCCGCCTGACGACCTTCCAGCCTTAGTGCACTGACACCGGCGCCAACTCGTGCGCGAGGGCGGCGGCGATCGCTGTGTCGCGGTCGATCATCACCGCTAGGCGTGCGCCGTCGGCCCGGCATACGGCATACAGGGTCTGGTCCGGTGAAAGATCGAAGCCTTCTACGCCCTCCGGGGCGTCGGCAAGGATCTCGGCGGCCTTGATCGGCCGGACATAGACGAGGTCTGGCGCGCCAAGAGCCGCGAAGGCTTCGTGCGTGAACGGTCGTCTCTGTTGCGTGTTGGGCGTCATAGGACCACCTCCTTGGTTTAGGGAACGCGCCGTGCTCCGCGCGGTTCAGACCGCGAGAGCTCAAGGCGGGTTCTGCGCGGCGACTCAGCCCGCGCTGCGGATCGGGATCTTCTTCACCAGGCGCTCGGGCGACGGGCGGGCCAGGTCGATGTGCAGCAGGCCATGCTCCAGCGTGGCGGCCGTAACTTCCATGCCCTCGGCAAGGACGAAAGTGCGCACAAAGCCGCGCGCCGCGATCCCGCGATGAAGGAAGGCTCGCTCAGCCTCGGCGCGGCCGTCTGCGGTCTCGCGCTTGCCGGCGACGACCAGTTGGCCGCCCTCGACGGTCACGTGCAGCTGCTCGGGCGAAAAGCCCGCGACGGCCAGCGTGATGCGAACGCCGCCGTGCTCGGCCTGCTCGACATTGTAGGGCGGATAGCTTTCCGAAGCGGCCTTGGCGGCGCGCTCGATCAGGTCTCGGGTGTGTTCGAAGCCCAGCAGGAAGGGGCTGTCGAACAGGATCGTCCGGGTCATCGCGAAGTCCTCGCTCAAGCGACTTCGTTCGCGCAGACCAACCCGAGGATCGGCGTCGATCAGCGCGACACGAAGCCAGACATGGCGCGCGATGGGGGTCGGTTCAAGAGGAGGGGAGAAGCGAGAGCCCAAAATGGACAAGGCCCGGACGTTTCCGTCCGGGCCTTGATGGTGGAGCTAAGCGGAGTCGAACCGCTGACCTCTTGAATGCCATTCAAGCGCTCTACCAGCTGAGCTATAGCCCCAATTTTTCTAAGAGAACCTTGCGGTAACTCTCGGAAATCCTTGGTCTCTTCGGCGTTTCGACTGGTGTCGCTCCCCGAAGAGGCGCGGAAACTAGTCCGGGATTTTTCTGGGATCAAGTCTCTTCTCGAACTTTTTTCGAGAAAAATCTCGGAGCCCCAAAAACGCCTGTGGACAGCCGGTTTCGATCGCGTCGGAACCGGCTGTCCGCTGGATCAGTCGTCGACGCCCTCGCCCGGGAGACCTTCGATCTCCTCGTCGAGAATGTCTTCGTCGTCCTCGTCCTCGAGGAACGGAACGTCGTCGCCGTCTTCATCGGCGAGGTCTTCGTCCTCGGCGAAATCGACGCCCAGATCGTCACCGCCGGCCGGAGTCGGCGCGCCCGGATCGACATCTTCGTCGTCGGTTTCGACGACGTCGGCCTCGGCGGCCTCGTCGATTTCCGGGGTCTCATCGACCTCGTCCTCGTAGCCGTCGACCTCCTTGGGCGCGACCACTTCCTTTTCGTCGTCGGCGTCGTAGTCCGGCGTGACGGCGCGGGCGCGGACGCGGCGCGACTTCAGGGCCTCTTCGGGGTCAAACTGCTCGCCGCATTTGGGGCAAACAGCAGGACGACGGTTGAGGTCGTAGAACTTCGATTGGCAGTTGGGGCAGATTTGTTTTGCGCCCAGGTCGGGATTGGCCAAGTTGGCGACCCTTTGATCCGGATGGGAAAAGCGGCGGGTCACTTGCCATGGCGCGAGCCCGCTGTCAAAAGCAAACCCCTTCGCGAAAACCACCAAGTACTAAGGAGCCGGTTTCGGCATGTCGCTGGCTGGATTGAAGAGCGCCCCCGGAGGCGCTCTGCGAGGGATCGTGCGCGCTCCGGGAGACAAGTCCATTTCGCACCGTTCGATGATCCTGGGCGCGCTGGCGACCGGGACGACGACGGTCGAGGGCTTGCTTGAAGGCGACGATGTTCTCGCCACCGCCCGGGCCATGCAGGCCTTCGGCGCGCGGATCGAGCGGGAGGGCGTCGGCCGCTGGCGGATCGAGGGCAAGGGCGGCTTCGAGGAGCCGACCGATGTCATCGACTGCGGGAACGCCGGCACCGGCGTGCGGCTGATCATGGGCGCGGCGGCGGGTTTTGCGATGTGCGCCACCTTCACGGGCGACCAGTCGCTGCGCGGACGCCCGATGGGCCGCGTTCTGGACCCCCTGGCCCGCATGGGCGCGACCTGGCTGGGTCGCGACAAGGGTCGCCTGCCGCTGACCCTGAAAGGTGGCAACCTGCGGGGCCTGAACTACACCTTGCCCATGGCCTCGGCCCAGGTGAAGTCCGCCGTGCTGCTGGCGGGCCTGCACGCCGAGGGCGGCGTAGAGGTCGTCGAGCCCGAGGCCACCCGCGACCATACCGAGCGCATGCTACGCGCCTTCGGGGCCGAAGTGATCGTCGAGGACCGTAAGGCCGGCGACAGGACCTTCCGCCATGTGCGCTTGCCCGCAGGCCAGAAGCTGAGCGGAACCCACGTCGCCGTGCCGGGCGATCCGTCCTCGGCCGCGTTCCCGCTGGTGGCCGCCCTGATCGTTCCGGGCTCGGAGGTGACCGTCGAGGGCGTGATGCTCAACGACCTACGCACCGGCCTGTTCACGACGCTGCAGGAGATGGGCGCGGATCTCGTGATCTCGAACGTGCGCGTCGCCAGCGGCGAGGAGGTCGGCGACATCACCGCCCGCTATTCTAAGCTCAAGGGCTTGGTCGTGCCGCCCGAGCGCGCGCCGTCGATGATCGACGAGTATCCGATCCTGGCCATCGCCGCCGCCTTCGCCGAGGGCGAGACGGTGATGCGCGGCGTCGGCGAGATGCGCGTCAAGGAAAGCGACCGCATCAGCCTGACGGCCAACGGCCTGAAGGCTTGCGGCGTCCAGGTCGTCGAAGAGCCGGAGGGCTTCATCGTCACCGGGACCGGCCAGCCGCCGAAGGGCGGAGCGACCGTCGTCACCCATGGCGACCACCGCATCGCCATGAGCCACCTGATCCTGGGCATGGCCGCCCAGGAACCTGTGGCGGTGGACGAGCCGGGCATGATCGCCACCAGCTTCCCGGGCTTCGCCGACCTCATGCGGGGCCTCGGCGCGACGCTGGGCGAGGTCTAGCATGGCGTTCATCATCGCCGTCGACGGTCCGGCCGCCTCGGGCAAGGGCACGGTCGCAGGCCGCCTGGCGGCGCTCTACGACTATCCGCTTCTGGACACCGGCTTGCTGTATCGGGCGGTCGGCGTCGAGATCCTGGACGGCGCCGGCGATCTCGACGATCCGATCGCGGCAGAGGCCGTGGCGCGGGCGCTCGACCTGTCGGCGCTGGGCCGGGCCGAGGTGCGCACCCGCGCGGCCGGCGAGGCCGCCAGCCGCTGCGCGGTGCATCCGGGGGTTCGCGCAGCCCTGCTGGACCTGCAGCAGTCGTTCGCGGCCCGCGAGCCGGGCTCGGTGATCGACGGCCGAGACATCGGCACGGTGATCGCGCCCCACGCGCCGGCCAAGCTCTATGTCACCGCCCGTCCCGAGGTGCGCGCCGAGCGTCGTTGGAAGCAGCTGGTCGGACAGGGCGAGGACGTCGCCTTCGAGGATATTCTGGCCGACATCCACAAGCGCGACGCCCGCGACGGCGGCCGCAAGGACGCCCCCATGACGCAGGCGCCCGACGCCGTCTTGCTCGACACCTCGGAAATGACTATAGAGCAGGCCTTCGATGCGGCCCGCCGTATCGTCGAGGACGCGCGCGCCCGTCACCGGCTCTAGCCGGAGAGGGCAAATCCACCGCCGGCCTCGCCGCGATCAAGAACATCGCGGGCCCGCTTTCAAACCCACTTCATCCGGAATCCCGAGAACCGTCTTTCCGGCGGCGCTCACCCAAGGGCTTCCCCCAACCTAGAGACCAAAGATCAGCATGGCTGACGATATGAGCTTCAACCCGACGCGCGACGATTTCGAAGCGCTCCTCAACGACTCCATGGGCGGCCGCGACAGTGGCTGGATTCAGATATACAACGAAGACGCTCAGGAAGCCTACGACGCCACCATCATGGGGTTCCCCATCGCCGAGCACCCCGATGTCCGGCTGCCAGTCATGAATATGTATGACGGCT
>FWPV01008702.1_pt1 | contig 11762 bp, 9 predicted proteins | sample 2228371 | NCBI WGS metagenome assembly FWPV01 (sample SAMEA103939776, study PRJEB20133) | metagenome | reverse complement strand
AGCCACGTCCGGGCCGCTGCGATCGTCCTCCCCAATGAGGGGGCGCTCCGCTGGCTGTCGTCCGTAGACCGCCCCCGAGCTGACGAAGAGCAGCCGCTTCACCCCACACGCTCGCGCGCCCTCCAGGACGCGCCGCGTCCCCGCGACGATCGTGTCAAACATCTCCAGGGGGTCGACCTCTGCTGGCGGCGCGCTCGACTGCGCTGCGGCGTGGATGACGTGCGTGAAAGCGCCGGCCGGGAACGTGCAGTCGCGCGCGTCCCCCTGGTGCAACTGGATCGCCGGATGGCCCGCCAGATGCGGCGCCTTGCGCTGAAAGGCGCGCGGATCGCGCGTCAACACGATCGCCTGCGCGCCCAGCCCCAGGCGATCGCTGGCCCAGACGAAGCTCTCCAGCAGCCAGCACCCGACGAACCCCGTCCCGCCGGTGATGAAGAGCCGTCCCCCGCGCAGATCGTCCCACAGCGGGCGCGTGCGCTCGAGGATATGGTCGAGATCATCCGCCAGCGGATTCACCATCGCCCTCTCTCCGTTTGGCGCGGCCCCTGGAGCGGGAGCAGCGCCTCCCACTACCCTGTCACTACCCCGTTCCAGAACCCGCGTTCGTCGCCGGTCTCCCGATCTGTTCATCGCCGGTCTCCTGACCGGCGATCGCAGCGGCTGGTCCGGAGACCATCCGCGAACGACCGAAGCAAGGGACAGCCCCCTGTTCATCCTGTTCACTGCCGGCCTCCCGACCGGCAACCGCAGAACCCGCGTTCGTCGCCGGCCTCTCGACCAGCGATCGCAGCGACCGATCCGGAGACCATCCGCGCACGACCGGCGCCAGAGACGACAGATCCCTCATCGCCTCCCGCCTGACACCAGGCGTGCAAGGTCTCCACCACATAGTCGAGCATCTGCGACGACAGCCCCGGATAGACGCCGATCCAGAACACCCGCTCCATCACGAAATCGCTGTTGGCCAGGTCCCCGACGACGCGATAGGGCCGCCCGCGATAGGCCGGCTGCCGCACCAGGTTGCCGCCGAAGAGGAGCCGTGTGCCGATCTTGTGCGCCTCCAGATAGCGCACCACCTGCGCGCGCGTGAACGGCGCGCCCGGCCGCACCGCCAGCGGGAAGCCAAACCAGCTCGGCTCCGCGCCCGCCGTCGCCTCCGGCAGGATGAAGAACTCCTCCAGGTCGCGCAGCCCCTCATACAAACGCTGGAAATTGCGCCGCCGCGCCGCCACAAAGCCCGGCAACTTGCGCAACTGCGCTACCCCCACCGCCGCCTGCATGTCGGTCGCCTTGAGGTTGTAGCCGATCCGCGAATAGGTGTACTTGTGATCGTATCCCGCAGGCAGGTCCCCCAACTGCCACTCGAAGCGACGGCCGCACGTGTTGTCCTTGCCCGGCTCGCACCAGCAATCGCGCCCCCAATCGCGCAACGACTCGGCCACACGCTTGAGCAGCGGCTGGCTCGTGAGCACGCAGCCGCCTTCTCCCATCGTGATATGGTGCGCCGGGTAGAAGCTCGTCGTCGCCAGGTCGCCGAACGTCCCCACCGGCCGGCCAGCGAACGTGGCCCCCAACGCGTCGCAGCAATCCTCGATCAGCCACAGGTGATGGCGCTGCGCGAAGGCCGTCACGTTCGCCAGGTCGAACGGATTGCCCAGCGTGTGCGCCAGGACGACGGCGCGCGTGCGCGGGCTGAGCGCCGCCTCTAATTGCTCGACGTCCACGTTGTAGGTGGGGACAGTGACGTCAACGAAAACCGGGACCAGTTGGTTCTGAAAGATAGGGTTGACCGTCGTGGGGAAGCCAGCCGCGACCGTGATCACCTCGTCGCCGGGGGAGAGGGCGCGCGCTTTCAGCTCGGGAGCCGTCAGACAGGCGACCGCCAGCAGGTTGGCTGAAGAGCCGGAGTTGACGAGGAGCGCGTGGCGCACGCCGCACATTCGGGCGAACTCGCGCTCGAACTGCGCCGCGAAGCGTCCGGCGGTCAGCCAGAAATCCAGGCCGGCCTCGACGAGATGTTGCAGATCGGCGGCGTCGAACACACGCCCGGCGACGGGGATCGGCGTCTGGCCAGGGACGAACGGCTGCGGCGCGAACGCCGCCTCATAGTAAGCTGCCGTCAGCGCGAGGATCTGCGCGCGCAACGCCTGAGGATCACCTTGCATCGCCTAGAAACTCCCGATACCAGGCGATCGTCCGCCGCAGCCCCTCATCCAGATCGTACTGAGGTCGCCAGCCGAGCCGCGCCCGCGCCTTGGCCGCGCTCAGGTACTGATCGCGAATCTCGTTCGCGGCCTCGTTGCGCACCTCCGGCTCGAGATTCGATCCCATGAGATGCAGGATGCGACGCGCCAGCTCCATCACCGTCACGGGCTGCTCCACGGAGAAATTGAACGCCTCCCCCGCCAGAGACCGATCGGCCGCCAGGCGCTCCGCCAGCAGCATGTAGGCCGCTGCGCCATCCTCCACGTAGAAGTAGTCGCGCACATAGCGCCCGTCCGAGCGGATCACTGGCCGCTGCCCGCGCAGGACCGAGCGGATGGTCCCCGGCACGATGCGGTTCCAGTTGAGATCGCCTCCCCCGTAGAAGTTGCCGCAACGCGTGATCGTCGCCGGCAGGCTGTAGGTCGTCGCATAGCAGCGCGCGATCAGGTCGGCGCACGCTTTGCTGACATCGTAAGGGTGTCGCCCGGCCAGAGGCGTCCGTTCATCGTAGGGGAGCCGTGGCTGGTCGCCGTAGGCTTTGTCCGAGGAGGCGACCACGATCTGCTTGACGAGGGGGCTGCGCCGACAGGCCTCGAGCAGCGCCCATGTGCCCTGGATGTTGCTCTCGAAGGTCGCGACCGGGTTACGGTTGGCGATGCCCACGATCGTCTGCGCCGCCAGGTGAAAGACGGTGTCGATCTCGTACTCGCCCAGGACGCGCTCCAGCAGGCTTTGGTCGCGCACGTCGCCGCGCACGACTTTGGTCCGCTCGATCAGGCGCGCCCGCACCAGCTCGCTCTGCGGCACCCAGTCGCGCACCAGGCAGACCACCTCGGCGCCCGCCGCCAGCAAGCTGCGGACCAGCCACCCGCCGACCAGCCCGCTGGCGCCGGTGACGAGCGTCGGCCGATCGCGCCAGAAGGCCGACATCGTCGTCGCTTCGCTTACAGCCGTCGTCGCTTCGCTTACAGCCGTCGCCGCTTCGCTTACAGCCGTCGTCGCTTCGCTTACAGCCGTCGCCGCTTCGCTCACAATCGTCACCACACCTTCCACGGCGCAGCGCCGCTCGCCCACAATGTCTCCAACAGGTTCACGTCGCGCAACGTGTCCATGCACTGCCAGAAGTCGTAGTGCCGGTACGCCATGAGCTGCCGCTCGCGCACCAGGCGCTCGATCGGTTCGGCCTCCCAGGGCATATCGTCGTGGGCAATGTAGTCAATCACCTGCGGCTGCAGGACGAAGAAGCCGCCGTTGATCCACCCCTCGCCGGCCTGCGGCTTCTCCGCGAACTTCGCCACACGATCCCCCTCGAAGGCGAGGCTGCCGAAGCGCGCCGGCGGTCGCACCGCTGTGACCGTCGCCAGCTTGCCATGGCTCCGGTGGAACTCGACCAGCTCGCGTATGTTGATGTTGGCGACCCCATCGCCGTACGTCAGCATGAACGGCTCGTCGCCGATCCACGACGCCAGCCGTCGGACGCGGCCGCCGGTCGCCGTGCGCAACCCCGTATCCACGAGATGGACGATCCAGTCCTCGCAGTCGCCGTCATGGACTTCGATATGGCCATTGCCCAGGTGGATCGTCAGATCGTCGCGGAAGTGATAGTAGTTGCGGAAATAGTCTTTGATGATCTCGCCCTTGTAGCCGAGGGCGATGATGAACTCTTTGAAGCCGTAGGCCGCGTAGATGTGCATGATGTGCCACAAGATGGGCTGCCCGCCGATCTCCACCATCGGCTTGGGCTTCAGCATCGTCTCTTCCTGCAATCGGGTGCCGAACCCTCCCGCCAGGATCACCACCTTCATGGGCGCACCTCGCCTCTCTGCTCTCAGGCGCGCTCGAGGGCCGCCGCCTGCTGCCCCAGTCTCCAGATCGCTTCGGCCTCCTGCGTCCGTCCCATCTTCTGCAGCACGACCGCCAGATAACGATACGGACGGCCGTCCCCAGGCTGCAGCTCGACGAGGTCAGCGAAGTGAGACATCGCTTCCGGCCAGCGACCAGACTGCATCGCCTGCATGCCCGCGATCCACAACGTCTGCGCGCGGTCGGCCTCTCCCTCTGCGCCGTATCCCTCCTGCGCCAACAGCGCCAGATGCGGCGCCGCCTCCTCGTAAGGCAGGCCGTCGGCCAGGGCGCGTTGCCAGGCTCGCCACGCCTCCGCGCCCTTTCCCGCTTTGTGATAGGTGAGCGCATACCCCTTGCCGATCCGCGGATGATGCGGCCACTGTCGTTCCGCCGCTGCTAACACCCTCAATGCCTCCTCGATCCGCCCTCGCGGGCCGAGGAGGTCAACCCACCGCAGATACCCGTCTGCCTCGCGTAGTCCCACCTCCCCCGCCTGCGCGAACCAGGCGCGCTCTTCTACCTCATTCCCCAACAGGGCATACCCCGCCGCCACCTGCAACGCCAGGATCTTGCGGTCCGGGCGATAGCCCCACGTCAGCGTCTTCTGCCGCTCATAGGCGGCGCGCAGCAACGCCAATGCTTCTGTGAACTCCCCCGCGCGGATCGCGATCTCCGCCTTGAGCGCAAGGAGGTACGGATGGCCAGGGAATTCCCCCAGCCCGCGGTTCAGCGCCTCGCGCGCCGGGCCATCCTCGCCGCGGTCGATCCGCAGGTGCGCCAACGCCGCCCACGCCCAGAAGCGGAAGCAGTTGAAGCGGACATCGGCCGGCGGGATCTCCAACATGCGCCGCAGGTCCGCCTCGCCGCCCTCGCGATCCCCCAAGCCGATTTTGGCCATGCCGGCGTAACAGAGGAGGGCCGGATTGTCCGGATGTTCGGCCAGTTCCTGCTGCAAGTAGGCCAGGTTGCGCTCGTGCTTGCGCCGCAGGGCCGCCGGGTCGCTGGCGTAGCCGGTATGCACGATGACGATGTCGGTGTCGAGGACCTTCAGCCCGCGCTCCTCCAGATCCTGGTGCAGCGACTCATGGATGCGGCCGCGGAAGCGAACTCCGAGGCCGTTGCGGACGAGGCGCGTGTGCGGCACCGCGTCCTCCACGCCGCTGGGCAGCCGGCTGACGACGTGACAGGTGTAGGCGTCGGCCAGCCTCGACGCGGCCGCGTTCTTGAGCTGGGCCACCGCCGTCGGGCTAAGCTCGTCGTCGGCGTCGAGCCAGAAGATCCACTCCCCGCGCGCATGGCGCAGCGACTCGTTGCGCGCCGCGGCGAAATCGTCGATCCACTGAAAGTAATGGACCTCCGCCCCCAGCGACCGCGCGATCTCCACCGTGCGATCGGTCGACCCCGTATCCACGACCACGATCTGCGTCGCCAGGTCGCCCAGCGCGCGCAGACAGCGCTCGAGCGTCTTCTCCTCGTTGCGCACGATCATGCAGACCGAGATCGATGGCCAGCGCGCAGGAGGGGTGGTCGGCACGGAGATTTCCGCCCCCTGCGTGAGATGAAAGCGCGCCCGCAGGTCGTTGGGATCGAGCTGCCCCGCCCTTTCCAGGGCAGCCCGGGCCTGGTCCATACGCCCCAGGCTGAAGTGGACCTCCCCCAACAGGCCGAGCGCCAGGGCATGGTCAGGGTGCGCGGCCAGCTCAAGCTCGGCCTCGCGCGCGGCCTCTTCCAGGCGCCCCAGTCGCTGGTAACAGGCGCCCAGCAGGAAATGGGCGTCCTGCAGGCGAGGGCGCAGCCGCAGCGCCTGGTGCAACAACTCGGCTGCGGCCTCATAGCGTCCAGCCTCGAACTCCTTCACCGCGCGCCAACACAAGCCCTGGGCCGTCTGCAACGTATCCACGCCAGGGAGATTCCCGTCTTCTCGGCCTGGCTGAAGCAACCGATCGTCCACGGCCTCGTCTCCTTATGCGACAAACTCCTCGGTCCCACTCTAGCACGCGCCTCCCTGTCACGGCGTAAAACAACCGTCACCCTACTGTAAACCATCTGTAAACCCCCCATCTGCTTGATCGTCACTCGTCAATCGTCACTCGTCAATCGTCACTCGTCAATCGTTAATCGTCAATCGTTAATCGTTAATCGTCAATCGTTAATCGTCAATCATCACCCGTCTCCAATCCCCCCTCCTTTACGCGTCCTTTACAATTCCTCCCTTCACTCTGCCGATACCTACGATAGAAGCACAGAACATTGATAGACCAGAGCCAGACGCAACCGGCATCCTGACCAGCCTCACCGGCGGGAGGATGCCGCCAGATCGGACCTGAGGCCGCAGAACGGCGCCAGGGACGAGGATCCGGCAGCAGACGCTCGCAGGCAACGGCTCGGTCGGGAAGGAGGGAAGGTCGATTTAGGAGAGAGAAACTTGTCAGCGCAAACGCCGAGCGTTCAGGGGTGAGGGCTGAGACCCCGAAACGCTCAAGAACACACAGAACCCAGCCCAGATCGGGGTCGCAGCACCCAACTTCCACGAACGAGATCACAAACTTAAGGAGATGAGAAAATGGCTACCGTCGATTTCACCCGCATCAACACGAACATCGCAGCCCTCAATTCCCTGAACACGCTGCGTGATGTCAACAAGAACCTTGCCATCGCCCAGACCCGCCTGGCCACCGGCCGGCGGATCAATGAGGCGGCGGACGATCCCGCTGGATTGACCCTGTCCACCAAGTTCGATGTGCGGGCGCAGGGCCTGCAGGTGGCGATGGACAACATCGGCGACGCCAAGAACCTGCTCGCGGTCGGCGAAGGCGGCCTCAACAAGATCAACGAGATCCTCGCCAAGATGCGCGCCAAGGCCGAAGCCGCCGCCAGCGACACCTTAGGCTCCACGGAGCGAGCCACGATCAAGCAAGACCTGGAGAACTTCGCCAAAGAGATCGACGACATCGTCAACACCACCACCTGGAACGGCCTGAAGCTGATCAACAGCACCACGTCGTGGACCTTCCACACTGGCGCCAGCTCGACCGACACCACCGTCTGGGCGTTGAGCTACGGCCACAGCAGCGGCGACCTGGCCATCAGCTCGATCGATGTCAGCTCGGCCGCCCAAGCTGCCAGCTACATGGATAAGCTCGACACCGCCATCGCCAGCGTCTCGGCCTCGCTGGCCAACATCGGCGCCATGGTCGCCCGCCTCACCTTCAAGGAGGACAACCTGGCGACCGCCAAGGTCAACACCGAGGCCGCCTTCAACCGCATCCGCAACGCCGACATGGCCGCCGAGCAACTGAACGCCGTCAAGTTCCAGATCCTGCAGCAAACGGCGATCGCGATGCTCGCCCAGGCCAATACGGCGCCGCAGAGCATCCTGCAGCTCATGCAGTAACCCTACATGGCGCCCCAACGCTCAGGAGGGGATGTTCCCCTCCTGAGCGTTGGCATTGCTGACATCTAGCATTCGCTGCCTTGCGAGGAGCTTACTATGAACCCACAAGTCGCTCTCCGCAACTACCGGCAAAATCAGATCACTTCAGCCAATCCACTCCAGCTTGTCTTGATGGCCTACGACGTCGCCCTCGTCGGCTGCGCCCGCCGCGATCTGGCCAAGACGACGCAAGCCATCAACACGCTGATCAAGGCCCTTGACATGGAGCAAGGCGAGATCGCCCTCGGCCTCTACCGGCTGTATCAGTACTGCAATGACCTGGCGCGCAAGGGCCAGTACGATGAGGCCGCCCGCATCCTGCGCGAGCTGGCTGGCGCCTGGGTCCAATGCCTGGTCGAGAAGGGGCCGATGGCCAATCCGGCGCGCGCCGCCGCATGAGGTGTCCCGATGTTCGGCGTCTCCAGCTCCTCCGTCTCGTCGCTGCTCAACCAGACCTATCTGAACGCGTTGGTCACGCAGGCGATGGCCGCCCAGCGGCAGACCTACGAGATCGCCCAGACGCAACGCAACCAGCTCAATCTGACTCGCAGCGTCTACGTCGATCTGCGCAGCAAGTTCAGCGAGCTGACGAGCGCGATCGACAGCCTGACCTCGGGCGTTGGGTCCACCTTCGGCGCCAAGAGCGCGACCAGCAGCAATGAAGACGTCGTCAGAGCCGTTGCCATCAGCGGCGCTGCGGCCGCTCAATATGAGCTGGCGGTGAACACGCTGGCCAAAGCCCATCGCGTGCGCTCCGAACAGCAGGCCTACGCCAACCAGGCCCTCGGCCTCAGTGGGACGTTCATCATCGGCGGAGTGGAGAGCCGCGCCGTCTCCGACGCCCAGACCGTCGCCAACACCGTCACTGGTTTCTCCACGGGCGCGTCGATCCTGGACGGCCAGAAGGAGCTGGGCAGCGGCCAGTATTATGTCGAGATTCGCGACAACGATGGGACCTGGCAGTTCCGGCTGGTCGATGAGGACGGCAGCGCCATGCGCATCGCCAGCGTCAACGACGCCAACACGCTCACCAGCGAATGGCAGGACCTGACTGCCGTCGCCGGCCAGACTTACGACACCGGCCGCGGCCTCCAGATCGCTTTCGGCGCCGGCCCCTATACCGCCGGCCTGCGCGGCAGCGGCGCCGCCTCCGTAACCTACGCCGCCCAGGGGGCAACCATCGAGGTGACGACGAGCGCCACCCTCGCCGATATCGCCAGCGCTATCAACAACGCCACGTTCGCCGAGGGCAACGAGGTGCGCGCGACGATCGTCGACCGCCGCCTCGTGCTCACCGCGCAGAACACCGGCACGCGCCACATGATCATCGCCTCCGATCAGACCGGCACAGTGCTCTCGGGCACGGGCGCCGCTGGCCTGGGCATCCTCGGCTCCGGCGGCGAGGGAGACGTCGACCCCACCGATGGTTTCCTGTACACCTTGCAGCAGGCCGCCAATACCTCTCTGATCGTCAACGGCATCACCGTCATCCGCCAGAAGTCCACAGGCCTGACCGATATCATCAGCGGCGTCACCCTCAACCTCTACAAAGAGGGGGCTGAGGCTACTGCTACTCTCACTGTCGCAGCCGATACGGCGAGCGTCACCAACGCAATCACGGCTTTCTTGACGAAGTTCAACGATCTTACCGTTTATCTCAAGTCCAAGACAGAAACGGTTCGCAACTCCGATGGAACTTACACGCGCGGCGGCCTGGCCAACGAGCCCACTTTCTACCGCCTGCGCTACGATCTGCTCAGCGACCTGATTCGCGCCGTGCCCCGCAGCGGCGAAACCGCCTTGCCCGCCGGCGATCCGACTTCCCTGGAGAGCATCGGCATCACCCTGGGCGCCGATCTGACCCTGAGCATCAGCGACAGCGGTAAGCTGAGCGCAGCCCTCAGCGCAAACTATGCGGGCGTCGAGCGCCTCTTCAGTAAATTGATGAGCCGCCTGAAGTCCCGGCTCGATCCCTATACCCGCACGACCGGCAGCCTGATGGACCGCTACCTCCAGGGGATCGATAACCAGATCAAGTCCGCCGATGCTTCGCTGCGCAGCCTCCAGGCTCGTATGACCCAACAGGAAGAGGCGCTGCGCCGACAGTACGCAGCTCTCTTTGAGCGAATCCTTACGACCAGCGCCGACCAACCGCTGGTCAATATCGTCAACCGCTACGCCTGACGCGCTGGCGTTGCGCCGAACGGTGGAGATCGCGTTGGGAGGCGCCACTGTCACAGACGGCCAGACGCGCCCACGTCAACGATCACGATTTGGATCGGACTTTGGGGTGAACATGATCGCTCGCTCCATTCGATTTCGCTCGCAACGGCCACGCTGGCGCCGCCCTGCGCCGCGCCTGGCCGTGTTCGCTTTCCTGCTGATCAGCCTTGCGCTCGCCCTCAGCGGCTGCGGCAACGTTCATCTCGTCATCGCCATCGGCGCGCCTCCCTCACAGCCGACATTGACCGACGCCGGTCAGCCGGCCGCGCCCCCTCCCGCCGCGCGCCCGACTCCCACCCCACAGCCGCAAGCGACCCCCACGCGCCAGGCGTCGCCCCTTCCTGCCGTCCAACCGGTCGCGCGCGTGCCCGCCCAGACCGAGCCGACCCGCATCGTCGCTCCCAGCATCAGCCTGGACGCTCCCGTGGTCACGGTGGGCTGGTCAGCACGACAGAAGGGAGGAGCCTGGTTCGCTGAATGGGAGACCGCCTCCGGCGCCGCCGGCTTCCATGCTGGCTCTGCGCTCCCCGGCCACATTGGCAACACGGTGATCTCCGGCCATCACAATATCGAGGGGAAGGTCTTCGCGCGCCTGATCGAACTCAACCCCGGCGACGTGATCACCCTGTACGCCGACGACAGACCCTATGCCTACCAGGTCGTCGACCGCTTTGTGCTCAAGGAGGCCGGGGCCTCCGTGGAACAGCGGCGCCAGAACGCGCTGTGGATCGCCCCCACGCGCGACGAACGGCTGACCCTCGTCACCTGCTGGCCCCCTAACGGCAACACCCATCGCGTGATCGTCATCGCCAAGCCAATCTCGGTCGAGCTGGCGCAGAGTCACTCCCATGACGAACCTTGACCGCAACGCCCTCTCCCTCGCCAAGACGCTGGCGCGCTACCCCGTCAGTGGGCGCTCCTGGCGTCTCGTCTTCTTTGGCTCCGGCTCCGATTCGCCAGCGCCGGAGCCATACCATGACGAGCTGGGACGCGAGGAGATGCGCCGCCTGACGCAACAGGTAGCCAGGATCAACCACCGTCTACAGGAGCTGGACGCCGCTCAGATGGAGCTGTTCTTGCAGGCGCGCGATCTGTATGGACGCCTGGCCGACATCGCGCCGAAACTCAGCCGCCTCGAGCAACAGATCAACGAGATCCGTCGCGCCCAGGACAGCGTCCTCTCCCCTGGCGATCCTGCATCCCCTGACCAGACGGCCGCCGCTGTCAACGCCCCGCCCGTGATCGCCGAGGAGTGGATCAGCGTCAGGGACGCCGCCCGCATCCTGGGCGTCGCGCCCAGCACGATCCGCCGCTACGTCGCCCGCGGCCTTCTGGAATCGCGCCGGCTGCCCACCGGCCGCGGCCTGCGCCTGTCGCGTTCCCAGGTCGAACGTCTGCTCATCACCCAACCAGACGCCGCAACGCCGTCCCCCTTCTCAGGTTGAACGGACGATCATGGAGCGCCTGCGTCAGTAAGGTTGGCCCTCAGACCTGATCCTCGCGCCGAGCCTTGCAAGGACATCACGACAACGGGGTCCTACCATCCCGTTCAGGACGCACCTCAACAAAAAAGCGAGCCTGTTGTCAGGCTCGCCTCTACAGACGATATCCTTTCTATCTGTTTCCTTCACCCTACATAATCGATCAAGCTCGGTCCAAATAATCGAGCCGTCGCCGCCAACGTGGCTTCATAGGATTGCTCATCCAGGCGCAGATTGAGCATCGCCTCGGCCATGTTCGCGTCCTCCGTCTGATTGAGGATGCTGCGCAGGTCCAACTCCAGCGCCTGCAGACGGGTGCTCGTGCGGTCGACGCGCTGCACCCGCGAGCCGATCACCGCCAGCTTCGCCGCCACGGCGTCCATCGCCTGATCCAGTTCCCCGATCGCAGCCTCGATGCCGGCCGTGTCCCCCGCTTGCAACTGCGCGCGCAGGTGGATCAATGAATCGAAGATCTGGCCGAACATGGGATCGTCGCCCGGGACGTTCACCTGGATGCGCGTGCCCTCCTCTAGCTGATGCTCGATCGCGCCGCTGTCCCCCTGATAGTTCACCTG
>FWPV01014184.1_pt1 | contig 11763 bp, 10 predicted proteins | sample 2228371 | NCBI WGS metagenome assembly FWPV01 (sample SAMEA103939776, study PRJEB20133) | metagenome | reverse complement strand
ATTTAGGAAACGATCGCGTGCGCGTTTATGATATAAAAGGATTACCTGAAACTGAATTCTATAAAGTTTCCTGTTCTTATGCAGATGGATATTCAGCGAGTGCAACTTTAACATATTCATGGCCTGAAGCTCTTACAAAAGCAAAAGCCGCAGACCAGATACTTCGCAAAAGATTAGAAAATCTTAGTCTGACTTTTGATGAAATCAGAACTGAGTTTATTGGATACAATGCCTGTCACGGTCCTTTGGCAAAACAAATTCCTGAGGAAGACATTAATGAAATAATGCTAAGAGTTGCAGTTCGATCAAAAGATTATTATTCCGTTGAAAGATTCGGAAAAGAAATTGCTCCATTGATTCTAACCGGACCACCAAGCGTCACAGGATTTGCAGGCGGAAGACCAAAACCAAGTGAAGTAGTTGCCTATTGGCCTGCCTTAATTCCCAAAAGATTAGTAGAACCTAAAGTTGAAATAATGGAGTTGTAAAATGAAAAAGATAAAGTTGTTGGAGATAGCTCACGGCAGAAGTGGAGATAAAGGAGATGCTGCAAATATTGGAATTATTGCTTACGATGATGTAGGATACAGAATTATTTCAAAATATCTGACTGCTGAACGAGTGAAAAATCATTTCGAGGGGATTTGCCTTGGAAATGTTGAGAGATTTGAACTTCCTAATCTCCGTGCATTAAATTTTCTTCTTCACAATACACTCGGTGGAGGGGGAACAGTTTCATTAAAACACGATGCACAGGGTAAAACGCTTGCTGCTGCACTTTTAAGAATGGAATTAGAAATAGAAGAATAATTATTTGAGTTAAAATAAAGGAGATCAATATGTTTGAGGACAAAGTTAAACAATTAAACACACTAAAAACGCGCATCAATAATCTTCGGAGTTATCTTTGACATCGATTCAAAAGAAAGAAAAATCTCTGAACTTCAGAAAAAATCAGAATTAACTGATTTCTGGAACGATCAAAAGTCCGCACAACAAACTCTCCAGGAGATAAAAAGTCTGCAATCGTGGGTTGAGCTTTGGAAAAATGTCCATAATAAATCTTTAGCTGTGGAAGAAACAATTCTTTTGGCACAAATGGAAGAAGATGAATCATTAGGAGAAGAAATTGATAAGGAACTGAAGGAGCTTGAAAATGCTATTGAAGAAGCTGAATTCAAAAATATGCTCAGTGGTACAGATGATGATAAAAATTGTATTCTGACGATCCATTCAGGTGCAGGTGGAACCGAAGCTCAGGACTGGGCAGAAATGCTCTTAAGAATGTATTTGCGATGGGGTGAAAAAAATGGTTACAAAATGACTGTCATTGATATGCTTGAAGGTGATGGTGCCGGTATCAAGTCAGCTACAGTTGAAGTTGAAGGTCCGTTTGCATATGGCTATCTGAAAGCTGAAAATGGTGTCCATCGTCTTGTCAGGATTTCTCCTTTCGATGCAAATAAAAGAAGACATACATCCTTTGCTTCAGTATTTGTTATTCCCGAAGTTGACGACTCAATTGAAATTGAAATCAATCCTGCAGATCTTAAAATAGACACATTTCGTAGTGGTGGTAAAGGAGGTCAGAATGTAAATAAAGTTGAGACCGCTGTTCGTATTACTCATATTCCAACAGGTATAGTTGCTGCTTGTCAGACGGAGTGTTCTCAATTACAAAATCGTCAGAATGCAATGAAATTATTGAAATCGAGATTATATCAACTCGAATTGGAGAAACAAAAAGCTGAACAGGAAGAAATTGAGAAAAGTAAAATGAAAATTGAATGGGGAAGTCAGATTCGCTCTTATGTCTTTCATCCTTACAATATGGTTAAGGATCATCGCACGGATGAAGAAACCAGTGATGTTCAGGCAGTAATGGATGGTGAAATTGATAATTTTATCAAAGCTTATCTCCTGAAATTTAGTGGTAACTGAAAATGTTTATGATTTGATTCTGATTTTCAGGTTATTAAGAGCTTATTCAATTTTATGCGGAATGAAAATAAAAATAAAAGAAAGCAGCAGGACTTTTTTCATAAGGTATATGAAATAACAAAGAAAATACCTCGTGGAAAAGTTACAACTTACGGTGCAATTGCCGAAGCATGCGGAATTCGTTCTGCAGCCAGAACTGTTGGCTGGGCATTAAATGGATGTAAATCTGATATACCGGCGCACAGAGTTGTAAACCGATACGGTGCACTTACAGGTAAAATTCATTTTGGTGATCCAAACTTAATGGAAGACTTACTTCGCAGCGAAGGTGTTACTTTTGATAAAAATGGTTGTGTTAATCTTGAAAAGCATATGTGGATTCCAAAAGTCAAAATTAAAAAGTAATAATATTACTCTTACTCTTACTCTTTCGGAACTGTTAAGCATTATTATTTAGAGTAAGAGTAAGAATAAAAATAAAAGTTAATATTTATCAACTGTAATAGAAGATATTCCGCAATCAATTTTTATATATAATTTCTTTTCTGCTGTGTCAAAATTGGGCGTTCTGTATAAATCTGATTTAATCTTGGTGAATCCAACAAAGTTTTTACTTGATAACGCTGCATCAGTTTTTATTTCACATCCTATTTCTTCAGGTATTAAAATATCTATATCTGAGGCACCGGCATCAATTTCAAGATCGGATGTTGAAATCATATTTCCGTATTTTATTCTAAGTGCAGCTGCACCCATATTAACATTAAGTTTTCTCACATTAAATGGAGTTAAATCCAGGTCGAGTGAAGACGCTCCTACCTCAAAATTTAAATCCCAAACTGGATTAGGATTCAGAGACAATTCAACAGAATTTTTATACTCCTGATTTCCAATTTTTATTGATTTCCCCTTCATCTCGAAAAAGATTTCCGAAAATGTTCCTGAGTCATTCCGTTTTAATGAATATAAATCTTTTACACCTTGCGTTTTAAAATCAATTAGTTTATCAGTCGTGGAAAATAATCTGAATGAACCGGCACCGCCACTGAAATTTAATGCAGCTGTCTTTATTGAATCATTAAAATCCTGTGAGAAGGATGTTGAATCATAAATCGCTTCATTATCATCATCTATTGTAATTTCAAAATCACTGGTGATCAAAGATGTTGTTGCACTTATTGAAGCATAAATTGATAAAGCCAGCACTATTCCAGCCAGTGCAGCAACTACTGCTCTGCCAATTTGATTTTTCAACATTATCGAAATACCAATCAAAATCAGAACTGTTGGCCAGAATTTCCATGCAGTGGACCATTGAAAATTTATTTCGGTTAAATTTCCCAGAAGCACCAGTCCTCCAAGGGAAATAAAAAACATTCCCCAAAAGTAATGTGATGTTTTCATTGCTTCACCTCATATTGATTATTCCTTGCATTTAGAATTAAGCCAAAACCGATTCCAATCAGAATCAGAGGCCAAAAATCGTGGAAGCTGAATCTTGGAACAAAATTATCCAACAGGAATAATGTACCCAGAAAAATGAGAATTATTCCCACTAAAGAATTTTTATTCATTTTTCTTTTTTCTACAACAAAATTACGGAATGTATTTTCATTCTGATTATTTGGAGCAGAATCATTAGCAGAGCTTCCAGCCGGAGTATTTTGATCTGGTTTTGGAATTGAAAATGGTTTTTGAGGAACGATAATCCACAAAATGATATAAGCTAAAATTCCACCACCACCAAATAATACAGCAACCACAAAAAGAACTCTGATTAAAACCGGGTCAATATCAAAGTATTCCCCAAGTCCACCACAGACTCCACCTAACATTTTATCTGTGTACGACCGATATAATCTCTTTTCCATTTTAACTATCTCCTTTCTGAGAAAATTTCTATTGTAAACTTAACATCATTTTGGATGGAAGGCATGTTTTAAAGTACAAGTGGTTTTAAGAATTTAGATGTGGTTAAGTTATTCTTTGTTCGGGCGAGTAGTATCGGTAAATGGTCGAAAATTTTCAAAAATTCATCATAAAACTTTCCTTTAATAATCATTAAACAAAAACTTCAGAAAAAAGTAACATTTTCATTTCAATAGAAAAGACGAATTCCTGAGTGCGATAAAATTTCTCAGTCTGGATTGCTATCGTTCTGAATGTTGTCTTTAATAATTTCGTAGATATTTTATACTAAATATAAATTGATTTATATCGAATATCATTGCAAAATCTTTAAGATAACATATTTTAGACACAACATTTTAGATTAACTTGAAAATAATTATATGAAAATTGCTTTATGCCAGATAAATCCTGTTATCGGAGATCTGGAATACAACAAAAATAAAATCCTTGATGGTTATAATAGGGGAGTTGAAGCCGGTGCAGATCTGGTAGTCTTTCCGGAATTATCACTCGTTGGTTATCCGCCTTTAGATTTGGTTGAGAAAAAAGAATTCAGATTAGCAGTAGCAAATACAGCAAGTGATATTGCAACAAAAACAACATCAGTTGGATTGATTTTCGGTTCAATAACAGAAGATGATGACAGGATCGGAACTGATATTCATAATTCGGCTTTGCTTTGCTACGATGGAAAAATTCAATTTGTTCAGCACAAAACTTTAATCCCGAATTATGATGTATTTGATGAAATGCGATACTTTGATCCGTCAAAAGAAGTTTTTGTATGCGAATTTAAAGGTGAAAAATTAGGCATTTCAATTTGTGAAGACATCTGGAACGATGCTGATTATTGGTACCGCAGAAGATACACGAGAGATCCAATTCAGGAATTATTACACAGAGATGCAAGCATATTAATAAATATATCTGCTAGTCCTTATTCATATGGAAAGCGTCAGGCAAGGCGTGATATGTTATCAACTTTATGCAGGACGGATAAACTTCCTCTTGTTTATACCTGTTGTGTCGGTGCTCAAACAGATTTGATTTTTGATGGTGCGAGTATGTGCTTTGATAAAATGGGAAGATTAGTAAAAATCGGCAAAACATTCGAAGAAGATTTTATTCTGTTCGATACTGAAGAAAGCTATGCTGAAATTGAAAAATGTGAGAGTTCCTTCGAGGAAGAAGTTTATAAAGCACTAATATTTGGTTTGAAAGAATATTGCTCTAAGCTTCATTTCAAAAAGGTGTTAGTTGGGCTAAGCGGAGGAATAGATTCAGCACTTGTTACATGCATTGCTGCTGAAGCTCTTGGTGCAGAAAATGTGCATGTTCTGTTGATGCCTTCAATATACTCAAGTGAGGGAAGTGTAAATGATTCAATGAAATTAATAAATAATCTGGGAATCTCCTTCAACAAAGTTAGCATCCAACCGGTTGTTGATGAGACAATTTCGCAGTTGAAGCCGGTGTTAAATTATATTAAAGGAATAACTGAAGAAAATCTTCAGGCACGAATTCGCGGTTTGTATCTGATGGCTTATTCAAATAATAGTGGACATTTACTTCTTACGACCGGAAATAAATCTGAGATGGCAACCGGCTATGCCACTTTGTATGGTGATATGGCTGGTGGACTTGCTGTAATTGCAGATGTTTATAAAACAGAGGTTTATAAAATTGCAAATTACATAAATCGGAATCAAGAAGTCATTCCTAAAGAAATCATTGATAAACCACCATCAGCTGAATTAAAACCGAATCAAACTGATCAGGATACTTTACCGCCGTATGAATTACTTGACAGGATTTTAAGGATGTATCTCGAAGAAAATAAAGAATTCAATGAGATAAAAAATATAATAGGTGATGAAGAAGTTGTGTTAAGAGTATTACGGATGGTTGATTTCAGCGAGTACAAAAGGAAACAGGCAGCACCTGCACTTCGTGTTTCTTCCAAAGCTTTTGGTTACGGAAGAAGATATCCTATTGTGCAGGGTTGGAGAAAATAAATTTTCAGAGTTAAATAATGTGAGGAATAATGAAAAATAAAATCATCTTAAATTCGATAACTTTTGTTCTGATTTTCTTAGCAAACTTATCTGCTCAATTCGGGGTCGGGTCAGATATAGTTCAAATTAAAACTTATTCTTCATTTGATAAAATTTATAGCGGAAGTGAATTCAGGATTGCCTTGCAGGTAAAGATTAAAGATACCTGGCACATAAACTCAAACAAACCAAATGAGGATTTTCTGATTCCTTCAGAAATTTCTTTAGCTGGCAGGGATGCTTTTAAAATAATTCAGACATCATATCCTGCTGCAAAAGAATATAAATTCAGTTTCTCAGAAACTCCGCTTTCTGTCTGGGAAAATGAAATCTATATAGGAGCGCTCGTTAAAGCAGACGAAAAAATCAGTCCAGGTAAATATAAACTTGTTGTAAACCTCGACTATCAGGCATGCAATAATCAAAGTTGTCTTGCACCGACTAATATTACAGACACTATTGAAATTGAAATTGCTGATAAATCAACTCCTGTTAATCAAATAAATCAGGAGATTTTTGAAAAAATTGATATTGCTGAAACTCCGGTTGCTAAAATTTCCTCCAATGATGATAATTCGATCTCTTCAACTTTAGAACGAAGTGGATTACTACTCGGATTGGTTTTCGTATTTATTGGTGGATTAGCTCTTAATCTTACACCTTGCGTTTATCCATTGATTCCGATTACCATTGGTTACTTCGGTGGACAGAGCGAAGGAAGAACCAGTAGATTAACAATGATGGGATTATTGTTTATGCTTGGAATGGCTGTAACTTATTCTATAGTCGGAGTTGTAACTTCACTTACAGGGGCAGTGTTTGGAGCGTTATTACAAAATCCAATTGTAATTCTTGTTATCGTGGGAATATTCGTTTTTCTTTCATTAAGTATGTTCGGAGTGTATGAATTTAAATTACCTGATAGTTGGGTTGCTAAAGCTGGTGGTGCAAGAGGAGGATACTATGGTGCATTTTTTATGGGATTAACGATGGGAATTGTAGCGGCTCCCTGTATTGGTCCTTTTGTCCTTGGACTTGTAACTTATGTTGCTGCTAAAGGTGATCCTCTGTTTGGCTTTCTGATGTTTTTTGTTTTGGCTCTCGGCTTAGGATTACCATATCTGTTTCTTGCGATATTCTCCGGTAAGATTAAAAGCTTACCTCGAGCAGGAATGTGGATGGATGCTGTAAAACATATCTTTGGATTTATACTTTTGGGTATGGCATTATACTTTTTACTACCTCTTTTACCCAAAGAAATTTCAGGTTATATTTTACCAATCTTCGGAGTAATAGCTTCTGTGTATATATTATTTTTTGATAAAGCTGCAAAAGGCATTAAAGGATTTATTATCTTCAAAACTGTATTTTCAGTTCTCGTTATTTCAATTTCAATCTGGTCTTTGATCCCCTCAGAAAAACAATCAATTGAATGGCAGAAATATTCGGATACGGTATTAACAAGTATTGATGGTAAGAAAGGGGTAATCATAGATTTCTATGCTGATTGGTGTATCCCTTGCAAAGAACTTGACGCAATAACCTTTTCAGATCCAGAGGTGATATCAGAATCCAAAAACTTTATAACACTTAAAGCAGATATGACAAAATCTTTAGCTCCTGAAGTTTCGGAACTTAGAGATAAATATAAAATAGTAGGAGTGCCAACAATTTTAATTCTTAATTCAAAAGGAGAAGAAGTAAATAGAATAACAGGCTTTGTTAATGCGGATGAATTCTTAAAAATAATCCGCAGTGTAGAGTAAATAATCAATTGATAATTCATGACTCTCTTAGTAGTTTTGAATCGGCAATTATTAAACTTTATTAAGTGAGAAAAAATGGAAACAGAGAAAGACAAAGAATTACTTCAACTTAAAGAAGTAACTATTAGATTTGCTGGTGATTCCGGCGATGGTATGCAGTTGACCGGAACTCAATTTAGTGAAACTACCGCCTGGGTTGGTAATGACCTTAATACACTTCCTGACTATCCCGCAGAAATCAGAGCGCCTGCAGGAACAATTTATGGTGTGAGTGGCTTTCAGTTGCATTTCAGCAGCGAAGATATTCATACCCCCGGAGACCAGCCGGATGTTTTGGTTGCGATGAATCCTGCTGCTTTAAAGAAAAATCTTCCTGAATTAAAAAAGGGAGGGATGATAATCGTTAATTCCGATTCTTTTGACATAAAGAATCTGAATCTTGCTCATTATGAATCGAATCCGCTGGAAGATGGTACGCTTGATGGATTTCAGGTATATCAGGTTCCAATCAGCTCACTTACTTCCCGAGCATTGGAAGGAGTTAAACTTAGTCCGAAAGAAGTTTCCAGAGCTAAAAACTTCTTCGCATTAGGTTTAATGTACTGGTTATTTAACAGACCTTTAGATACTACTGTAAAGTGGATACACGAGAAATTTGCGAATAAACCAGAATATATCGAAGGTAATGAAAAAGCTTTAAGAGCCGGTTACAACTTTGGCGAAATGACAGAATTGTTTACTGCCAGATATACTGTTGAGCCAGCTAAACTTCCAAAAGGGGTTTACAGAAGTATCTCTGGCAATGAAGCAACAGCTTTAGGTTTCTTAGCTGCCTCAGTTAAAAGTGGATTACCTTTATTTTTAGGTTCATATCCGATTACTCCTGCTTCTGAAATCATTCAGTATCTTAGTACTTACAAGAACTTCGGTGTTAAAACTTTTCAGGCAGAAGATGAAATTGCTGGTATTACTACAGCAATCGGAGCTTCATTTGCTGGTAATCTCGGAATTACTTCCACAAGTGGTCCCGGCTTAGCACTTAAGACAGAAGCAATTGGTCTTGCTGTTATGACAGAGCTTCCTTTGGTTATTATTGATGTTCAGAGAGGTGGACCAAGTACAGGATTACCAACTAAAACCGAACAAGCTGATTTATTACAGGCAGTTTGTGGCAGGAACGGTGAAGCACCTGTTGCAGTTCTTGCGGCTGCAACTCCGAGTGATTGCTTTAACATGGCTCTTGAAGCTTCCCGAATTGCAATTAAGTATATGACTCCTGTTATTTTATTGACAGACGGCTATATTGCGAATGGATCTGAACCTTGGAGAATTCCTCATGCTGATGAACTACCGGAAATTCCTGTCAGGTTCAGAACTGAAAAGGAAGGATTTTATCCATACCTTCGTGATGAAAATCTTTCAAGACCCTGGGCAATCCCTGGCACGCCAGGTTTGGAACACCGAATTGGTGGATTGGAGAAATCTGATATTTATGGAAATGTTAGTTATGATCCGGATAACCATCATAAGATGGTAACACTTCGTGCAAAGAAAATTAAAAATATCGAGAATGATATTCCTTTGCTTGAAGTTGAAGGCGAATCAAGCGGAGAATTACTTGTGCTTGGCTGGGGTGGAACTTACGGCGCTATAAAAGAAGCTGTTAATAAAGCTCGTGCTCAGGGATACAATGTATCTCAAGCTCATTTCAGATACATCAATCCTTTCCCCAAGAATACTGAACAGGTTCTAAAGAACTTTAAGAAAATTCTCATACCGGAAATTAATCTTGGTCAGTTAGCTCGGTTAATCAGATCTGAATTTCTAATCGATGTACAGCAATTCAATCTTGTGAGAGGTTTACCTCTCAGAGTTTCTGACATCGTTGATCAAATAATCAAGACCCTTGGAGGTAACAATGGCAAATAATATTGAAACAAAAGAATTACACTATACTGCAAAAGACTTTGCATCAGATCAGGAAGTAAGATGGTGTCCGGGTTGTGGCGATTATTCAATCCTTGCACAGGTACAAAGAACATTTCCTGAAATAGTTGAAACTCCAAAAGAAAATATTGTTTGGGTCTCGGGCATTGGTTGCTCAAGTCGCTTTCCATATTATATGAATACATTTGGATTTCACGGAATACACGGAAGAGCTCCTGCAATTGCAACTGGTGTAAAATTGGCAAATCCAAAACTTCAGGTTTGGGTTGCAAGCGGTGATGGCGATTTGCTAAGTATCGGTGGAAATCATTTTATTCATGCCTGCAGGAAAAACATTGATCTGAAAATTCTGATGTTTAATAACAGAATTTACGGATTAACTAAAGGACAATATTCACCAACATCTGAAAAGGGGAAAGTTACAAAAACAACCCCATACGGAAGTGTTGATTATCCTTTTAATCCTCCTATGCTTGCATTGGGTGCAGAAGCAACTTTTATTGCCAGATCCATTGATCGTCATCCTAAACATTTGCAGGAAATGATCAAAAGAGCCGGTTTACACAAAGGAAGTGCTTTTGTTGAAATTTTTCAGAACTGTAACATATTTAACGATGGTGCATTCGCACTCTTAACTGAAAAAGAAACAAAAGATGATCATGTTCTTGAGTTAGTGCACGGTCAGCCAATGATATTCGGAAAAAATAAAGATAAAGGAATTAAACTCGACGGACTTACACCAATGGTAGTGGATCTAACTTCAGGGAAATACTCTAAAGATGATTTGTGGGTTCATGACGAATTCGATCCTAATCCTGCCCGAACAGCTATTCTGGCTATGTTTGATGAAACTCCTGGTTTCCCAACTCCGATTGGCGTATTCCGTCAGATTACCAAAGAAACTTATGACGAAGGTTTGTTCAGACAGATTGAACAAGTTAAAAAGAAAAAAGGTGAAGGTGATCTCGAGAAAATTCTCTTCAGTGGAAATATCTGGGAAGTTAATTGATTGTCATCTCAAAAATTTCAAATGGGCTTGATTATTCAAGCCCTTTTTGTTTAATGCTATGGTAAATTTTCAGAAACTAAAGAACATTATTCTATCCAACAATTCTTTTCTTATTACAACTCATGTAAATCCCGACGCAGATGCAATTGGCTCAGAGATAGCATTTTATCAGATTCTTAAAGCGTTGGGCAAGAAAAGTTATATAATTAATCATAGTGAAACTCCATACAACCTCAAATTTCTTGATGTTGATAATGTGATAAGACAGTTTAATCTTGATGATCACTCTGAATTATTCAACAAGGTTGATGTTCTTGTGGCTTTAGATTTTAACAGAAATAGCCGAACTGTTAGCATGCAAAAATCATTCAGAGAATCTAAGGCAATAAAGATTTGTATTGATCATCATCAGGATCCCGAAAAATTTGTAGATTATGAATTTATAGACACGGATTACTCAGCAACAGGAGAGATTATTTTTAATCTGATTACAGAAACTAAAATTGTTCCTTTAACAAAAGAAATTGCTGAACCAATTTATGCCGCAATTATGACTGACACCGGTTCATTCAGATTTGAAAGAACAACTGCAAAGCTGCACCGCAAGATTGCAACTTTACTGGAAACCGGTATCAATCCAACAGAAATTTATGATAAAATTTATGATCAAAGTAAATTCAGTAAAATTAAATTACTCGGAAAAGCACTTAATTCGATTCAATTATTAGCTGAAGGTAGAATTGCATTCATGATAATTACTCAAAAAGACTTTGATGAAACAGGAGCAATTGAAAGTGATACTGAAAATTTTGTGAATTATAATTTATCAATTGAAAATGTTGTCCTTGGGTTATTGTTCATCGAACTTAAAAATGGTTTTAAAGTTAGTTTCAGGTCTAAAGGTAAAATAGCCGTTAATAAACTTGCCTCAGAATTTGGTGGTGGAGGTCATACTAATGCAGCGGGTGCAAGATTCTTTAACCAGAAGCTAACTGATGAAATGATTAATCATATTCTCTCAACCTCTGAAAAATATTTGAAGCAGTAAGGAGTTAAAATGTTTGATTTGAAAATCAATGCCGGCACAAAAAAAATAATTTATAAAAGCCCGTCTCTTGCAGTTAAATTTCTTGTA
>FWPV01014182.1_pt1 | contig 11764 bp, 22 predicted proteins | sample 2228371 | NCBI WGS metagenome assembly FWPV01 (sample SAMEA103939776, study PRJEB20133) | metagenome | reverse complement strand
CGTTGCGGAAGCCCCGCAGCTTCGGGATCCGGATGTGGAGCGGCGTCTGGCCGCCCTCGAACCACGGCGGGATCGAGCCGCCGGCCCGGGCCTTCTGGCCCTTCGTGCCGCGGCCGGCCGTCTTGCCCTTGCCGGCCGCGATGCCGCGACCCACGCGGGTCTTCTTCGTGTGCGCTCCGGCCGGGGGCCGGAGATCGTGGAGCTTCATCGCTTCTTCTTCTCCGGGGTGGCCTCGGGGAGCTCCTCGACCGTCACGAGGAAGCGGATCTGGCGGACCATCCCCCGCGTCGCGGGATTGTCGGGGACCTCGACCGTGTCGCCGATCCGGCGCAGGCCGAGCGCCCGGGCCGTCGCCCGGTTCCGCTCGATGTGGCTGATCGTGCTCTTGACCTGGGTGACCCGCAGCTTACCGGGCATCGGCGACCTCCCCGGTCGGCTGGCCGGCCACGATCACCCGGACTGGGACGCCGCGGTGGGCGCTGATCTCCTCGGCCGACCGCAGGTCGCGGAGGGCCTCGAGCGTCGCCCGAACGACGTTCACGGGGTTCGTGGACCCGTGGACCTTGGTGAGGATGTCGCGGACGCCCGCTGCTTCCATCACCGCGCGGACGGAGCCGCCGGCGATGACCCCGGTTCCCTGCGAGGCCGGCTTGAGCATGACCTTGGCGGCCGCGTACTCGGCACGGACCTCGTGAGGGATCGTGGTTCCCAGGGTCGGGATCCGGATGAGGTGCTTCTTGGCGTCCTCGACGCCCTTGCGGATCGCCTCGGGGACCTCGCCGGCCTTCCCGAGGCCCGCGCCGACGTGCCCCTGCCCGTCGCCGACGACGACGACGGCGCTGAAGCTGAAGCGGCGGCCGCCCTTGACGACCTTCGCCACGCGGTTGATCTGGACGACGCGCTCCTCGAGCGTGAGCTTCGCAGGATCGATCCTGGCCACGGTCGGTCTCCTCCTAGAAGTCGAGACCGGCTTCCCGGGCGGCGTCGGCGAGGCTCTTGACGCGGCCGTGGTACTTGAACCCCGACCGGTCGAAGACGACCTTCTCGACGCCGGCGGTGCGGGCCCGCTCGGCGACCAGGCGCCCGACGACCTTCGCCTCCTCGACCTTCGTCTGCGCGGACCCCTTGAAGGAGGGCTCGCGGGTCGAGGCGGCGGCGAGCGTGGCGCCCGCCGAGTCGTCGATCACCTGGGCGTAGATGTGGTTGAGGCTGCGGAAGACCGCGAGGCGCGGCCGGGCGGCGGTGCCCGCCACGCGGAGGCGGATCCGCTGGTGCCGCTTCTGCCGCGCGGCGCCGCGCGAGGCGGCCTTCGTCATCTCGGACGTCCCTTCGCTGTTACTTCTTGCCGCCGATCTTGCCGGCCTTGCCGGCCTTGCGGCGGATGACCTCGCCGGCGTAGCGGACGCCCTTGCCCTTGTAGGGCTCCGGCTTCCGGGTCGCGCGGACCTGTGCCGCGACCTGCCCGACGAGCTCCTTGTCGATGCCGACGACCGCCAGCTTGAGCGGCGTCTCCACCTCGAACGAGATCCCCGCCGGCGGCGCGATCTCGACCGGGTGGCTGTAGCCGAGGTTGAGCTGGAGGCGGTCACCGACCTTCTGGGCGCGGTAGCCCACGCCGCTGATCTCGAGCGACTTCCGGAAGCCGGTCGTGACGCCGTCGACCATGTTCGCGACGAGGGTGCGGGTGAGGCCGTGGAGCTGCTTGTGCTGCTTCGCCTCGGACGGCCGGGTGACGACGAGCGCCCCGTCAACCGTCTCGACGGTCATCGCCTCCGGCAGCGAGCGGCTGAGGGTCCCCTTGGGGCCCGTCACGGTGATGACCGGGCCGTCGAGCTTGACCTCGACGCCGGCCGGGATGGGGATCGGCCGGCGACCGATTCGGGACATCGACCTCCCCCTTACCAGACGTACGCCAGGACCTCGCCGCCGAGCTGGGCCTTGCGAGCCTGCTGGCCGGTCATGATCCCCTGGCTGGTGCTGACGATGACGATCCCGAGACCCCCGAGGACACGGGGGATATCGGTCTTGCGGGCGTAGACGCGGAGCCCGGGCTTGCTGATGCGCTTGAGCCCGGAGACGACCGGCGCCTTGCCGTCGACGTACTTGAGGGTGAGCCGCAGGACCTGGGCCGGTCCGTCGCGCTCCTCGCTGAAGCCGGCGATGAAGCCTTCCTCGACGAGGATGCGGGCGATCTCGCGCTTCACGCGGGACGCCGGGACGACCACCTCGGTGTGGTGGGCGCGCGACGCGTTGCGGATCCGCGTGAGCATGTCGGCGATCGGGTCGGACACGTTCATCGGCGGCTCACCAGCTGGACTTCGTGACGCCCGGCAGCTCGCCCACGAGGGCGCGCTCCCGGAAGCAGATGCGGCAGAGCGCGAAGCGGCGCATGTAGGCCCGCGGCCGGCCGCACACGGTGCAGCGGTGGTAGGCCTGGACCTTGTGCTTCGGCTTGCGACCCGCCTTGGCGATCATGGACTTCTTGGCCATCGTCTCCTCCCCCGCTCAGCCGGCGAAGGGCATGCCGAGGAGCTCCAGCAGCTTGCGGGACTCCTCGTCGGTCTTCGCCGTCGTCACGATGCTGACCTCCAGCCCGCGGAGACGGTCGACCTTGTCGTAGTCGATCTCGGGGAACGCGAGCTGCTCGCGCAGCCCGAGACTGAAGTTGCCGCGCCCGTCGAACGACTTCCCGGGAACGCCCCGGAAGTCGCGGATGCGCGGGAGCGCGATCGTCGTGAGGCGCTCCAGGAAGTCCCACATCCGCTCACCGCGGAGGGTGACCTTGGCCCCGATCGTGTTGCCCGTCCGGAGGCGGAACTGGGCGATCGAGCGCTTCGCCTTCGTCGTGATCGGCTTCTGGCCGGTGATGATGGCGAGGTCGGCGACGGCGGCGTCGACCGCCTTCGCGTTCTGGAGCGCCTCGCCGAGCCCGATGTTCACCACGATCTTCTCGAGCCGTGGAACCTGCATCGGGTTCGTGTAGGAGAACTGCTTCTGGAGCGCGGGGACCACCTCGGCGTGGTAGCGCTCGCGGAGACGGCTCATGCGGTCTTGCCCTCCACGGCCTTGCCGCAGCGGCCGCACGCGCGCACGCGCGCGCCCGAGCCGAGCTGCAGGTGGCGGATCCGGGTCGGGCGGTCGCAGTTCGGGCAGACGAGCATGACCCGGCCGATCGCGATCGGCATGGACTTGTCGATGATCCCGCCCTGCTGCATCCGGGGAGTCCGGTCGCTCTGGTTCATCCGCGGCCGCGGCTTGGTGTGGCGCTTGGCCACGTTGAGGCCCTCGACGAGGACGCGGTACGGCTGGCCCTCGAGGGCCGGTCGGTCGACGCGCTTGACCTCGCCGCGCTTGCCGGCGTCCTTGCCGGCCAGGACGAGGACCGTGTCGCCGGCCCGGATCTCGGGGACCTTGGTGACGCGGCGGGCGGTGGCGTGCGCCATGTCACAGCACCTCCGGCGCGAGCGAGACGATCTTCATGTAGTTCCGGTCGCGGAGCTCGCGGGCCACCGGTCCGAAGATCCGGGTGCCGCGCGGGTTCCCCTGGTTGTTGATGAGCACGGCGGCGTTCTCGTCGAACCGGATGTAGCTCCCGTCCGGGCGGCCGTACTCCTTGGCGGTGCGCACGATGACGGCCCGCACGACGTCGCCCTTCTTGACGGCGGCGTTCGGGATCGCCTGCTTGACGCTGGCGACGATGACGTCGCCGACCTCGGCGGTCGTCTTGCGCGAGCGGCCCATGACCCGGATGCACTGGATGACCCGGGCGCCCGTGTTGTCGGCCACGCGGAGCCGCGTCTCCTGCTGGATCACGCCTCGGCCTCCTCGCCGGCCTCGGCGGACGTCTTGCCGGGATGGGCGGCTGCGTGGATCGCCTCGCTGGTCGCGGCCTCCTCGGCCACGATCTCGGCGGGACGGTCCTCGCCGGCCCGCGAGAGGACCTCGACGAGCCGCCAGCGCTTCGTGCGCGACAGCGGGCGCGACTCCTCGATGAGGACCGTGTCGCCCACCTTCGCGATGTTGAGCTCGTCATGGGCGGAGAACTTCGTGGTCATCCGCACGACGCGCTTGTAGAGCCGGTGGCGGGTCAGGCGCTCGACGGAGACGACGATCGTCTTGTCCATCTTGTCGCTGACGACGCGCCCGACCTTCGTCTTCCGCTTGGCCTGCACCTGTGCTGCTCCTGCCATGGCCGGCCCCCTACGCCGTGCGCCCGAGCTTGCGCTCGTGCTGCACGGTGAGGATCCGGGCGATCGTCCGCCTCGTGCGGGCGACCGCGCTGTAGTCCTTCAGCTGGCGGGTGGCGAGCTCGAAGCGGGCCTGCCAGAGGTCCCGCTTGGCGTCCACGAGCGCCTGCTCCAGCTCCGCGTCCGTGAGGGCGCGAACCTTGTCGATGTCCATCACGCGCCCTCCTCGTCCTTCACGATGAAGCGCGTGGCGACCGGCAGCTTGTGGGCGGCGAGGCGCATCGCCTCGGCCGCCTGGGCCCGGTCGACCCCGGCCATCTCGAAGAGGATCCGGCCCGGCCGCACGACCGCGACCCAGTGGTCGGGGGCGCCCTTGCCGGAGCCCATCCGGGTCTCCGCCGGCTTCTTCGTGGCCGGCTTGTCCGGGAAGATGCGGATCCAGATCTTGCCGCCACGGCGGACGGAGCGGGTCATGGCGCGCCGGGCCGCCTCGATCTGGCGGCTCGTGATCCAGGCCGGCTCCAGGGTCGCCAGGCCGTACTCGCCGAAGGAGACGGCGGTGCCGCCCTTGGCGAGGCCGGACATGCGGCCGCGCATCACCTTGCGGTGCTTGACGCGGCGAGGCATCAGCATGGCGTCAGACCCCCTGGCCCGCGGCCGGCGCGGCCGCCGGAGCGGCCGCGGGCCGGGCGGCCCGCTGGTCGGGGACGTCGCCCCGGTAGATCCAGACCTTCACGCCGATCGCGCCGTACGTCGTCCGGGAGAGGACGTAGCCGTAGCTGATGTCGGCGCGGAGCGTGCCGAGCGGGATCCGGCCCTCCCGGTCCCACTCGCGGCGGGCCATCTCGGAGCCGCCGAGGCGGCCGGCAACGGCGATCTTCACGCCCTTGGCGCCGGCCTTCATCGTCCGCTGGATGCCCTGCTTCATCGCCTTGCGGAACGCGATCCGCCGCGACAGCTGCTGGGCGATGTTCGTGGCGACGAGGTACGCGTCGAGCTCGGGCTGGCGAATCTCCTTGATCTCCAGCTTGACCTTGCGCGGCTTCGTCAGGTCGCCGATCTGCTTGCGCAGGAGCTCGACGTTCGCCCCGCCCTTCCCGATCACGATGCCGGGCTTGGCGGTGTGGATCGTCACGGTCACGTAGTTGATGCCGCGCTCGATGTCCACGCCGCTGACGCTGGCGTTGGCCAGGCGGCGCTCGATGAGCCGGCGGATCGCGAGGTCCTCCTTGAGGAGGTCCGTGTACTCCTTGTCGGCGTACCACTTCGCGGTCCAGGTGCGGGTGGTCCCCAGGCGGAAGCCGTAGGGGTGGACCTTGTGTCCCATCTCTAGGCCTCCCGATCCTCGAGCACGATGGTGATGTGGGTCATGGGCTTGTGGATCGGATAGGCCCGGCCCTGCGCCCGCGGCTTCCAGCGCTTGATCGTGGGGCCCTCGTTGGCGAGGGCCTCGACGATCACGAGGCTGTCGGCCGCCAGGTTGTGGTTGTTCTCGGCATTGGCCGTCGCGCTCGCGAGGACGCGGGCGACGTCGCGGGCCGCGGCCTGCGGCATGAAGCGCAGGATCGCGGCGGCGTCCTCGGCGCGCCGGCCACGGATGGCCCGGACGACGAGGTCGGCCTTGCGGGTGGAGCCGCGCAGGTACTTGGCGGTGGCGGAGACGCGCACGTTCAGCCCCCCTACCTGAGCGACGAGCTGCGGTCGGACTTCTTCTCGTGCCCGCGGAAGGTGCGGGTGGGAGCGAACTCCCCGAATCGGTGGCCGACCATGTTCTCGGTGACGAAGACGGGCACGTGCTTGCGGCCGTTGTAGACGGCGATCGTGTGCCCGATGAAGTCGGGGAAGATGACGGACGCCCGCGACCAGGTCTTCACGACCTTGCGCTCGTTCCGCTTGTTCATCTCCTGGACGCGGCCGAGGAGCCGCGCCTCGACGTACGGTCCCTTCTTGACCGAACGCGACATGCTCCGGTTCCTCCGTTACGACTTGCGGTGCCGCGACCGGACGACGAGCCGGTTCGGCCTCTTGCGCTTCACGGTGCGATAGCCCATCGCGGGCTTGCCCCACGGCGTCTTCGGCGGCATGCCCGCCGGCGACTTGCCCTCGCCACCGCCGTGCGGGTGGTCGCGGGGGGTCATCGCGACGCCCCGGGTCTCCGGCCGCTGGCCCATGTGGCGGGCGCGGCCGGCCTTGCCCAGGCTCTGGTTCTCGTGGTCGAGGTTGCTGACCTGGCCCACGGTCGCCATGCAGCGCAGCGGGACGCGGCGCATCTCGCCCGACGGCAGGCGGATCGTGGCGTACTCCCCCTCCTTCGCCAGCAGCTGGGCGCTGGCGCCGGCGGAGCGCACGATCTGGCCGCCCTTCCCGGGGACGAGCTCGATGTTGTGGATCGTCGTGCCGAGCGGGATGCTCGCGAGCGGGAGGGCGTTGCCCACCCGGGCCTCGGCCGACGGCCCGGCGACGACGACGTCGCCCACCTTGAGGCCGTGCGGCAGGAGCATGTAGCGCTTCTCGCCGTCGCGGTAGTGGAGGAGCCCGATGCGGGCCGAGCGGTTCGGGTCGTACTCGACGGTCGCGACCTTGGCCGGCACGCCGAGCTTGTCGCGCTTGAAGTCGATGATCCGGTAGTGCCGCTTCTCGCCGCCGCCGCGATGGCGGACGGTGACCCGGCCCTGGCTGTTGCGCCCGGAGCCGCGCTTGAGCGGCTCGAGGAGCGGCCGGTACGGCTCCTTGGTGGTGATCTCCTCGAACGTCGAGCGGGTCATGAACCGCCGGCCGGCCGAGGTGGGCTTGTAGCTCCGGAGCGGCATCGCTACACCCCCTCGAAGAACTCGATCTTCTGGCCGGCGGCGAGCGTGACGACCGCCTTTCGCCAGGGCGTGGTCCAGCCGGTGATCCGACCGCGCTTCGTGCCGCGGCGCTTCTCCTTGGCCTTCGTCGTGAGGACGTTGACCTTCGTGACCTGGACCTTGAAGAGCTCCTCGACGGCCGCCTTGACCTGGATCTTGCTGGCGTCGCCGTGGACCTCGAACGTGTACTTGCCGCGCCCGGACTCGTCCATCGACTTCTCGCTGATGACGGGCCGGACGATGACCTCGTGGGCGGTGAGCGTCATGCGTACACCTCCTCGAGGCGGGCCAGCGCGGGCTGCTCGATCACGACGACGTCGGCCTTGAGCAGGTCCACGATGTTGAGCGAGTCGGCGAGGAGCACCTCGACGGTCGGCAGGTTGCGGGCGGAGAGGTCGAGCTTCTCGTCTCGCGCGGGCGCGACGATGAGGACGCGGCCGCTCGCCTGGAGGGCGCCGAGGACGCCGACGAGGTCCTTCGTCCGAATCTGCTCGAGGGCGAAGGTGTCGAGCACCTTGATCGCGCCGTCGTTCAGCTTCGCGGTGAGGGCCCCGCGGAGCGCGAGGCGCTTCATCCGCCGCGGCAGCCGCTGGGCGTACGAGCGCGGGTGCGGCCCGAAGACCGTGCCGCCGCCGGCATAGTGCGGTGCGCGCCGCGAGCCCTGGCGGGCGCGGCCGGTCCCCTTCTGGCGGTAGGGCTTCTTGCCGCCGCCGGCAACCTCGCCGCGGGTCTTGGTGTCGTGGGTCCCGAGGCGCCGGCCGGCGAGCTGCGCGGTGACGGCCTGGTGCATCACGGCGGCGTTGACCGGGGCGGCGAAGAGCTCGTCGCTGAGCTCGACGGTCCCGATCGCGTCGCCGGTGCGGGCGTACAGGGTGGTCTGGGGCATCGTCAGGCCTTCTTCACGAGGACGAGCGCGTTCGGCGCGCCCGGCACGGACCCCTTCACGAGGAGGAGGTTCCGGTCCGGGTCGGCCCGCACGACCTGCAGCTTCTTGACGGTGACGCGCTCGTGGCCCATGTGGCCGGCCATCCGGGACCCGCGGTAGACGCGCCCGGGCGTGGTGCCGGGGCCGATCGAGCCGGGCTCGCGATGGTGGTCGGAGCCGTGCGTCTTGGGGCCCCGCCGGAAGTTGTGGCGCTTGACGGTGCCGGCGAAGCCCTTGCCCTTCGAGGTCCCGGTGACGTCGATCACGTCCCCGGCGGCGAAGAGCGAGACGTCGAGCGTCTGGCCGACCTCGTACCCGCTCGCGTCGTCGACGCGGAACTCGCGGATGACCGCCACCTTGGGCAGGTCGCGGAGCTGGCCCGCCTCGGGCTTCGTCAGCTTCTTCGACGGCTCGATGCCGAGCTGGACGGCCGTGTAGCCGTCGCGCTCCGGCGTCCGGAGCCGTGTCACGGTGTTCGGCTCGATAGCGAGCACGCTCACCGGGATCATCGTCCCGTCGTCCTGGAAGATCTGGGTCATGCCGACCTTGCGGCCGATCAATCCGATGCTCATGGCCGCGTCACATCTTGATCTCGATGTCGACGCCCGCCGCCAGCGAGAGTCGCATCAGGGCGTCGACGGTCTTCGCCGACGGGTCGAGGATGTCCACGAGCCGCTTGTGGGTGCGGATCTCGAACTGCTCGCGGCTGTCCTTGTCGATGAAGGGCGACCGGAGGACCGTGAACTTCTCGATCCGGGTCGGCAGCGGCACCGGGCCGACGACGTCGGCGCCGGTGCGCTGGGCGGTCTCCACGATCTGGGCCGCCGACTGGTCGAGCAGGCGGTGATCGTAGGCCTTCAGGCGGATCCGGATCCGCTGCTTCGCCATCTCGTCCCTACTCTTCGATCGAGACGATCGCCCCGGCGCCGACGGTGCGGCCGCCCTCGCGGATCGCGAAGCGCTGGCCGACCTCGAGGGCGATCGGGGTGATGAGCTCGACCGTCATGTCGACGTTGTCGCCGGGCATGATCATCTCGGCCCCCTCGGGGAGCCCGATCGCGCCGGTGACGTCGGTCGTGCGGAGGTAGAACTGGGGCCGGTAGCCGTTGTAGAAGGGGGTGTGGCGGCCGCCCTCCTCGCGGGTCAGGACGTAGACCCGGGCGGTGAACCGGGTGTGGGGCTTGATCGAGCCCACCTTGGCCAGGACCTGGCCGCGCTCGATGTCGTCGCGCTCGATGCCCCGCAGGAGGCAGCCGACGTTGTCGCCGGCCTCGCCCTGGTCGAGGAGCTTCTTGAACATCTCGACGCCGGTGACGACGACCTTGCGGGTCGGGCGGATGCCGACGATCTCGACCTCGTCGCCGACCTTGACGACGCCGCGCTCGATCCGGCCGGTCGCGACGGTGCCCCGGCCCTTGATGCCGAAGACGTCCTCGACCGGCATGAGGAAGGGCTTGTCGATCGCCCGCTCGGGGGTCGGGATGTAGGAGTCGACCGCGTCCATGAGCTCCTGGATCGGGGCGTAGGCCGGGTCGGCGGGGTCGTCGGGGGCCTCGAGGGCCTTGAGGGCGGAGCCGCGGATGACGGGGAGGTCGTCGCCCGGGAAGTTGTACTTGGAGAGGAGCTCGCGGACCTCGAGCTCGACGAGGTCGAGGAGCTCGGGGTCGTCGACGGCGTCGACCTTGTTGAGGAAGACGACGATGTACGGCACCTCGACCTGGCGGGCCAGGAGGATGTGCTCCCGGGTCTGGGGCATCGGGCCGTCGGTCGCGGCGACGACGAGGATCGCGCCGTCCATCTGGGCGGCCCCGGTGATCATGTTCTTGATGTAGTCGGCGTGCCCGGGGCAGTCGACGTGGGCGTAGTGGCGGGCGTCGGTCTGGTACTCGACGTGGGCGATCGCGATCGTGATCCCGCGCTCCCGCTCCTCGGGGGCGTTGTCGATCGTGTCGAAGGCGCGGTACTCCGCCTCGCCCTTGAGGGCGAGGTACTTCGTGATCGCCGCGGTGAGCGACGTCTTGCCGTGGTCGATGTGACCGATCGTGCCGATGTTGACGTGCGGCTTGGTCCGCTCGAACTTCTTCTTCGCCACGTGCGCGTCTACCTGCTATCTGGGAGGGGCCGACCGGGTGGTGGAGCCCAGAACGGGATTCGAACCCGTGACCTCATCCTTACCAAGGATGTGCTCTGCCGGCTGAGCTATCTGGGCCCGTGCGTGCCGGGATGGATCGTGGTGGGCAGGAGAGGAATCGAACCTCTACAGTCGAAGACGGCTGATTTACAGTCAGCTGAGCTCACCACCTGCTCAACCTACCCACGGATGCGGATCGACCGGACGCGGCTGCGGCACCGTGGTGACGCCCGGGCGATGACTGTTGAGTTGGAGCCGACGACGGGACTCGAACCCGGAACCGGCGGTTTACAAAACCGCTGCTCTACCAATTGAGCTACGTCGGCGGGCGCAGGAGAACACCGCAGTCGTCTCCGAGGCGCAACGGCGATCATATGCGGCCGGGCGGAGGACGGTCAAGCGACCCCATCCGGGCCATCGATCGGCTGCTCATCGGCCGGCGACTCCGGCCACCCGGTGGCGACGTGCGCAGCACGCAATCATTCCTGCATCTCCACCCTCGGATCGCCCGGTGCCGCACCCCCTGTTGCGTGCCCCGCACGATCGCCCGTGTTTGGCGGTCCCGACGGCCACGGGCACGCTCGCCGAGCAGGAATTATTGCGTGCCATGCACGGGGCCGACGGAGGGTGGTCGCGGAGCCTCCTCATGCCGCCGGGCCGCGGCTCCGCCCGAGAACCGTCACGCCTCCCCGTCTCGCTCGTCGGCAGGCGAGGAGGCCGCGGGCAACTCGTCGGGGTTGCCCTCGCGCTCCTCGTCGGCCGCGGGCAACTCGTCGGGGTTGACCTCGCGCGCAGCGTCGGCCGCAGCCGGCCCGGTCGGGGCCGGGGCCCGCTGGGCGGCCGCCTCGAAGACGAGGATCGAGCCGGCGACGGCCGCGTTGAGCGACGCGATCCGGCCTCGCATCGGGATCCGGACGAGCAGGTCGCAGCGGCGCCGGACGGCCGGCGAGACGCCCCGGCCCTCGCTCCCAATCACGAGCGCCAGCGGCCCCCGCAGGTCCGCCTCGCGATAGGTCAGCGGCGCATCGGCGTCCGTGCCCACCACCCGCACGCCGCGCGACCGCAGGTCGGCGAGCGCGCCGGCCAGGTCGTCGACCTCGGCCAGGAGAAGGTGCTCCGTGGCGCCGGCCGAGGCCTTCACCGCGGCCGGGCTGAGCGGCGCCCGGCGCCGGGACGGGAAGACGACCCCGTGGGCCCCGGCTGCCTCGGCGCTCCGCAGGAGCGTCCCGACGTTCTGCGGATCCTCGAGCGAATCGAGGACGAGCACGAAGGCGGGCTCGCCGCGCTCGATGCCACGGGCCAGGACGTCCGCGAGGGCGGCCGGCCGACGAGCCTCGACGACGAGCGCCACGCCCTGGTGGCCATCGAAGCCGGCGACCGCCGTGAGCGTGCCGCCTTCCACCTCGACGACGGGGATCCGGAGCGTCGTGGCGTGGAGCACGAGCAGCTCAAGCGCCTCGCGGCGGCCGGGCGTCACGAGCAGCCGCCGGGCGGGCCTGCCGGCGGCGTCTTCGCCAACAATGTCTACAACGGAGCGAAGCAGGCCGAGATGGACCTGGGCCCCAAGGTTGAATATGTGTTCTCAGACTGGGACCCTCAGAAGATGATCCAGCAGTTCAAAGAGGCGGCCGCCACCATGCCGGATGGCATTGCCGTGATGGGCCACCCCGGC
>FWPV01014181.1_pt1 | contig 11764 bp, 10 predicted proteins | sample 2228371 | NCBI WGS metagenome assembly FWPV01 (sample SAMEA103939776, study PRJEB20133) | metagenome | reverse complement strand
CCACAAATAACATTTCCAGAAAAAAGTAAAAAGTCGCCATTTCTTGCAGGATTGTTTTCGTTAATTCTTCCTGGTGCAGGAGAAATTTACACTGAAGAGTATTTGAAAGCTGGAATCTTTTTAGCGATTGAGGCTGCTGTTGTTACAACTGCAGTTATTTATGATAAAAAAGGTGATGATAAAACAACAGAGTTTGAAAATTATGCTGATGATTATACAAATCCGCAGCACAACTGGAGCGTTGTAAGATATGCACAGTGGTTAAACCAGTATGAAAATGCAAATATTCAAATTAATCCTGATGAATCACTTCCGCCCTGGGAAAGAGTGAACTGGAGAGAGCTGAATGCTGCAGAATCAGGTTCACATAAATTACCTCCTCATGGTCAACAGCAGTACTATGAGTTGATTGGGAAATATCATCAATATTCACCCGGTTGGAATGATTTTACCGGTGCCGGAAATAAAAATGAGATTTCACCAAACTTTCTTTATTACTCAGAATTACGAGGTGAAGCAAATGATTTTTATTCTGTTGCATCAACAGCCGTAATTGGTATTTATGTTAATCATTTTTTGAGTGCTCTGGATGCTATCTGGTCAGCTGCAAAATTTAATAAAGATCTAGCTGTTAAAATCAGGGTAGAAAATATCCATTTAGCTGATAAGAATGAGTTTTATCCTACAATTAATTTTAAATATAATTTTTAGTAAAATTTTTTCATCAGCAGATTAAATCGAGTAATAGTTACTAAAAACTAAATCGAAAAATCATTTCTTCATTAAGAAAACTTAATTCTTTATTTTTCATTTATGAAATTACCTTTAGTTGCAATAGTTGGCAGACCAAATGTCGGTAAATCCACATTATTTAACCGATTGCTTGGAAAAAGAGAAGCAATTGTTGATGATCAGAGTGGGGTTACGCGTGATAGAAATTACGGTGAGTGTGAATGGAACGGAAAAAAATACAGGTTAATTGATACCGGTGGATACATTCCTGATTCCGATGATCTGTTTGAATCTGCTATCAGAGAACAGGTTGAGGTTGCAATTGATGAAGCGGATTCAATTATCTTTTTAGTTGATGTTAAAACCGGCATTAATCCAATTGATAAAATAATTATTGATCTTCTTCGCCAGTCGAACAAACCATTTTTTTTAGTTGTAAACAAAGTGGATGCGGAAGTTCATGCTCCACTGGCTAGTGAGTTTTATAAATTGGGCGTTGATAATGTTTATGATATATCTGCAATGAGTGGAAGGCGAACAGGTGATCTTCTTGACGACATCACAAGAGATTTCCCAGAAGAAAATCAGATAACCGAAGATAAAAGATTAAAGATTGCAATTGTCGGTCGTCCTAATGTTGGAAAATCATCTCTCACAAATGCTTTGCTTGGTGCTGAAAGAAGTATTGTAACAGATATTCCTGGAACAACACGAGATAGTCTGGATTCAATACTTAAATATTATGGTGAAGAAATAGTTTTGATTGATACTGCTGGCTTACGCAAAAAGAAAAAAGTAGAAGAAAGCATTGAATACTTTTCAAACTTGAGAACATTTAAAGCAATCAGTGAGTCAGATGTTACTGTTGTAATGATAGATGCTTTGATTGGTTTTGAAAAACAGGATCAAAAAATTATTGATGAAGTTGTACGATGGAGAAGGGGATTAATAATTGCAGTTAATAAATGGGATCTTATTGAAAAAGAAACAAACACTGCGCATCAGTTTGAAGTTGCAATTAAAGAAAAACTTGGCTCTGTGGATTATGCGCCAATCATTTTTATTTCCGCATTAACTAAGCAAAGAATTTTTAAGTTGGTTGATTTATGTAAAAAAGTACAGGATGAAAGAGTTAAAAAAATTCCAACTTCAGACTTAAATGATGTAATGCTTGCGGAGATCGAAAGAAATCCACCTCCTGTATCTCCCAGCGGTAAAGAAATTAAGATTAAATTTATCTCGCAGGTTGGTGAACACTACCCGATATTTTTGTTTTTCACAAACTATCCTAAATACATCCCTGATCATTACCGCAAATTTTTAGAGCGAACTTTAAGAAGAATCTATGGATTTGAAGGTGTTCCAATTACATTAAGTTTCAGACAGAAATAGGTGTACTTCTATGATTAAAAAATTTATAATAATTGATCATCAGATAATTAAAAGAGATGTGACAATATTACGCGATAAGAATACCGAATCAGAAAATTTTCGTGCTGCGTTACAAAGGATTTCCAACATTCTTGCCGTGGAGATTTCAAAAGAATTTAAATTAAAGACAGTTGAAGTAAATACACCTCTTGAAAAAACCGAAGGCTCAAAACTGGCTAACGAAGTAATTCTTGTACCTGTATTGAGAGCAGGACTTGGAATGGTGAACGGTTTTCTGCAAATCATTCCAGAAGCAAAGGTTGGACACATAGGTCTGCAAAGAGATGAAGAAACATTAAAGCCGGTTGAATATTACTATAAAGTGCCCCATAATCTTGATTCTGCAAATGTTATAATACTCGATCCAATGCTTGCTACTGGAGGAAGTGCAGCCGAGGCTTTAAATTATCTGAAAAAAAGAGGCGCTAAGAATTTATTCTTTGCCAGCGTTGTCTGTGCACCAGCCGGAGTTAAAAAATTAGAAGATGAACATCCTGAGATTAAAATATTTACTGCAGCATTTGATAGAGAATTGAATGATAAAGGTTATATTTTACCCGGATTAGGAGATGCAGGTGACAGGACATTTGGTACACTTTAATAAAATCTTCTTTTTAACTTTTCTCATTTTTATACCAAGTATTTCTTACCCGCAAAGATATCCTGACGTATTCGTTCATAACCATTTAAAGAATGGAATCGAAAAAATTATCGATCAGAATTATGATGAAGCAAGAACGATTTTCAATCAACTGGATAAAGCAAGAAGGGATTTACCACTAGGCAAAATATATTTGGCTGCAACTGAAATAGCCGAATCATTTGATTATGAGAAACCTTTTAATCACAATTTGATTTACAAGTATCTGAATGAAGCAAAAAAAATCTCCGAGAGAAGATTAAAAGAGAATGAAACAGAAATTTGGAACAATTACTTTATTGCACTCACAGAAGGTTACACAGCCTACTATGAGGCTCTGAATGGTAATTGGTTAACGGCATTCTCACAAGGTTTTAAATCAGTATCATATTTTGAGGATTGCCTAGATATTGATAATAATTTTTATGAAGCTCTTATTGCAGTGGGTACATTTAAATTCTGGAGAAGCAAAAAAACAGAATTTATCAACTGGCTTCCATTTGTTCCTGATGAAAAAGAAAATGGAATCGAGCTGCTGAAGAAAGCTTCTTTAATGTCAGTCTATAATTCTTATCTTGCAGTGCATTCATTAATCTGGATTTACATCGAGCAGGAAGAATATAAACTGGCGATTGAATTAGCAGAAAAATTTATAAAGGAATATCCGAAATCAAGAATATTTAAATGGGGATTAGCAAGAGCTTACGAAGATATTGATCCGAACAAATCTGTTATGGTCTATAAAGAAATTCTGTTCTCATATCCTGATGATCTGAAGCGTAACAGAATTAATGAGATTACACTTAAACATTTAATTGCTCAGCAATTTGTAAAGTTAAGAAAGACGGATGAAGCGTTAATCCTTTGTAATGAAATTTTAGCTTTAAATAATTTAAACGATTTTGAGAGAGAAAAATTGGGCAATCGGATACAAAGAGTTAAACAGTTAAAATCAGAAATCACATCAAAATAAGCCCTGTCTTGAAAATTCGCTCCCTTTAAGAAGTCCTTAAAATAAATTAAATTATCATTGGATTAAATTTCATCTACTAAAAAATTAATCAAAATGGCATTGGATAATCCTAAATATCAAAAGATGCTTGAAAGCCTCCTAAAGGTATGCAAATCTAATCTTCCAAAAGTAGATGAAGCGCTTATAATAAAAGCATTTGAGATCAGCATCGAAGCGCATAAAAACGATTTACGTGCTTCGGGTGAGCCATATTTTACTCATCCGTTTGAAGTTGCAATGGTTGTTGCGGAAGATTTTCCACTTGATGATATAACTGTGGCAAGTGCACTATTACACGATGTTATCGAAGATACAACATTCAATTATGATTTTATCACCAGACAATTTGGAAAAGAAGTTGCAGAAATTGTAGATGGGGTAACTAAAATCAGTGGTATTTTCAGAGGGCACGATATTACCAAAGCAGAAAATTACCGCAAGCTTTTACTTTCCATGGTTAAAGATGTTAGAGTGATTTTAGTAAAGTTTGCTGACCGATTGCACAATATGCGAACTCTTGAATTTGTAAATCCTGACAAACAAAGAAGAATTGCGCAGGAAACTTTAGAAATTTATGCACCTTTTGCTCATCGTTTTGGACTAGGTAAAGTTAAGTGGGAGCTGGAAGATTTATCATTCAAGTATCTTAACAGGGAAGCATATGAAGAACTTGCCAGAAAATTAAAAGCTAAAAGAAAAGATCGTGAATCATATATAAAAAAATTTTCTGATCCGATAAAGAAAAAATTAGATGAAGCAAATCTTAAATATGAATTAAGCGGCAGAGCCAAACATCTTTACAGCATTTACAGAAAAATGGTAAGACGTAATAAACCGTTTGAAGAAATTTATGATTTGTTTGCCATCAGAATAATTCTGGATACAGAAAACAAGAATGATTGCTACACTACGCTTGGAATAGTTAACCAGATTTATTTGCCCGTACCCGATAGATTTAAAGATTACATTTCAATCCCCAAGACCAATAACTATCAATCAATTCATACAACTGTGGTTGGACCGGAGGGAAGATTAGTTGAGGTGCAAATCCGTACAAGGCAGATGCACGAAGTTTCTGAAAAAGGTGTTGCAGCACATTGGCGTTATAAGGAAAATAAAACTGCCACAGATCATGAAATGGAGACCTGGGTAAACTGGATTAGAGATATTTTTGAAAATGCCTCTAAGGAGGATCAGAGAAAAGAACTGCTTGAAAACTTTAAACTCAATTTATATCAGGATGAGATATATGTATTTACTCCTAAAGGAGATTTAAAGCGATTACCTGTTGGTTCAACTCCTGTGGATTTTGCATTTGAAATACACAGCAAAGTTGGATTTCATTGCATTGGTGCCAAGATAGATGGTAAAATTGTTCCGCTTGATACACAACTTAAAAGTGGTGATCAGGTAGAAATCATCAGTTCAAAAAATCAACATCCGAATAAGAACTGGATAAAATTTGTAAAGACGCAGAAAGCAAAAAATGAAATTCGAAAATGGCTTAACAAAGAAGAACAAGCTATTGTTGAAAACGGTATAGAAATCTGGGAGAAGAAAATCAAAAAGCTAAAACTAAGCTTTACTCCCGATGATGTTTTACAAATTGCACATGCAAATAAATTTGATAATTCCAGACAGTTCTACAAAGCCATTGCACAGCATACTATTGATATTGATGAAGTTCTGACTGCACGTACACAAAAAGATGAAAAGGAGTTCGAGAAAGAAGTTGAGTTCAATAAGTTTGCTAACGTTGCACGCAGTGATATTGGTGGAGTATTAGTTGATGGAAAAAAATCTGGAATACTTTATACATATGCAAAATGCTGTAATCCTATTCCAGGTGATCCTGTAATAGGATATATTACTGTTGGTGAAGGTATTAAAATTCATCGTAAATCGTGTATTAATCTTATCAATCTGTCTGCTACAGATTCCAGTAAGCTAGTCAGCGTTCAATGGCCGGAAGCAGAAGGTTCACTGTTTGTTGCAGGAATAACTGTAAAAGGTAAAGACAGACCCGGCATATTGAACGATATTTCTCATTCGATAGTAACTTATCAGAATACAAATATTAAGTCAATCAACATAAACACAAGCGATTCTGTTTTTGAAGGTAGCGTTGCATTGTATGTTAATAATCTGGAGCATCTTAACAGAATTATAGAAAGATTAAAAAAAGTTGCAGGCATTTATTCAGTTGAAAGATTTGAAAGCTCGTAATGACTGAAATGGAAGAGACCAGAATAATGGGGCTGGATTTTGGAAAAGTGAGAATTGGAATTGCTCTTTCTGATCCATTAAAAACTTTTTCTTATGCGTTTAGATCTTTGAGCAATAACGGGTTTTTATTAAACGAACTTGCAAAGATCATTAAGGAAAAATCTGTTATTAAAATTATACTTGGGATACCGACTGAAAATAAAAAGCAATCAACTTCTGTTGTTGCGGATGTATTGAAGTTTAAAGAGATTTTGGAAGATAAGTTTAAAATTGAAGTGATACTTTGGGATGAAACTTTTACATCCGTAATTGCTGCAAATAAAGTTTTGGAATCAGTTTCAAGTAAGAAGAAAAGGAGAGACAAGTCATTGCTTGATATGAATGCGGCATCCGTGATATTGCAGGAGTATCTTGATTCAGTTAAAGAATACAATTGACTTTGCTGCATATACATTCTATTTTTTCATATAAAAAATCTTTCCGGGAGCAAGCGTGTGAGTTTTAAATCAATTGGAGTAATAGAAACTGAAAGTATTTCAAGTGCTCTGCTAATCGCAGAGAACGCCTCTGTAGAGAAAAATCTAAAAATACTTAAGAAAATTTCATTACAATCCGGAATTACAACACTTATTTTTGAAGGAGAGTTGGGAGCACTGCAGAAAGTTCTGAAAAAAGGGATTGAGCTTGCTAAAAGTGCAGGTAAATTCCGGAGTGCACATATAATTCCGATGCCTCATCCGGAGCTTATTTCAATTTTTAATTTCTCAAAGTGAGTTAAACTATGAACTCAATTGGACTGATTGAATCAAAAGGATTAGTTGCTTTATTTGAAGCGGCTGATTATCTGTTAAAAAATTCTCCTGTCGAAATTCTTGGTATTAAAAATCTTGATAACGGTTATCTGACATTAGGAGTCTCAGGTGAAAAAGAATATGTATCAGTTGCCATTGAGTCAGCGGTTGATGCGGGCAGAAAAGTTGGGGAGATTTATGCTTCCTCTGTAATAGATAATCCCACACCAGAATTATTAGAATTAGTTAAAGAAATATTTAATACAGAAATTGAAAAATCTGAGCTGAAAAAATCTGGCTCAAAAAAAGTTGATATACCGGAATTTAAGGGTGAATCAAGTGTCACTCAAGCTGAATCTTTAATTGATAACAAAGAGATAAAAAAAGAAGAGAAACCTTCGATAAAAAAACAGCTTTTAGTTAAACCTGAGAAAAAATTAAAAGAAGAACCGGCAGCAGAAAAATCGGAAGAAAAGGAAGAAACTGTTAGACAAAAATTTTCTTCATCTACTATTGAACGGTTGAGAAAAGAAGCACTTGGATTAGCGGGAAATAAAAAAGAAACAAAAACTTCAAAAACGGATGAGATAAATTCACACACCAAAGTGGATAGTAAAGAAATTGATTTTGATGCAATCAAAAAAATGAATGTTCACAAACTCCGTCATTATGCAAGGGAGTTTGAGAATTTCCCGATCAAAGGGCGTGAGATATCCCGCGCAAACAGAAGCGAGTTGATTGAGTTATTTAAAAAAATGTGATAAATAATTAATCGTGATTAAAAATACTTAAGTGAAACATAAGATATACATAATAATTTTTGCAGTTGTCTTCTCCATTCTTATTTGGGGTTCTGTAACATTATCTGAACAATACTTTTCAACTATCACATTAAAAGTTAATGTGGTCAACTGTCCAGGCGGTTATACTTTTGGAAACATCAATCCGGAAAAAGTTACTGTAAGATTAAAAGCAAACGGATGGCAATTGTTAAATCTGAATCTTAATGCGGGAAATGATTTTTTCGTCTCTGCAGATAATGATAGTGGTTTGCTTTCAGTTGATCCACTTGCAGAAGTTTCTGAAAATAATTGGCTGGGTTCCGGGATTTCAGTTACAGATATTTTCCCAAGAAAAATTTCATTCAGAGTAGAAGAAATTGCATTCAGAAAAATTAAAGTTGAGCCCGTTACAGATTTAGATTTTCAATCCGGTTATGGCCTTGCAACACCAATTAAGGTTTACCCTGATTCGGTTTTAGTTTCAGGACCCAAATCTAGCTTATTAACAGAAAAGTCAATCAAAACACATACTGTCTCACTCTCATCATTGGATAGTAAAACAAAAATAATTACTGATCTCATTGTTCCGAATGGATTTGAAACTTTACAGAAACAAGCTGAATTAACTTTTGACGTACAAAAAATTGTAGAACGTTCATTTGATAATATTAAAGTGAGCATAATAGATATTCCAAACGACAGAAATGTTGTATTAATTCCAAATGTGGTAAGTGTAAATCTAAGAGGCGGCGTAAATATACTTGGAAAAATTTCTGAAAATGAAATAATAGCAAAAGTTTATTACAGGGATATTGTATCTGACACTTTAGGACAGTTAAAACCCGAAATTCTGATACCCGATAACACTCAGCTTCTTTTTATCAAACCGGATAAATTAAAATACATAATCAAAAAATTTGAATAATATCATACCAACTGCCAATGTTTATAACTTTTGAAGGAATAGATTTTTGTGGTAAATCCACACAGGTTGAATTACTTAAAGAATATCTTCTGGCACAGAATAAAAAAGTTAAAATTATTCGGGAACCGGGCGGTACAGAAATTTCCGAAAAGATAAGAGAAATTCTTTTGGACAGGAAGAACAGCCGGATGGTGATGGAAACGGAGATATTTCTGTTTTCTGCAAGCAGGGCTCAGCTTGTACGAGAAGTAATCAGACCTGCGCTTATTGAAAATTATTATGTGATCTCTGATAGATTTCATGATTCATCAACAGCTTATCAGGGTTATGGTAGAGGTTTATCTGTTGCAGATATTCTTCATATTCATAAATTAGCAATAGGTGATACGATTCCTGATTTAACTTTTATAATTGATATACCAACTTCACTGGCGTACGAGCGTAAAAAGATTAAATCTTTTTCAGAATTAGACAGGATAGAAATTTCCGAGGATAATTTTTATGAAAGAGTGAGAAATGGATATCTTGAATTGGCTAAGAACGAAAATAGATTCCGGATTCTTGACGGAACTGAATCAATAGAAGATATCCATAAAAAAATAATCTATGAGATTAAATTATTAGAAGGTTAACTAACTTATGAAAAGAAAAAAGACATTAACGATTGTATTGCTGACGGCAATTATTTTTACAGCATTTGGTTTTGTAGTAACAAAAACCGATATCTATCTGGATATTAGTAAAAACCTTGAGCTATTTGGCAAAGTATATAAAGAAATATCATTTAACTATGTAGATGAAATTGATCCACAGGAATTTATGCGTGCCGGAATTAAAGGTATGCTTAAAACTTTAGATCCCTACACAATTTTCATTGATGAAAAAAATCAGGACGATATTAATTTACTGACTAATGGGAAATATGGCGGAGTCGGAATTTCAATCGGCGTTAGAGACAACAATATTACAATCCTGGAAGTCCTTGAGGGCTATTCGGCACAAAGGCAGGGAATAAGGGTTGGAGATATAATCACAAAAATTAATGAGAAAGTTGTCTCACCAAAAATTATTGATGATATATCTTCGCTTGTTAAGGGTGAGCCCGGAACATCTGTACAGCTTCACATCTTAAGATTTGGTGAACAGGATACACTGCTTTTCAATTTGATTCGTGAAGAAGTGATTGTTAAGAATTTAATCTTTGCAGATTTCTATCCTGAAAATTCAAATAATGTTTACCTGAAGCTTACAAATTTTAGTCGTTCTGCTGCTGACGAGCTGAGAAGCGCTTTAAGAAATTTAAAAAGTAAGAAAGAAATTAAATCGGTAATACTTGATTTGCGTGGAAATCCCGGAGGATTACTTGATGTGGCAGTAGACATTTGCGATAAATTTTTGAGTAAGGATTTGCTGATAGTTTCTACTCGAGGAAGAGATTATAAAAGCGAAAAGAAATATTTTGCGAAAGAAGAACCATTAATCGCTGATGAAAATCTGATTGTGCTTATAAATGGAGGAAGTGCATCAGCCTCTGAAATTGTTGCAGGTGCAATTCAGGATCATGACAGGGGAATTATATTAGGTACTCAATCTTTCGGCAAGGGTTTGGTGCAGACAATTACTCCATTAAGTTTTAATACCTCTTTAAAAGTAACAACTGCTAAATACTACACTCCAAGCGGTAGATGTATCCAAAAAATAGATTACTCAAAAGATAATAATGTAATTCCATTTCCGGATTCTTTAAGTTCTGATGCCTACACAACAGATAACAAAAGAGTTGTTTATAGTGCCGGCGGAATAACTCCTGATTCACTTGTAAACGACGGAATAGAATGCAATTTATTCAAAGATCTTCTTGCAAAAGGATTGTTCTTTAGTTTTGCTGATAAGTACTATTATGAAAACAAGAATATAAATTTCAATAAAATTAAAGATGACAATCTGGTTATGGATTTCAGGAAGTTTTTAGCCGATAAAAAATATGATTATCAGTCTGATGCTGAAAAAAAGTTAGATGAAGTCCTTAAATCCCTTGATGAAAAGAAAGATGATTCTAAGCTAATCATTGCCACTAAAAAACTTAAAGAACAGTTTGATGAAATGTTTAACAAGAAATTTGACCAAAGTAAAAATCTTTTTATAGGTGAACTTAAATCAGAATTAGCAATGAGATACTTTGGCAGTGAAGAAGGTCTGAAAGAAGGATTGAAGTACGATAAACAATTTTTAGCAGCACTGGATCTGATTAAAAATCAGAATAAGTACAATAGTTTTTTGAACAGAGCCAGATAAAAATTTTCTGAAAAATATTTATTCTTTGCCGAATGAAACAGGTAAAAGCATTATTTAAGAAAGATCCATTGTTTGATAATTGTCCATCTTGCAAATCACAGGGTTCTTTAAGGCGATCCCATTCCCGTAACAATACCGAAAGGTTTGTAAATCACTTCACGATTTATAAAACTTATCGTTGCAAAAAATGCGGCTGGAGGGGATATTTGAAAACGTTAACATTTACCACCAGAACCATTACCGCAATATTATTTTATTTGGCAATTCTGATCGGTAGCGCTGTGATAACTTATATGATAATCAGAAGGATTTTGTAGAAATTATTAGTAGAGGCAATTATTTTCTGACTCTTAAAAAATTATATCTAATAAAATCATCAATACTTTTGTTTTCAAAACTTAAATTTTTAATTTTGACCGTTGAAAAAATAAACTATTAATAATTAGCAAATAGGGAAGCCTGCATTTTCCCTGTTAATCCGCACAAAATAATCATAGATTAAAAAAAATTTTTTAGGTCTTGTTCCCTAAAGAATTACTTTTGGCTGTTAAACTCTAAAAAGGGAATTTAATGAAAAAATCTTTACTGGATTATATTTTTAGGAACAGATTACCGGTAGTTGTTTTTGTAATTATTGCATCTTTTACAATCACTTATTACACATCTCGGGCAGAAAGAGATGGTGTTGGTTACACACCTGAGCAGCCTATAGCTTATTCACATAAATTGCATGCGGGTGATATGAAAATTGATTGCAAGTATTGCCACGTCGGCGTTGAAAAATCTAGGCACGCAATGGTACCCGCAGTGGCCACCTGTATGAACTGCCACACCGTTGCAAGAAAAGACAGACCAGAAATAATAAAACTAACGGAATATTATCGTGATGGCAAACCTCTTCCATGGAAAAGAATTCACAAAGTTCCTGAT
>FWPV01008040.1_pt1 | contig 11764 bp, 7 predicted proteins | sample 2228371 | NCBI WGS metagenome assembly FWPV01 (sample SAMEA103939776, study PRJEB20133) | metagenome | reverse complement strand
GTCTAAAGGAAGAGATATGTGCCTTATGATTGCAAGCAAGATGACTTTTCTTCCGGCCCTTTGAAATCACAGGACATTTCAGATATTCCAGGTCTTTTTGCGGCAACTAATTTGGAGATGAACCAAATTCGGAAATGAACAGGGTAAATGGTCCTCTTAAAAAAGGGCTTCGACAAATTCCCGGGCATTGAATTCGCGCAGATCATCCACTCTTTCTCCAATGCCGATATAACGTATGGGAATTTTGAATTCGGAGGAGATGGCTATCAGAATTCCTCCTTTGGCCGTGCCATCCAATTTAGTCAGCGCAATGCCGGTTACTCCTATGGCCTCATTAAACATTTTGGCCTGACTTAGAGAATTTTGGCCGGTAGTGGCATCTAAGACTAATAGAACTTCATGGGGGGCTTCGGGAATTTGCCGGTTAATTACTCTTTTCACTTTTTTCAATTCTTCCATGAGATTTACTTTGGTATGTAATCGGCCGGCAGTATCAATAATAACCACATCTATTTGCCGCTTTTGCGCTGCTTGCAGAGCATCAAACACCACGGCTGAAGGATCGGAACCACTCTTCTGTTTTATGACCTCGCAGCCTACTCTCTGCCCCCATATCTCCAGTTGCTCAATCGCTGCCGCCCGGAATGTATCGGCGGCGACTAAGAGAACGGATTTCCCTTGATTCTTAAACTTTTGGGCCAGCTTGCCGATCGTGGTCGTCTTGCCTGTACCATTAACGCCAATTACCATAATGACGAAGGGCGCGGCCAGAGACACATCCAAAGGCTTTTCTTGCTGGCTAAGAATTTGCCACATCTGTTCTTTCAAATTTTTCTTTAAAAGATCAGCGTCTTCCAATTCTTTGCGCTGGACTTTCACCGTCACATTGTGCAAAAGCTCTTGGGTGGTCTTTACCCCCAGATCACTGGTAATTAAAACCTCCTCTAATTCCGCCAATAAGGCCTCGTCCACCTTCTTTTTCCCGGCGATTAGCTGATCAATCCGCTCAATTAATCCTTGCCTGGTTTTAAAAAGCCCTTCTTTTAAGCGCTGAAAAAACCCTTTTTTCTCTTCCGTCATCTTAAATTCCTTTGGGTTAGAAAGTCTTTAAGCTCTTCAATTCAGCCTCACCGAAACTAATTTAGAAACGCCTGCTTCCTCCATGGTAACTCCATAAAGGGTATCAGCCAATTCCATGGTCCGCTTGTTATGCGTCACCAGGATGATCTGATATTGCTGGGCTAGATCTTTGATCAATTTATTAAAGCGCCCAATATTAGCATCATCTAAAGGTGAATCAACTTCGTCAAGGAGGCAAAAGGGGCTGGGGTTGATCAAAAAGAGGGCGAAGATCAAGGCAATTGCCGTTAATGCTTTCTCCCCTCCCGAAAGAAGCGAGATATTCTGCAACCGCTTCCCCGGAGGCTGAGCAATTATTTCTACTCCCGTCTCCAATAAATTATGCTCATCCACCAAAACTAACTCTGCTCGGCCACCCCCGAAAAGGGAAGTAAAAAGCTCCTTAAATTTCTCATTAACTTTTTGAAAAGTATCCGCAAATCTTTGCCGGGAGGTACGATTTATCTTTTTTATGGCCTGATTTAAAGATTCCAGAGAATTTTTTAGATCGGCCTCTTGCTCTGTAAGAAAATCTAAGCGCGCCTTATTTTCCGCAAATTCTTGAATGGCTAATAAATTTACTTCGCCCATGGCCTCCATTAGAGATTTTAGTTCTTGCATCCGAGCTTCTACCTGCGGGGCAAAATAGTCCTCTCCTTCTTCCAAAGGCGGAAGAGATTTTAAATCCATTCTCAACTTTTCTTCCGCCGTAAAGAGGAGGTGTTTAATTTCCAGATCCACTTCCATAAGCTTTAGGGATATATCATTCTTCTTCTCCCGCAGGGCCTGAAGTTCCTGCCGCTTTTCTTTCCATAGATTCTCCTCTGCTTCCAGCCTCTGCCGGATAGAAGTTAAAACTTCCTGCCGCTCTTCTACCAGAGAACGAATCTTTTGCAGTTCGCTCAAGATATTTTGCACTTCTTTTTCAGCTAACTTTCTTCTCTCTTGAGCTGCACTCTGTTTCCGTTCCCCCTCGGTAATTTCTTCCCGGGCTTGTTGCAAAAGTTTTTGAAGCTCCTGCAGCGTATTCTTAATCCGCTCTAAATTTTGGTCTAAATTATTTTTCTTTTCCTGGTGCGCCCCTAAGGTTACTTTCGCTTCGGTGACCGTATTACTTATCTGCTCAATCTCTCCTTTTAAAATCTGGAACGCTTGTTCAGCCTCCCGGATTTCTTCTTCTTTATCTATTTTTTTTATTTCCCCTTCCCTTAAGGCTATTTCTATGACCTTCATCTCTTCTTGATAACTGGCCCCTTCTTCCGCCAACTGTTTTTCTTCTAACTCCAGAACTTCGATTTCTTTACGCAAGCGCGCCTTTTCTATTTGATATTGATCCAATTCTTTACTTCTTTTAACCATTTCTAATTCTTGTTGATGAAGAAGACGTTCAAGCTCAGCCAGAGCTTCCTGTTCACTTTTTCCTTTCCTTTGTAACTCTTCTAAATCTTTTTCCAACTGGTCAATCTCTTTGGTTAAATTTTCCACCTTGGCCGTCAGCTCTCTTATTTCTCTTTTGCGATGGAAAGTGCCTACCTGCTTCTGTTCCTTGGGGCCCCCAGTAATAATCCCGGAAGGGTACAAAATCTCTCCCTCGTGGGTCACCAAAATCTTCCAAAGGGAGTCGCGCTGCCAAAGTTCTAAAGCTCTGGCTAAATTGGGAACAACCCAAATATCTTCCAAAAGATAACGAATCAAAGGAGCAAACTCTTCCTTCACCCTCACTAAATTGAGCAGAGGAATTACCTCTTCTTCGGGAAGAACTGCTGCTGAGGGAAAAGGCTTAGGTTTGAGCTGCAGAGGAATAAAAGTACATCGCCCAGAATTATTCGTCTTTAAATATTCTATAGCCTTTAAACTTTCCTGATGATTGGCCACAATAAAATTTTGCAGCCGTTCACTGAGCACTGCCTCCACTAAATTCTCATAGGGAGGCTCGGTTTCAATAATATCTTCCACCAGTCCTAAAATTCCATTAGAAACGAATTCCTCAGCCCGTTTCTTTAATAAAATGGCCCGAACTCCCGCTTGATACCCTTCAAAGTTCTTTTGCAATTCCCAAAGAGAGTGCAACCGTGAGCTTTCCCGGTGCAGCCTTTCTTTCTTTTCTTCCAAGTATCTTTGCTTTTCTCTTATAGTCTCCTGTAATTGAGTGTTTTCCCCAATTTTCTGTTTTTTTAGCTCTTCTAATTGATTCCGTCTATTTTCTTGGTTTTGCAAATCATGGCCAATTTGGCCTAGAAGATTCTCCATCTCCTGCACTTTTATTTGAGCTTCTTCTTTATGGCGAGAAATCTTTTGTCTTCGCCAGGAGGTTTCTTCTTCCCTTTTTTGAAGCTCTAACTGGCGATTTTTCAAATGAGCTAAATGGGTGAGATGCTCAATTAAGCTATTTTTTGCTTGCAGAATTCTCTTTTCCAATTCGGCATAATTAATTTTCTTTGCTTGCCAAATCTTCTCTTGCTCTTTCAAAAATTCCGCAGAGGACGCCAATTTTTGGGCCACTTTTAAGCTTTCTTCTTCTAAGATCGCCAACTCTCTTCGGCTTTCCTCCTGCTGCTGCTGCAGTTTACTTATTTCTCCGCCAGCTTTCACCACTTGCTTCTGCAAGTTTTCTTCTTCTTGCAGAGCCAATTCAATAGTTGTTTCCCAGTCTTTTAAGGCTTTTTCTTTAATTACTAAATCTCTTTGATAAGCAGCTAACTCTTGCTCCCCTTCCAGGAGACTAAGTTTAATTTTTTCCAAATTTGCTTCCTGCTCAGCAATTTGGGTATTAATTTTCGATTCCTCATCTTGATGTTTTTCTAAGATTGATAGCGCCTCCTCTCGTTGAGCCTGCAAATTGTGGTATTTTTGGCGCATCTGGCCCAACTCTAAGGAGCGCATTTCCTCCCTGTATTCTTTATAACGCTCGGCTTTTTTAGCCTGTCGATTCAAAGAGTTAAGTTGCCGCCGGATTTCTCCAATTACATCCTGGAGGCGGAGAAGATTCTGCTGGGTTGCTTCCATTTTCCTCAGCGCCGCATTTTTGCGGTCCTTATATTTGGTGATCCCTGCCGCTTCTTCAATCAAAATACGGCGCTCTTCGGGTTTGGCGTTAATGACAAAATCTATCTTCCCCTGTTCTACTATGGAATAAGCCCGGTGGCCGATGCCTGTGCCCAAAAATAGATCAATAATATCTTTGAGGCGACAAGGAACTTTGTTGATATAATACTCACTTTCCCCTGACCGAAAAAGACGGCGACTAATAGATATTTCCGTAAAACCTGGATAAGCGGGATGAGGATGTCCATTCTCCGCAGAAAAAGTTAAAGTAACTTCAGCCATACCCAAAGGTTTCTTACTTTCACTTCCATTAAAAATTACGTCTTCCATAGACTTCCCCCGTAACTGTTTGGCGCTCTGCTCTCCTAAGGCCCAACGGATGGCATCTACAACATTGGATTTGCCGCACCCATTCGGCCCTACAATGGCTGTTACTCCAGGGGGAAAACCGATCTCTATTTTTTCCGAAAAGGATTTGAACCCGGCCACTTCAACTTTTTTTATGCGCATGGCTCCCTCTCAAAAAACCATTAATTTCCGATTGTTAGCCAATAAAGCTTAGCTCCCTAATTAGTGCCCATTTTAACAACTTAGGTAATTTTTGTAAAGATAAAAGTACAACTAAATGTATATTTATTTTTTTAAGACACAATATATTGTGGAAAATAGGCTAAACAAGAGAGAATCAGCCCCAGGGTAGCTTAATTAGTGGCGATGCGGGAAAAGTCACCAATTCTAAAAAAGAGCTGGGAAATATTAGCTAATAACTTAAGTCTATTTGCTCTTAATCCCTCATTATCGGCCATAACTAATACACCATCAAAAAATTCATCAACAGGCTGGCGGAGTAAAGCAAGCTCTTTTAATGCTCCCAGATACTCTTTTTGAAAAATTCTCTCTTCTGCTTTAATTTTTCTCATCTGGTAGGCTTCCCATAAGGCGCGTTCCTGAGGATGTTCAAATTTCTCCGGATCTACATTCCCCGGACTATAACCGCTCGAAATATTAACTACTCTCTTAAAAGCAATAGCTAATGATTCAAAATCAGGGACTTTTTTGAATTCATGCAGAGCTTGCGCTCGGGCCTGGAGATCGGCCAGGTCATCGCCTCCCGCGGCCAAGGCCGCTTCTACGGCATCAGGAGCTAAATCCTTCGTTAAAAGAATGTTCTGCACCCTGCCTTTAAAAAACTCTAAAACTTCAGCTTTCACTGTTTCTGGTGGCCGCTCGATTTTTTCCGCCAATAGGGTAAGGCATTGGTCGATTAGGTCGGAAATGGATAGCGCGTAATTTTTATCCAAGATAATATTTATAATTCCTATAGTCTGCCGCCGCAAGGCATAAGGGTCGGCTGTTCCCGTGGGTATCAACCCCACGCCAAAACAGCCCACGATGGTATCTAATTTGTCAGCTATGCTAAGAACGGCCCCCGCCGAAGATTTGGGCAAAGCTCCCCCGGCAGCTTGGGGCAGATAATGTTCATAGATGGCCAAGGCCACTTCTTCCTTCTCTCCCGCCAGTTTCGCGTAAATCCCCCCCATAATTCCTTGAAGGTTGGGAAATTCGCCCACCATACCCGTTATTAAATCACTTTTGCATAATAGGGCCGCCCGGTGAATGATTTCTTTAAGATCTGGAGCAACCTTTTCCGCCAGATAATCGGCCAGACGGCAAAGGCGCATAACTTTCTCATAAGAAGTGCCCAATTTGGAATGATAAACCACTTTTTTCAAACCTTCCAGGCGCTCAATTAGACTTATTTTTTGATCTTCTTCAAAGAAGAACCGGGCATCAGCCAGCCGGGCGCGCAGGACGCGTTCATTCCCGCGGATGACTACTGAAGGATCTTTTGGTTTTGTATTTGATATTGCTATAAAATAAGGGAGAAGGTTTCCCCGGGAATCTACCACAGGAAAATATCTTTGGTGTTCCCGCATCACACTAATTAATACCTCCCGAGGTAAAGTTAAGAATTCGGCAGCAAAGCTTCCCCGGATGGCTACAGGGTATTCCACCAAATAAGTAACTGTCTCTATGAGTTGCTCATCATGGAGAAGGGTACCCGAGACTTCGCTTGCCGCTTTATGCGCTTCGGCCAGGATCATTTCTTTACGTTCCTCTTGATTTACAATGACAAAGGAATTTTTAAGTTTGCGCAAATAATCACCAAAATCTTTTATAGGGAAAGATCCGGGAGCCATGAAACGATGGCCGCGGGAAAGATTTCCCGCGACAATATTGCCTATTTGCAAAGGAATAACCTGGCCATTAAAGAGGGCTAAAAGCCAATGGATGGGGCGGGCAAAATAAATATCCAAATCCATCCAGCGCATGGACTTAGGGAAAGATAACGAAGCAATTAACCGCGTTAGAATGCCGGGCAGGAAGGTAATCGTCTCCTTTCCTTCTTCTACCTTGCGGACACAGAGGTATTCTCCTTTTTCTTTTTTCACTACCTCCAGTTGCTCTACAGAAACGCCCTGTCCGCGCGCAAAGCCTAAGGCCGCCTTGGTAGGTTGTCCTTTCTCATCGTAAGCAATATGCTTAGCCGGACCGATTACTTCAGTCATTCTCCTTTCTTGCGTGGGAGCCACGCCCATAGCCGCCAAAGTCAAACGGCGGGGAGTAGCTAAGCTTCTTATCTCTTGGCAGTTAATGCGCTGATTCTTAAATTCTGCGGCTAAAAGGGCCTTCATTTCTTCCACTACTTTCGGCAAATAAGTGGAAGGAATCTCTTCTGTCCCAATTTCAAATAAAAGCTCTGCCATATTTAATCCCTTAATTACTTTAACTGCTGCTTCTCTTTAAAAGGGGAAAACCCATAGCTTCCCGTTGTTGTAAATAAGCCTCCGCTGTCAAGCGCGCCAGATGGCGCACGCGGGCAATGTAATTAGTCCGCTCCGTTACACTAATTGCGCCCCTCGCTTCTAAAAGGTTAAAAGTGTGCGAGCATTTTAAACAATAATCATAGGCGGGAAGAACAAGCTTTTTCTCAATGAGCCTCAGGGATTCTTTTTCGTACTGCGCAAAAAGGTTAAAGAGCATGGGCACATCAGCTTCCTCGAAGTTATAGAAAGAGTACTCTACTTCAGCGCGATGGTGAATATCTCCATATTTTATGCCCTTTGTCCATTCCAGCTCAAACACATTATCGATGCCCTGCAAATACATGGCAATTCTCTCTACGCCATAGGTAATCTCTACAGAAACAGGGCGCAGATCTATGCCTCCGGCTTGCTGAAAATAAGTAAATTGGGTGATCTCCATGCCGTCAAGCCAGACTTCCCAGCCTAATCCCCAGGCCCCTAAAGTAGGCGACTCCCAATCATCTTCGACGAAGCGAATGTCATGTTCTAAGGGCTCTATGCCCAAGGATTTAAGGCTTTCTAAGTAAATCTCTTGAATGTCCAAAGGCGATGGCTTTATAATGACCTGGAATTGATAATAATGTTGGAGGCGATTGGGATTTTCGCCGTAGCGACCATCCGTGGGACGCCGCGAAGGTTCGACATAAGCCGCGCGCCATGGCTCGGGTCCTAAAACCCTTAAAAAAGTTGCCGGATGGAATGTTCCGGCGCCCACTTCTAAATCATAGGGCTGCTGGAGCACACAGCCTCGTTCCGCCCAAAATTTCTGGAGAGCCATGATTAAATCTTGGAAATTCATAATTAAAGTTTCCTAAAATTATCAATTAGAATATATAGAATATAGCCCGGCAAAATTTAATGACCATTTATGACCGAATTTCTTCAGCCAAGAATTGCCTATATGGTTAAGAGACCTTGGCCCCTTTTTCCTGCCCAAAAAATCTATGATCAAGGCCAAATTTTTAACACTAATTTTATCCCTGAGTCAAGTCTAATTTGGCTTCGCCCTTAATCCTCGCCAATACCTCCCACCCTCAAAACTCATGGAACCGAAGACAGTTGCTCAAAGAATTTTCGCGATTTAAGCTCTTTCCCTAAATACTTTCTCAAAAATAAAGATAAAATAAGCGAACTTTCCCGTAAAGATTGCGCCGAAAAATTCAAACGGTTGATCCTCTCTAAAGGAAGATGCTGAGCTAAAATAAGAGTTTTTATTGTGCCCAAAGAGACGGGTATAAGGTCCGAGATATTTTGACTGCAAGGTCGACAAAAGATGCCTCCTTCTTCCGAACTGAAATACCCCCCTTCTTTGGTCAAGCTCTTGCGGCATCGTAAGCAATGTTCTAAAAAAGGCTGATAGCCCGAATGAGCAAGAAGGCGCATTTCAAAAATGCGGATAATCTCCTCCTGGAGTTCGCCCTTATCGATAATTTTTAGCCCGGTTAATAAAAGATAAAAGATTTGGGGGCTTGGTACCCTTTCAGCAGTCATTTCATTAACTAATTCAACAAAATAACTGGCCCAAGCTAATTGGCGGATATCTGACCTTAATCTCTCAAAAGAAGAAATTAATTCGCCGTGGCTTAAGCGCACTAGTCCCCCCGATTCTTTCTCAAAAAAAGTAAGGAATATATGCGAACAAATTTCTAAAATATTCCCAAAGCGCCGCCGCGATCTCTTGGCTCCTTTAGCAATCCCCTTGATTTTTCCAAAATCCAAGGTATATAAAGTAACAATCTTATCTACCTCTCCGTAGGGGAGAGAATGCATAACAATGGCTTGCGTTTTATAAAGGGGCATCGCTCTATTTCCAAACCTATATATTTTTATTATATCCTTATTTGCCAAATGGTGGCGGAAAAAGAAATTTTATGAAGCTATCTTTCTATTTCCCTCTCCTCCTTATGGGTTTTACTTTTACCATAACCCAAGTGGTGGTTATTCGGGAACTACTTATCATTTTTACGGGAAATGAACTTTCTATTGCCATCATCTTAGCTAACTGGCTTATCTTAGAAGCAGCCGGAAGTGTCATCATAAGGAGAAATGTGGAAAGGTGGTCCCTGCCCGAAAAAAAATATGCCTATTTCCAGCTCCTGGTAGCTTTTCTCTTACCTTCCACTATCTACGGGATACGTTCTCTCCGCGATCTAATAGGCCTGGCGTGGGGTGAAGGAGCCAATCTTTGGCAAATATTTTGGGGGACTTTATCTGTATTAGCTCCTTTAGGAATTTGTGATGGCTTTCTTTTTGCGACGGGTTGTGTTCTTTACGCCCGATGGGCTGGAAAAGGAGCTACGTCCATAGGGAAAGTCTATCTTTTTGAAGCTTTAGGAGCAGGAATAGGTGGAATTCTTTATACCTTTTTATTTATTCCCCTTTTTAATTCTTTTCAAGTCGCTTTTCTTTTGGGGGCTGCCAATATAAGCTCGGCTCTTCTTCTCTTCCTCCACCTTTTTCCCGAAAGGAGTTCTAAAAAATCAATTTATCTTTGCCTGCTATGCTTACTCATCAATTTCTGGTATGCCTTTCCACAACAGGGTGAACCTTGGGAGAAAATTTCTCAGCAGCGTTTATGGAAGGGCGTAAAGATAATCGAATCGCGTTGGTCCCCTTATGGAAATGTGTTAGTTGCTCAAAGAGAAGAACAAGTTTCTTTCTTTGCTAATGGCCTCCCTATCTGCAATATACCTACGCCTAATGTTTCCTTTATGGAAGAACTAATTCACTTTCCCTTACTTCTCTTGCCTCTTCCAGAAAAGGTTTTAATTATAGGCGGTGGCTTCGGAGGGGCTATCTACGAAATTTTAAAACACCCCGTGCAAGAAATTCATTATGCTGAATTAGATCCACTTATTATTCATTTAACGCAGAAATATTTAACTCCTCTAACGCAAGAAGAAATTACTAATCCCAAAGTAAAAGTGCATAACTTAGACGGTCGTCTGTTTATCAAAAGCACTAAGGAAAAATTTGATGTTCTTATCCTTAATTTGCCTCCTCCTTATACTTTGCAACTAAATCGTTTTTACACCATTAATTTCTTCCGTGAAATTTTTCGGGTTTTAAAAAAAGAAAGCCTTCTGGTCTTAGTAAGCCCGGGATCTGAGTCCTATTTAGGGCCAGAGAGTAAAACGCTTAATCTCCATTTATGGTTCTCCTTAAAAGCGGTCTTTCCTGAAGTCTATATAATCTTTGGCGACCCCAACTTCTTTTTAGCTTCTCCTGGAGAAATTTTAAAATCTTTAAAGATGGAGAATTTAATTAGCAACAAAAAAGAGCGTAATATATCGACCAAGTTTTTGACCGAGTTTCATATCCAACAAAAATTTGCTCCCCATCGCCAAGAATGGTTTAAAGCTGCATATTCTTCAAGAGAAACAGTAAGATTGAATCGAGATGACCTGCCCATAGGTGTTTACTACGCCCTTGCTTATTGGCACGCGCAATTTCACCCAGGTATTCAGCCTTTCTGGAATTTAGTGGGGGTTATGCAAGTCGAGCATTACTTAGTCATAAGCGGATTAATAGCAGCCCTTATCTTTTTCCTGGAAAAAAGAAAGAAAAAAGAGTCGGAAAAAGGTTGCCTAATTTGGGTGGTAACCACCACCGGATTTTTCGGCACCGCCATGAGCATTTTATTAATTTTCTCCTTTCAGACTCTATATGGATACGCCTACCATTGGATCGGTCTTTTGGTCGCCGCCTTTATGGTTGGTTTAAGTTTAGGCAGCTTCACCATGATCCATTTTTTAAAAGAAGATTATTTTGCTAAAAGCCAGCTTGTGCGGGTAGAAATTTTTATTTTGATTTTTCTTGGCCTGGTCTTCACCTTTCTTTTCTTTTTCTATGCCCAGCCGTTTAGAACAGAGCTCTTTAAATTTATCCAAGTGGCTTATTTCCTCCTCAGCCTATTTTCTGGTTTTGGCGTGGGCCTTGAATTCCCTTTAGCCAGCAAAATTTTTGCTCGCCTAATAAAAGAAGTAGGACGGCCAGCTGGACTGCTTTACGCAGCTGACTTAACCGGTGCTTGGTTGGGCTCTCTATTAGTGGGCGTGATCTTTATCCCTAATTTAGGCATCCTGCCTACTTGCGTAGTGATTCTGTCTTGGAAATTAACCAGTTTATTTTGGCTAAAAATTTCCTTACCTGACCATTTATGAGTAACTTTAAACCCTTTACTCTTTCCCCCGAGGTCCGGTCTCTTCAACCTCCCTGATGGAGAGGGAGGGAGCGCGGATTAGCTTGAAAAATATCTTGACATCATTCATGAAATTATGATATGGGCAATTGGCGAGGAGCCGCTTATTGCGGCTTGAGCGAGCTGGTTGGCGGGTCGCCAGCTCCGGTAAGAAAAGGAGGCTTTTGATGAGGTTGATAGGCAAGGTAAAATGGTTCAATGATAGTAAAGGGTATGGCTTTATTGAACAAGAAGGAGGTAAAGATATTTTCGTTCATTATACAGCCATTCAGGGAGAAGGTTTTAAGACATTGGCTGAGGGCCAAAAAGTAGAATTTGAAATTACTGAAGGGGCCAAAGGTCCTCAAGCCACCAAGGTAATAAAGCTTTAAAAGCAAGGAATCAATCGAATTAAGACCCGCCAAAAACCCTGGGAAGTTAACCTTCCTAGGGTTTTTTATTTTTAGAGATTAATTGCCTGAGTTTTATAAAGAGGCCAGGGGTAAATGAAGGAGCTTCACTTCTCCAATGAAGCCCATGGCCCCTTAGACGG
>FWPV01014180.1_pt1 | contig 11765 bp, 7 predicted proteins | sample 2228371 | NCBI WGS metagenome assembly FWPV01 (sample SAMEA103939776, study PRJEB20133) | metagenome | reverse complement strand
TTGCTGTGAAACTGTTTGTTGCAACCTGTGAACTGGTACTTGTTGCTGTCCTTGTTAACGTCGGTGTTGGTGTTCTCGTTCCTGTCCCTGTGAACGTATTTGTTATTACTGGAGTGTTTGTCCTCGTCCATGTCAGGGTCGCTGTCCTTGACGATGAAGGAGAATTTGTCCTTGTGTGCGTAGGAGACGGCGTCCTTGTATATGTTGGGGTTCTTGTCCTCGTTCCTGTGAACGTATTTGTTATTGCTGCTGTATTTGTTCTGGAAGGTGTGGATGACAATGTTCTTGTATAAGTAGGTGTTGGCGTCCTTGTCATGGTTCTGCTGGCAGAAGGAGTTATTGTTCTTGTTCTGGTATAAGTTGGGGTTCTACTCTGGCTTGGGGTCGGCGTCCTTGTCCGTGTCGGTGAATTGACGCCACCACTACAGGGTGTCCAAACATTTGCCGGACTTTGTATCCTATCCCTTACATATTGTCCTGACTGAGTTAAATTTGACCAGTTAGAACTACTACAACTCCCAGGATTTAACATTGATGCACCTTCATTTTTATCCGCCCACGACCAGTTGCACCAGCTTATCAAAACTCCGGCTGAATTATTTCCACCCATTATATTTAAAAAATTTGTCGCATTATTATAATCCCACGGAGCCTGCCCTGTTGATGCACATGTCCCCCATTCACTGCAGAATATCGGAATTGACCCTACATAAGGAGTTAGCATGCTTGTTGAATGTGTTGCCGCATAAAAATGAAACGCATACATTATATTTGAATAACTTAACGGATTATTAACTACATCCTGTCCTAACTGTGACCAGTTTGGCGTCCCAACTATTATAACTGTATCTGGATCATTTGCACGTATCCTTGGAATTATGTCATTTGCATAATTCCTTATTGTTGACCATGATACTCCATTTGGCTCATTGCAGATCTCATACAATACATGTGCTTTACCTTTATGTGTATTTGACATATTTGTCCAGAAAGTCCGTGCATCTGCTATACTTGCATTTGGGTCTCCCGGATTTAATATATGCCAGTCAATAATGCAATATATACCCCTTGCACCGCATAAATCTACCAATTGATTGACATCATTTGTAAATTTTGTGGGGTTGGAAAGATATCCACCTTCATTGACATACATTGCTATCCTGAATATATCTATTCCAATTGTATTTACAAGGTAATCAAGTGCACTACTTACTGCACAACATGCCTCAGTACATTGTGATATTCCAAACCATTGTATCCCATGGCTTGAAACACCTTTTAGCTGTACCTTATTTCCGCAGGAATTTACAAGCTGTAGCCCTTGCACGCGAAGCTTTCCATTTTCAGATACAGGTGTAGCTTTGACGTTTATACATATAAATAAAACTATAATAATGTAAACTAAAAATTGTATCTTCTTCATATTATTTTTGACAACAAATTTTCAATAAAGTTTCTCAAATTTTTAAACGGTTAAACTTTTGCTTATAAATTAAACACTTTTTAAATAATTTTTTTATTTAAGAACCAATAATGTCTGTGCTTTGCTTCTTATTTCTTCCCCTTTTAGATTTTTTGCATAAATTACTACATAATACGCACCGTTAGCCAGCGAAGTTAAATACCTGTTCGGTATATTTACTGTATTTATTACTCCCGTATTATATATTTTATCCGCAAAGACAATTTGTTTTATTAACCTGTATCCTGTTGTGAAAATCCTGACTTTTATCATCTTACTTCTTTGTGTAACTTTGAATGAAATATTCAGTTCCTGTTTTATTGGATTATATGGTTTTGGATAAATTACAATTTCTTCTATTTTATATTCCCCGCTATCCGGCACTAATGTTTGTGTATAAGTCGGAGTTATCGTTAAAGTCATTGTTATTGTACCTGTCCCTGTAAAACTTGGAGTTATAGTCCATGTTGGCGTTACTGTTCTTGTATAACTGGAAGTAATAGTCCATGTCTGGGTTATTGTCCGCGTGTTTGTCGGCGTTACTGTTGCTGTCCATGTCATGGTCACTGTTTGTGAGTATGTAGGTGTCCTTGTCAGAGTTATACTATATGTCGGAGTTGCAGTTCTTGTCATTGTCCTTGTTGGAGTTACCGTAGGAGTATTGGATGAAATCGTATCTGTAAATGTAAAAGTTGGCGTTTGTGTTCTTGTTGCTGTGAAACTGTTAGTTGCAACCTGTGAGCTGGTAGCTGTATATGACATTGTCGGTTGCTGGCTGTTTGTTGCTGTTTGAGTAAAACTTAATGTTATTGTTCTCGTTGCTGTCCAGCTGTTCGTTGGAACTTGTGAGATGATAACTGTCGCTGTCCTCGTAGCTGTCCACGTTGAACTTTGAACATTGAACGTTTCACTTGCCGTTGGCGTTGCTGTCCTTGTTCCTGATGCGCTTGCAGTAGACGTCAACGATGGAGTATTTGTCCATATCGCTGTCCCTGTTGCTGTCCTGCTATAACTTGGTGTCCCTGTCCTTGTTGCTGTGAAACTGTTTGTTGCAACCTGTGAACTGGTACTTGTTGCTGTCCTTGTTAACGTCGGTGTTGGTGTTCTCGTTCCTGTCCCTGTAAAAGTATTCGTTATTACTGGAGTATTTGTCCGCGTCGCTGTCCCTGTTGCTGTTCTGCTATAACTTGGTGTCCCTGTCCTTGTTGCTGTGAAACTGTTTGTTGCAACCTGTGAGTTAGTACTTGTCACTGTCCTTGTCCATGTGGGAGACGCGGTCCTTGTCGGTGTTCTCGTATATGTATTTGTAGCTGCGGGCGTATAAGTCCGTGACGGCGTCCCTGTCGCTGTTCTGCTGAAAGTTGGAGTAGAAGTTCTTGAATATGTCGGACTTGATGTCCTTGTATTCGTTACTGTCATAGTCCTGGTAAGAGAAGGCGAAGGAGTCCTTGAAGGCGTTGGTGTAATAGTTGGGGTCCTGCTTGAAGTTGCAGTTGGAGTTCTTGTTCTTGTAGGTGTCCGTGTTGCTGTTCCTGCGCTACCGCAGTTTGGCGTAGGAACCGAAAGTAACCAATTTCTTACAAGTGTTCCGTGGCACGATGTTGGGTTAAAACTCCAGTTTGATATTAATCTTGGTGTTGCCTGAGTATGCCAGCACCATCCAAGCGCATGATATTTATAACTCCGCGGATTGCTGCCGTCTATCCAGTTTATAAGTTCTTGTTCAAACGGCGTACAACCGCCATTATCCTGACCGCCGTCCGTAGTTGGACCGAATTCGCCAATTATAACGCAATATCCGGCAGTGACTGCCACTGTAACGTTATTATTCCAGATGTTAATTTTATCCTGCATCGTTGAACCACCCTTGTTATCGTATATATGCGCTTCATAAGCGATCCCATAGCCGCTTCCTGTGTCAGTCAAAGCATTGCTTGCAATCCCTGTCATATCAAATGCCCATGCAAGCCCGCCTGCAATTATTATATTATTTGCACCTGTTCCACGAATGGTATTTACTATTGACTGGTGTCCAGGTGTCTGGAATGAGCCTGCGGATCCGCCATTTCTCCATACAGACTAGGAAACATCATGTGGTTCATTATATATATTAAAAATAACAGCAGGATTATTTGCATATCTTGTCGCAACATCCTGCCAGAACTGGGTTGCGTTATTATCAAACATATTCTGCTGTCCAGTTGCAGTCCCCCAGGAACCTGTTCCTGACCAGTGAAGATCAATTTCAACATAACAATTTCTATTTGATGCAGTAGAAATAATATTATCCATAAATCCACGATAAGTATTCTGATTTGCTCCCCTGTATCCAAACCAGAAATCCTGGTTTAATGGTATTCTAACTATATTGCATTTCCAGTTATCAATTGCATATGCTACTGATTGAGTAATATCACCACCACTTCCATTTGGCGGTCCCATACCTGTTGAATCCCATTCCAATCCACAAATATTAACACCAACAAGGCGCCATACACAATTATCACTTGCTCTGACAATATTTGTTCCTGATACCCTTAATTGTGCCGGTGCTGAGAAAATAGAAGAAGAAATAATAAATATGATATTAATTATTAATACTAATTTTATTAAACTTTTTAGCATTGTATTTAAAGCCCTTTCGTTTGTTAATAATTTAGACAATTTTCCACTAAAAAGTTTCTTTTATGCATAATTTTATACGTTTAAATCTACATATATATTATATCCTATTGTTTTATTATTGTCAAGCCCCTGAGATAAAAAGTTTCTGGTATTGAATTTACTACAGGATGATCTTTTGATTGTCTTAATTTTTCAATAATTTTTACCTTATTTCCAGTTAATAATTCTGATTTTTTAATACAAAACAATATATCATTATAATCAATATTTTGCGAACAGGAAAAAACAAAAACCACTCCTTTATTACTCAAAATTTTTAATGAGTTTGATATTAATGTTATATAACCTGCAATTGCACCTTTTTTTTCTTTTTTTGCCTTTGAAAAAGCTGGCGGGTCAAGAATAATTACATCAAATTTTTGCTTTTCTTTTTCAAATTTTTTCAATACATCAAAACAATCATCTTTAATAAAATAGTAATTTTTAAAATTGTTTAACTTCATATTTTCCTGTGCAGTTTTAATTGCACCGGCTGATGAATCTATACCAACAGTTTCTCTTGCTCCATATTTTAAGGCGTAGCAGCTAAAACCGCCTGTATAACAAAAACAATCAAGGACTCTTTTATCATAAACATAATTTTTTAGTTGCTCTCTGTTTTCCCGCTGGTCAATATAAAAACCTGTTTTTGAACCAGTCACTATGTCTATATTAAATAAAATTCCGTTTTCTTTTATGATAAAAGGTTTTACTTTTCCTCCTTCCGGATAAACAACACCTTCAAAAGGCGGGAGTCCTTCTTTTTTTCGTGCTGGAGAAATACTCTTTTCATAAATAATCTGCGGTTTCAAAATTTTTAAGATTATCGCGATTATATCTTCTTTAAGTTTTTGCATCCCGAGGGTATTAATCTGTATAACAATGCAATCCTTATAATAATCCGCTATCAAGCCAGGCAATCCATCCGCTTCTGAAAATATCATTCTTTTTGCTTCAGTATTTTTTATATTATTTCTTTTATTAATGGCATTGATTATTTTTTTTCCTATAAAATCTGTAATGTCTGCTGGTGGATAATATTTTTTCCCTGGTTTTGCAATATCAAGCATTCTTATTACTATCTCAGATTTTCTATTTAAGTATCCTGTCCCTATTTTTTCATTAGTGCCAGATCGAACAAGAACGATATCACCATCAATAATATTTTCAGGAATAGATTTTATCTCTGATTTGTAAATCCAGGGATGACCTTTTAAAATTCTTTTTTCTTCAAAAGGTTTTAAATAAATATCTTTAAAAAATTTCATATAAAAATTTTATTCTACAGTCACACTTTTTGCCAGGTTTCTCGGTTTATCCACATCAATTCCTTTGTTAATACCTATATAATATGCAAGAAGTTGCAAAGGGATAATTGCAAGCAATGGATAAAAATCTTCTTCTATATCTGGAATATAAATTACATCATCTGCCTTATTTTCCATTTCTTTATTTGAATTATTTGTAATAGCAATAATAATACCATTTCTTGCCTTTATCTCTTCTATATTATTTATAACCTTTTCATAAAGGCTATTTTCAGGCACAATAAAGATATTTGGCACCCTGTCATCAACTAAAGCTATGGGCCCATGCTTCATTTCTCCTGCGGGATAACCTTCTGCATGGATATATGATATTTCCTTTAGTTTTAAAGCACCTTCCAGGGCGATAGGATAATTTATATTCCTGCCGTAATATAAAAAATCTTTTTGCATGTAATATTTTTTTGCTATCTTTTCAATTCTTTTTCTATTATTAAGAATTTCCTTAATAAGTAGAGGAATTCTTCTTAATATTTTCAATGCATTTTTAATCTTTCTTATATCCATCTTTTGTCTTATTTTTGCAATACTGAATGCAAGCAAATACAGGACAGCCAGCTGGCTTATAAATGTTTTTGTTGCTGCAACGCCTATCTCCGGTCCTGCGTGTGTATAAATCACTCCATGAAGCATCCTGCTTAAAGTAGAGCCAACAACATTTACTATTGCAATGGAATAATAAGCATCCTTTTTTATATTCTTAAAAGCTTCTATTGTATCAATGGTTTCACCTGATTGTGATATTATTATAATCAAAGTTTTTTTACCAAGGACTGGATTTGCATATCTTATTTCAGAACCAATTTCTATCTGGGTATTTATCCCTGTATATTTTTCAAATAAATATTTTGCAAGAAATGCAGCATGATAAGATGTCCCGCATGCGATTATCCTTATATTATCTATGCTTTTTAATTTTTTTATGTCAATATTTTCAAATTTTATATTACCGTACTTTTCATCAAATTTTCCTATTATGGTGTCCTCAAATGCCTGCGGTTCCTCCATAATTTCTTTTAGCATAAAATGTGGATACCCTGCTTTTTCTGCCTGTTTATCAGTCCATTTAATATCTTTTATTTGTCTTTTTACCAGTTTATTATTATTATATATTTTAATATTCTGTTTTGTAATTATCGCTACATCTCCATCTTCTAAAAATATGGCTTTATTAGTATATTTAAGAAAAGACGGCACATCAGAAGATACAAAGTATTCGCAATCACCTATTCCTATTACAAGTGGAGAACCCTGTCGGGCTGCTATTATTTTATCCGGCGCATCCGAAGATATTATTACAAGAGAATACATTCCTTTTATTTTTTTTAGTGCTTTTTTCACTGCATTTTCCAGTCCCATATGTATAAAATCTTCTATAAGATGTGCAAATACCTCTGTGTCTGTTTCGGAAGAAAATTTATGTTTTCTTTTTAATTTTTCTTTTATTTCAAAATAATTTTCTATAATTCCATTATGCACTATTGAAATTTTACCTGTGCAATCAACATGCGGATGTGCATTTTCATCGCTTGGTTTGCCATGTGTTGCCCAGCGTGTATGTCCTATTGCGATTGTTCCTTTTATTTTTTTGTCTTTTATCTTTTCAATTAAATTTTCTACCTTACCTTTTGTCCTGTATCTTAAAATCTTCTCATTTTCAATAATTGAAACACCGGCAGAATCATAGCCACGATATTCAAGACGTTTTAAACCATATATAATACGTTCAAGTGCATTTTCTTCTCCTATATAACCTATTATTCCACACACAATAATGTCTCCTTATAATTTATCAATTATTTTAAATTATACAAAATATTACTTAATTCTGCAAATTGTAAAATAGATACATCCTCTGCCCTTGCTTTTTCAGGTATATGCACTTTCTGAAACATCTCAAGTAATTTTTCCTGCGAGAAATCAAAAACCATTCTTAAATTATTTATGAACATCTTTCGCCTGTGAGAAAACCCTGTGCGGACAATCTTAAAAAAAAGTTTTTCATCAAAGACTTTTAGTTTTTGCTTTTTATCAAAATTAAACTCCACAAAACACGAATCAACATCTGGAACAGGAAAAAATGATTTTCTGTCTATCTTTAAGAGTATCTGCACATCAGCATAAAACTGGCAAAATACACTCAAAGAACTATATGTTTTACTTCCATGCTTTGCCACTATTCTTTCTGCAACTTCTTTTTGTACGGTTAGAAATGTCCTGTCAACAAATTGCCTGTTTTCAATTATCTTTTCTATTATAGAAGCAGTAATATAATAAGGTATATTTCCTACAATTATAACTTTTTTATTGATTCCCTTTAAATATCCTGTTAAATCAAACTTTAAAAAATCTGAATTTATTATTTCAAGATTTTTTATATTATTAAATTTTTCTTTCAGTTTTTCTATTGCTTCCCTGTCTATTTCTATTGCAACAACTTTTTTTGACTGTTTTACCAGATATTCTGTCAAAGCACCTTTACCAGGTCCTATTTCAATAATTATTTCATCCTTGTTTTTACATATAAAATTGCTCATTTGATTTAATTTTGCTGTATTATGGAGAAAATTTTGTCCTAAATATTTTTTATATCTGAATTTAGCCATTTTTTCTGTTTGATGCAATACGGCAGGCTACTTTCACTGCAGATAATATGGAATTGCACGATGCCCTGCCTGTTCCTGCAATATCATAAGCTGTCCCATGGTCAGGTGATGTCCTCACAAATGGTAATCCTAACGTAACATTCACTCCTGTATCAAAAGATAAAAGTTTCAAAGGTATGAGCCCCTGGTCATGATACATACATATAACCGCATCGTGACTTTTTTCATTTACAACCTTATGAAAAATTGTATCCGGTGGATATGGCCCTGTTACATTTATTTTTTTCTTCTGTGCTAATTTAATAGCAGGTTCTATTATTTTTATCTCTTCCTTACCAAATGCTCCTTTTTCTCCTGAATGTGGATTTAATCCTAAAACTGCAATTTCAGGTTCTTTTATTTTAAAATCATTTTTTAAAGACCTGTCAGTTATTTCTATTTTCTCAAATATCTTTTTTATTGTAAGTTCTTTTGATACATCTTTTAATGCCATATGCATGGTTACAAGCACTATTTTTAATTTCTCTCCCATCAGCATCATTGCATATTTTTTTGTCCGTGAAAATTTTCCAAGTATTTCAGTATGCCCCGGATATTTAAGACCCGCCATATGCAGGGAGTGTTTATTTATAGGTGCTGTAACAATACCATCTATCTCTTTATTATTGGCTAAATTTATTGCTTTTATAATGTATTCATAAGATGCTCTGCCTGCTTCAGCCGTTGATTTTCCAGTTATAACCTTATTGAAATTTAAACATCCTGTATCAAATAAATTTATTATGTTCTTCTGTCCCGTTATCTTTAAATCATTATTAACAGGTTTTATGGCAAGTTTTCTTGAAATTCTCCTCTGTGCAGTTAGCATTGGCATTATACTACCAATAACAAATATATCACAATATTTATAGATGTTTTCTTTTAAAAACATCTTTGCTATGATTTCCGGCCCAATTCCAGCAGGATCTCCCATTGTTATTGCTATTTTTATTCTTTTTCGGGACATTTTTTATATATACCTCAAACTTTTTTATTAAAAAAATATTGTTCATACTGAGTTCATAAATAATTCGTAAATAGTTCCTAAATAGTTTGTATTACTTAAGTATTTCTATTAATTTCTTTTATTCGGATGCCGTTTGAACTCGCTTTTATTGCTTTTTGAATACCTAATTTTTTCTTAGCTTAAATTCTTTTTGAACTATATTTGAACTTTTTACGAATATTTTTCTAACATTTTTTTTAATTCTTCCACTAACCTCTCATTTGCAATCTGTTTTTGCTCCCCGGTCTTCATATTCTTTATTGAAACAAATTTATTTTTCTCTTCATCTTCTCCAAGAATTAAAACAAAAGAGGCTTTTCTATCATCTGCTTCTCTCATCTGCGATTTGAAACTCCTGCTTTCAAAATTCATAACTGCAGATATATTATTTTCCCTGAGTTCAGATAATAATATAAATCCATTTTTTATCCTTTCTGGGTCGGTTACTATAAAAACATCTATATTTTTCTCCTGTTTTTTTCCTTCTGCCAATAAAACGTCTGCTACCCTGTCTATACCCATTGCAAATCCGGTTGCGGGAATGTCTTTACCCCCTAAATCCCGGACAAGATTATCATATCTTCCACCGGCAAGAAGTGTATTTTGCTGAGGTCCGAGTTTATCTGTTATAAATTCAAATACAATTCCTGTATAATAGTCAAGCCCGCGAACAAGATTTGTATCTTCCTCAAAAGGCACATTTAAATCCTTTAATAAATTTTTTATTAATGCAAAATTTTTTGTGCATTTTTCACATAAAAATTTTTTAATAGAAGGTGCGTTATTTATTATTGCACGACATTTTTCTTCTTTACAATCAAGAACACGTATCATTGCGTGTCTTTCTATTTTACCTTTGCAATTTTCACAAAGATTATCTGAATTTTTTTTCAGATACTCACCAAGTTCTTTTAAATAAACAGGGCCGCATTCTTTACAGCTTAAAATATTAATCTTTAAAATAAAAGAAGATATACATAATTTTTTTAATATATCATAAGCAAGTTTTATAATTTCTGCATCCTTATAGACCGATGCACTACCAAAAGATTCCACTCCTATCTGATAAAACTCCCTGTTCCTGCCCTTTTGCGGCTTTTCATAACGAAACATAGGTCCTGCATAACATAAATCTATCTTTTCAGGCAAAGAGTTTTCTATATAAGCCCGAACAACAGAAGCTGTCCCCTCGGGTCTTAAAACTATATCCCTGCCTTTTTTGTCTTTAAATTCATACATTTCTTTTACTACTATGTCAGTTCCTTCGCCCACGCTTCGGACAAAAAGATTTTTATCTTCTATTGCTGGAGTAATAATCAGTTTTATCCCATATTTTTCAATGATTTTAAAAGTATTAACAATAATATATTGCCATAAATTACTTTCTGCAGGGATAACATCTTTTGTGCCACGTAATCTTTGAAACTTCATTAAATTAATCTCCTTTTATTTTTCCTAAAAATTTATGTCCGTCTTTTTCTATTTTGAACATGTAATATTCCCTTATAGAATCTCCATTTTTATCAAAGGAAAAGTTACCTATGGCACCATTATAATTTCTCACTGTTGCCAGGACCTGTTTGAAATTTTCTCTTGAACTGACATCCCTTTCTGCTATTGCACAAATAATAGACATTAAATCGTAAGAATTAGCTGATATTACATCTGGAATTTTGCCGTATCTATCCTTGTATTTTTGAACAAATTGCTGGGTTTCCGGTTCAATATTTTCTAAATAAAATTCTGAAGGATATATGGTATTTTGCATATTTTCTAAAAATGGAGATAAATAATTAGAACTCAAAGAAGACGAACCAAAGACCGGCAAATCAAAATCATAAAATTTTAACTGGTCTTTAATAAGCAACATCTTTCTATCAATTGCTGCAATATATAAAGCATCAATTGAAAACGGGTTGAATCTCGGTTCTTTTATCTTTGAATATTGTATTCTCACTTCATCTATCGTCTTTTCATCAACAACTGACATTGCATAAATTGTGATTTCATAATTAAAATAATCTTCTTCTTTGAACTTATATGTTATTTTTGTATTGCCTTTTACATCTATGTATTCTTCCGGAATAAAATTTGCATAAATAGTATCTGATTTTGCTTCTACAATCTTTGCCCATATAACAACATCGGATTGCAACAGAGAACCAGCATGCAGCGCTGTTTCCCTGTTTATATATTCCGGTTCCACTCCTATATCATTTAATTTCGCATCTGACTCTGCCTGCTTGATTACCTTTACCCTTTCATCCTTTGCAATTGCGTAACTTAATCTGTTAGTCATCTCGTTATCAATATCAAATCTCTTAATATTATCTCCCCGCGGAGAAAAATGAAGCAAAGATACAACCACTCTTGGTCCCTCATATTTTTTCCCTTTTTCAGGTAATTGCAATTCTTTTTCGCCGTAGTATAATTTGAAATAGTTAATTATATTTTCCTGTATCCTTTTACCAGCCTCATTCATCGCATTTATTAGATTTATATTTTCTTTTGCTCTTCTATCCTTTAATATCAGCGTATCAATTCCACCCAGACGAACTATTTCTTCCCTGAAATCATTTTTATCAGGATTAAATTCTACCTGTCTTAAAATATTTAATCCGAGAAATGTAGCCTTTTTAACAAATGCATCATTTAAAGTTTTT
>FWPV01003988.1_pt1 | contig 11765 bp, 13 predicted proteins | sample 2228371 | NCBI WGS metagenome assembly FWPV01 (sample SAMEA103939776, study PRJEB20133) | metagenome | reverse complement strand
ACCCGAAGCGACCCGGGCCCGGCTGGCCCTTAGGCGCTCCACCAGCTCAGCGTAAACCCCCACTAGAGGCCCCTTTAGGCCGGTGCCGAAGAGGGCGTCAATCACCAGGTCTTCCTCCTCCCAGGTGGCGGCCTCGAGGGGGGCGATCTCGAGGCGATGTGTTTCGGGCAGGCCTGCATTCGCCAGTGCGCCGCTGCGGTCCGAGGGCGGCATGCCCCGGGTCAACGTTCGGATGGCACGCAAGGCGGTTCGGCTGCGGGGGTTGATTTCCAGGGCGCGGGCGAGGTAGGCCAGGGCCGGCCTTGGATCCGAAGCCGCAGCCAGCAGCAGCCACGCCGTCTCACTGCGCGGGGCAAGGCGGCAGGCCAGGCGCGCCATGCGCCGCGCGGTCGGGCGATCCCCGCGCCGCAGAGCCAGGCGGGCGGCCTCGATGACCTCCGGCAGGCGGTACCGGCTGGCCCCGTTCACGGCGTCGCTTCCCCCGGCCGGAAGGCTGGTTCGTTGTTCAGATAGCAGAGCACACCCTCGATGATCCCCTGGGCCGCCTGATCCGGCCGGCGGGTGAGGAAGTCCCGGTCCAAGAAGAGGAAGCCGGTCTCGATGATGGCCGCCGGGGTCTGACTGTGGATCTCGTAGAAGGTGTGGTACTCGGTCATGTCGCGCGTGATGCTGCCGGCGTGGAAGGGGAGGCCGGTGACGCGGCCGTAGCGATCGGCCAGGCAGTCCACCAAGCGCTGGGTCCTGTCGGGGATGGCGGTGTCGACGGCGCCGCTCACCTTGTAGCCGGTTGCCTGCTCGTTGATCCACACGCACGCGTCCGCATGGATCGAGACCAGGGCAAGGGCGCGGTATTCGGCCAGGCGGTCGTCCCACTCGTCCAGCAGATCGACTTGCACTCCGGCAGCGGTCAAGCCTTGGGCGACACGCTCGGCGATCGAGCGATTGACCTCGAGCTCGGTCAGACCATCGGGACACACCGAGCCTGGGTCCTGAATGCCGGTATCCGGGTTGCGGCCCGCGTGACCGACAACCACCCCGACTCGCCGCGCCGAGGTCTGCCCCGGCGCCTCCCCTGCGGCCTCGCCCTCCCCGGCCCTATGACCGGCCAGCAGCGAAACCAGTTGCCCGACCGCCTCGCCCGGGTTGAGGCTGGCCGGCGTCCACGCGGTGAACACCGTGGCCAGCACGGCGGCCACAGTGAAGGTGATGCCAAGGTAGCGCATCGTCTCGCGCGCAGGAGGAACGGACGCCTCCGACCTGTCCTCGCGCTTTCGGGCCGGGATCATCGACGAATCCTGACCTCCTCTCGCTGATTATACCAACGCCGCCTCAGCCGCCGACACAGGACCACAGTCCCGCTGCAGTGCACCGCCTCGCTTCCGCGCGCCCCGGGAGGTAGACCATGCCCCCAGCCATCGCCCCCAATCCTGCGCGATGCCGGGGTTCGGTGCGGCGTCCCGGGGACCGCCAGCCCAGGCTTCCGAAAGAGGGGGTGTTGAAACGTCCCGCCGTTTCGCGCTCGGGCGCGGCCAGGGCGAAGGGCACAGGCCCCGCTGCATCCAGCGAGGGACATCGCTCGGCCTCGCCCCCGGCCCCGTCTCCACCGGCACGCGCCGCGGCTCCCTTCTTCTTGGCTCCCCCTTCCCCTGGGCGTGGTTGACACGGCAGGAAGATACCCCTCCTGCCAAGGGGAGGCCAGAGGTGGGGGCCGGAAGGGGAGTAGGGCTGTGCGAACGATCGGGGGCGTCCGCTCCGGCGTTCATGTGCTCCGTCCGCCTGCTGTTGCGCCAGTGAGATGGCGAAGGCGCGGGAGGCTTCTTCAACACCCTGGGCAAGAAGCGCTTGACAGGACCAGGACAAACGCTATAATGCCCATCAAGATACTCGGGAAGGTTTGCGACGATGAGCACATGCATCTGTCTTGGGCGGGGGCGCTAATCCCATCGACGCGGCCCTGTTAGGCTGGGGCAGACTTCGCCCTGCCCCAGTCGGCCGACGGACGGCGGATGGCGACCCCCGCAGCAGCAACGTCCAGCGACGCTGCCTCGGGCGCATGCTACGCCGTCCGTTCGCCTTAAGGATGACCCATGGACATGACCTTTTTCCACCTAGCCACGAAGGCCACCCGCTCGCCCGCGTTCTCAGTGGGCACTCTCCTGCCCCACGTCGGCTCGACGCCGCTGCTGCGCCTGACCCGCCTGACTGCCGGCCTGGCTCCGGGCGTGGAGGTTCATGTCAAGGCCGAGTGGACCAACCCCTCCGGCTCCGTCAAGGACCGCCCGGCCGCGGCGATTCTCAGGCATGCGCTGGAGAGCGGCGCGCTGGCGGGCGGGAGGAGGCTGCTCGATTCGAGTTCGGGCAACATGGGGATCGCCTACGCTGCGCTTGGGGCATCCCTCGGCGTCGGCGTTCACCTGATGGTGCCGGCCAATGCCAGCGCCGAGCGCCTGCTCCTGCTCCGAGCGCTGGGAGCCGAGGTCACCCTGACAGATCCCCTCGAGGGGACCGAAGGGGCGCGGCGGGAAGCGGCCCTCCTGGCGGAACGATCCCCGCACCTGTACTACTTCGCCGACCAGTACAGCAACCCGGCGAACTGGCGCTCGCACTATGCCACCACAGGGCCCGAGATTCTCAACCAGACCCAGCGGCGCGTCACCCATTTCGTCGCCGGGCTCGGCACCACAGGGACGATGATGGGCGTCGGGCGCTTCCTGCGCGAGGCTCTGCCGAAGGTCACCCTGGTCGCGGTTCAACCCGACCAGCCGCTGCACGGCCTGGAGGGCCTGAAGCACCTGGCGTCCACGCCCCACCCCGCCATCTTCGACCCCACCCTCCCCGACCAGACGATCGAGGTCGGCACGGAGGAGGCGCACCGCATGGCGCGGCAGTTGGCGCGGGAGGAAGGGCTGCTGGTGGGGTTTTCGGCTGCGGCCGCGGTGTGCGCCGCGCTCGCCGTGGCGCGCCAGATCGAGCGGGGCGTGGTGGTCGCCCTCCTGCCGGACTCGGCCGCCAAGTATCTGAGTGATCCCGTGTGGAGGGGCGCCTGATGCTGCGCCTGGTGTCGGATGTGCTTGGTCGGATTGCGGCGCAGGCGGAGAAGCACTACCCCGAGGAGACCGCCGGTCTGCTGCTGGGGGTGATCGCCGGCAGCGACAAAGTGGCGGTTGAGGCACTGCCCTTCGCCAACCGCGCCCCGGAGCCGGGCCGTCGGACGCGCTACCTCATCGATCCGCGCGAGGTGTTGGCGGCGGAAGACGAAGCCGACCGCCGCGGGCTGCACCTCATCGGCGTCTACCACTCGCACCCCGATCACCCTGCTGTCGCCTCCGCGTTCGACCTGCGCTGGGCGCTCCCCTGGTTCTCCTATCTGATCGTCAGCGTGCGCGAGGGGACTGCCGTCGAGAGCCGGTCGTGGCGGTTGAGCGAAGACCGCAGCCGGATGGTGGAGGAAGAAATCCTCACCGAAGTTCACTCCCCGCTACAGGAGAAGGCATGACGACCGTTCGCGTTCCAACCCCTCTGCGCCCGTACACCGGTGGGCTGAAGGAAATCGAAGTCGAGGGGGCCACGGTAGCCGCGGCGTTGCGCGACCTGGTGCGGCGCTGGCCGGCGGTGCGTTCCCACCTGTTCGACGATGGGGGTCGGCTGCGCCCCTACGTCAACGTGTTTGTCAACGACCAAGACATCCGCGCCCTGCAGGGCGAAGCCACGCCGCTGGCAGACGGAGACCGGCTGATGATCCTGCCCAGCATCGCCGGCGGCGCGAGGGTAGAATAGGCGTCAAGGAGGAGGGCCATGAGGTACGCCCTCGGCGGCGATCCCGAAGGCGTCGAGCTGACCCACGACGAGATTCGCCGCTACTCGCGTCACCTGCTCATGCCCGAGGTGGGCCTGAAGGGGCAGCGCAGGCTGAAGGCCGCGTCGGTGCTGGTCGTGGGCACCGGCGGGCTGGGATCACCGGTGTCGCTCTACCTGGCCGCCGCCGGCGTGGGGCGGATCGGCTTGGTGGACTACGATGTCGTCGACTTCACCAACTTGCAGCGGCAGATCGTCCACGGCACGTCGACGCTGGGCCGCGAGAAGGTGCTCTCGGCGCGCGACCGCCTGCTGGACCTCAACCCGACGATCGAGGTCGAGGTCTACCACGAGCCCTTCACCTCGGCCAACGCGCTGGGCCTCGCGGCGTCGTACGACCTGATCGTCGACGGCACCGACAACTTCCCCACCCGCTACCTGATCAACGACGTCTGTGTCCTGACGGGGAAGCCGCACGTGTTCGGATCGATCTTCCGTTTCGAGGGGCAGGTGAGCGTGTTTTGGGCCAAGCAGGGGCCCTGCTACCGCTGTCTGTTCCCCGACCCTCCGCCGCCGCACATGGTCCCCTCCTGCGCCGAGGGCGGGGTGTTCGGCGTGCTCCCGGGGACGATCGGCACGCTGCAGGCGACGGAGGCACTGAAGCTGATCCTGGGCATCGGCGAGCCCCTGATCGGACGGCTGCTGCTGTACGACGCGCTGGCGACCTCGTTCGAGATGGTGCAGCTGAAGAAGAACCCGCGCTGCCGCATCTGCTCCGAGTCGCCCGAGATCACAACCCTGATCGACTACGAGGCTTTCTGCGGCGTCCCCGGCCACGAGCGGCCCGAGGCGCGGCTGCCGCAGGCGTGGGAGATCGAGCCGCGCGAGCTGGCCAGCCGGATGGAGCGGCACGAGCCGCTGCGCCTGATCGATGTGCGGGAACCCCACGAGTTGGAGATCTCACGCATCGACCAAGCCGAGCTGATCCCGCTCGGGGAGCTGGCCTCTCGTCTGCATGAACTCGACAGCGCCCAGGAGATCGTCCTGTTCTGCAAGTCCGGAACGCGGTCAGCGCGTGCCCTCGAACTGCTGGCCGGCGCGGGGTTCCGCAAGGTGAAGCACCTGCGCGGCGGCATCAACGCGTGGGCGGAGCAGGTGGATCCAGAGCAGCCCATCTACTGAATCCGCTGAACCGGCCGAATCCAGCCGCCCGCTGGATCACCGCCCGACCCGTGGGCGGGATGAGGGAGGGGTCTGAGAATGCCCATCGCCCGCGTACTGCGCCTGGGATTGAGACAGTTCGCCGGAGGCATGCTCTCGGTGCTGGCCCTCGGCATCCTCAACCGCGTCATGAAAGTTGAGATGGGACTGGACTTGGCGCTAGTGGCTCTGGTCATCGGGGCGCACTACTTGGCCGCCCCTTTGGCCATTCCCCTCGGGCACCGGTCGGACCGACGACCGCTGTTCCGCCTGCATCGGACTCCGTACATCCTCGCCGGTGCGGCGCTGACGTCTGCGGCCACCGCGGCAGCACCGTTCGCGGCTCTGCACGTCGAGAGTCGGCCGGCTGAAGCCGCAGCCTGGCTCGCGGCGCTGACCGTCTTCCTGCTCCTCGGCGTGGGCATGTACACCGCCGGCACCGCCTTCCTGTCCCTGATCACCGACCTGACGCCCGAGCCCGAGCGGCCTCGGGTCATCTCGATCATCTGGTCGATGATGATGCTGGGCATCCTGGCGGGGGTGTGGTTGGGCGTGGGCATGCTCGATGCCTATGCACCGGATCGGCTGATCCGGTTGTTCGGAGGGGTGGCCGCGGCCATCTTCGCCTTGACGGTGATCGCCGTCTGGGGTCAGGAGCCGCGACGGGATTCGGCTCCCGTGCGCACCGCAGTCCCGCTCAAGGATGCTGTCGGTTTGGTGGTGTCGAGCCGCCAGGCGCGGCTGTTCTTCGTCTTCCTCACGTCCGGGATCCTCTTCCTGTTCCTCCAGCAGGTCGTCCTCGAGCCCTTCGGAGGCGACGTCTTCGGGATGGACATTCGCGAGACGACGATGTTCAATGCCTATCAGATGGCGGGAGTGCTCTTGGGGATGGGCGTCGGCGGAGCGTGGCTGGCGCGCCGCCTTGGCCACCGCGGCACGGCTGCACTCGGGCTCGGGATGGCCGCGGTTTCCTTCACCCTGCTCACCGTGTCCGCTTCGGCCGGCGTCCGTGGTTGGGTGATGCCCGCCATCGCCCTGATGGGAGCCGGCATGGGGCTGTTCAATGTGGGCGGGCTGGCGCTGATGATGGGAATGACCGCCGAGGGCGCAACCGGCCTGTACATGGGCACATGGACGCTGGCGCAAGCGCTGGCGAACGGTCTGGCCTCGATCGGTGGCGGCGCAGTCTTCCGCGCAGCCCTCGGGCTGCTGAACGCGGAGAGCGCGGCCTACGCCGCGGTCTTTGGCCTAGAGGCTGCGGGCCTGTGCGTCACCCTCTGGCTGCTGCGCGGCATCAGTCTCTACGAGTTTCGCCAGAGCCTCGATCGCGCCAGTCCTCGACTGCGGCCCGCGCATGAGTGAGTGCTGAGGGGAAGGATCCTCTGCATGGAGAGCGCAGGCACAGTGCGCCCCGGCGCATCACAGCCGCGTCGGCGAGGCCTGGCCGCCGCCCTGCTGTTGGCGGCAAGCGCAGTCGCGGCGGCCTGCTCGCCGCCGCCGACCGCTGGTTCGGATCTACCGCCGCAGGCCACTGCCCTGCCGACGCCAACCCCACCTCTGGTCCAGGTTGAGGAGATACACGTCTACCCGAACAGCGGCGGGGACGGCTGGTGTGCAGGAGGGCTGATCCGCAATACGTCGGCAACGGCCGTCCAAGTCCTCGCACTCGATTTGGTCATCGACCAGGCACATGGCTCTCCGGCGCGGAGATCGTTCCCGCTGGACTGGGCGGACCTTCGACCGGGCGAGGCGGCACCGTTCGAGGTGCCGCTGGGTGCGGAGAGGCCGCAGGGCGTCGAAGTGGTGCCCGTCGCGGCCGGCCTGCATGGTCCTCGCGGAGCGCCGGCGCTGGCCCAGGATACCCGCTTGGTGCGCGATGGATTGCGGCGTCAGCATGCCTTGGGGTGGGTTCTCAATCCGGGGCAGCAAGCGGTGGACGTGGTGGCTGCGCTGATCGTGGCGCGCGACGCCGAGGGGGCCATCGTCGACGTGGCGCCGATGAGCGAGGGCGCGTTCCGGTTGGAGCCGGGGCAGCGGCGGCCCTTCGTCGCCCGCCTTGCGGTGCGTGAGGCGGCAGCAAGCATCGAAGCCTATGTCGACGCCGTCCCCATGGAAGCGGGAACGCTGCCGCCGCTGATCGAGGCGGATGGCATCCATCTGCGCCTCGGAATGGACGGCTTACCGTATTGGGTAGGCCTGGCGCGCAACTCCGCTGCCGCTCCGCAGTGGGTATCCGGCGTGGCGTCCTTCACGGCGGAAGGCGACCTCGTCGGCGTTGCAGAGCTTGGGCTCCCGGTGCCCGTGATGCCGGGCGAGAGCATGGCCTTCGCCCTCTATGATGTCCCGGGAATCGAGGGCTGGGTCCGCGGCGGAGGGGACCCGGCCCGTCTGCAGGTCCGGCTGTGGCTGGATGGACGCCTTGTGGCTGAGGCAGCGGAGATCCGCCCGCTGGGGCTGAGCGTGAAGTCCGTTGAAGCCATCGGGGGGACGCTTTTCTTGCGTGGCCAGGTTCAGGCTGCCGGTGACGAGGCGGCAGAGCGGGCCTGGGTGGTGGCTGCGGTGCGGGACACGGCAGGGAACCTGATATCCGCCGGCAGTACCGAGGTATCGGCAGAAGTACGACCAGGGCAGGCCGCCGAGTACCTGCTTGCGCTCCCCCTGCCGGCGGGGGTGCAGTTGGCGGGATTGGAGTACGACCTGAGGGCTGCTGCGGTGCGCTGAGCAACGGGCCGTCAGTCTTGCCGCGGCCGCTTGAAGTAGTGGACCAGTTCCCCGGTCTCGGGGTCGTTGACAACCGCCACGAGCTCCCAACCCTCGGCGCAAACCTGGTCCCACGCGCCGCGTTCGGTCAGGTTTCGCTCGACCTGCTCCTCCAGCAGGCTGCCTCCGAGGTAGATCAGGCGGTTGTCCACCATCTTGCAGTGTTCCCAGCCAGGCATGGCCTCCTCCCCGAAGTTCGTCTTCTAGCATAGCACGGGCCGGACCGGGAGGCCAGAGCTGGCCTGGGGCGAGCCGCGGCCGGCACATCGACGCAGGGGAATGTGGACCTGCCATGGTAGAATTCCATGGCGCTGCGCGGATTCCGAAGCCGCCTGCTCCGTGCGGGAGCGGCCGTGATAGGATTCTGCACGGCGCGTGGTTTGGAGGAGGGATGGACGTTTCCGAGAAGCTCCGGCTCTACCGTGAGATGGTGCTGGTGCGGCGGGTTGAGGAAGCCGCGGCCAGCCTGTACCAGGAAGGCAAGATCGGGGGGTTCCTGCACCTCTACATCGGGCAGGAGGCGGTGGGCACGGGCATCGTGTCGGCGCGGCAGCCGCAGGACCGCGTGATCACCGCCTACCGCGATCACGGCATCGCCATGTCCGCCGGGATGTCGGCGAAGGTCGTCCTGGCCGAACTCCTGGGCAAGGCGACGGGCTGTTCGAAAGGCAAAGGCGGCTCGATGCACCTGGCCGACGTGCGCCTCAACTTCTGGGGTGGCCACGCCATCGTCGGTGCGCATCTGCCGCTCGCCGCGGGCATGGCGCTGGCGGACCAGTACCAGGGGAGGGATGCGGTGACCATCTGCCTGTTCGGCGACGGCGCCACCAACATCGGCTACTTCCATGAGGCGCTGAATCTCTCGGCCGTCTGGTCCCTGCCCGTCCTGTGGGTGTGCGAGAACAACCGCTACGGCATGGGGACGGCGGTCGAGCGGGCGTCGGCGGTGAGCGAGCTGCGGGCGAAGGCAGAGGCTTACGGCATGCCCAGCGCGCGCGTCAACGGCATGGATGTCCTGGAGGTGCGCCAGGCGGCGGACGACGCGTTGGCCCATGTGCGGCGCGAGGGGCCGTTCTTCCTCGAGGCCGTGACGTATCGGTTCCGTGGGCACTCGATGGGAGATCCGGAGCGCTACCGCCGCAGTGATGAGGTGAAGAAGTGGCAGGAGGACGACCCCATCGGCATCCTGCGCCGCCACGTGCTTGCTGCCGGCGAGGCAAGCGAGGACGACCTGAATCGATTGGAGGCGGACGTCGAGCGCGAGGTCGAGGAGGCCGTGCGCTTCGCGGAGGAAAGCCCGGAGCCGCCCCCCGAGGCGCTGTACGCCGACATCTACGTCGAGGGGGAGGTGTGAGCCATGCCCGTCATGACGATGCGCGAAGCGATCTCGCAGGCCCTGTGGGAGGAGATGGAGCGCGACGAGCGCGTCTTCATCCTGGGTGAAGAGGTGGGCGTGTGGGGCGGCACGTACGCGGTCACCAAGGGCTTCTACGACCACTTCGGGCCCAAGCGCGTGCGCGACACGCCCATCGCCGAAGGCGTGATCGTCGGGGCGGCCAACGGGGCGGCGATGGCCGGCCTGAGGCCGGTGGCCGAGATCATGACCATCAACTTCGCCCTGCTGGCGATGGACCAGATCGCCAACCACTCGGCCAAGCTGCGCAGCATGTTCGGCGGCCAATTCACCCTGCCCCTGGTCATCCGCACCGTGGGAGGCGGAGGCCGCCAACTCGGCGCCACTCACTCCCAGACCCTGGACGCCATCTTCGCTCACTTCCCCGGGCTGAAGGTGGTCGCCCCGGGCACGCCGCGCGACGCCAAGGGCCTGCTCAAGTCCGCCATCCGCAGCGACGATCCGGTGCTCTTCATCGAGCACGCGACGCTGTACCCGATGCGAGGCGAAGTCCCCGAGGGCGAGCACCTGGAGCCGATCGGCGTCGCCAAGGTCCAGCGGCCGGGCCGAGACGTCACATTGATCACCTACTCGAAGATGCTGCAGCACTGCCTGCAGGCGGCCGAGCAGTTGTCGGCGGAGGGGGTGGAGGCGGAGGTGGTGGACCTGCGCACGCTGCGTCCGCTCGACATGGGGCCAGCCATCGACTCGCTCAAGCGGACGAATCGAGCGGTCGTCGTCGAAGAGGGATGGCTGTCGTACGGCGTGGGAGCAGAAGTGGCGGCGCGCCTGTACGAGGCGGCCTTCGATTACATCGACGCCCCGATCCGACGCGTCGCTCAGAAGGAGGTCCCCCTGCCGTACAACCGTCGGCTGGAGCAGCAGGCGCTGCCGCAGGTGGAGGACATCCTGCGAGCCGTGAGAGAGGTGCTGTGATGGCTCACGTTGTGGCGATGCCCAAGCTCGGTTTCGACATGGCCGAAGGCAGGTTGATCCGCTGGCTCAAGGCAGAAGGCGAGAGGGTGCAGAAGGGCGATGTCCTGGCGGAGATCGAGACCGACAAGGCGACGGTGGAGGTGGAGGCGCCGGCAGCGGGGTTGGTGCGCCGGCAGTTGGTGAGCGAAGGCACGGCCGTGCCGGTTGGGACGCCGATCGCCATTCTGGCCGAGGCCGACGAGCCGATCGCGGATCTGGCGGCAGGAGCGCCCGCCCCTGCTGCCGTCAGCCGGGCGGAGGCAGGCGAACCTTCCGCCGCACCTCCTTCGACGGCGGCGCCTGCGGAAAGCGGGCGGCTGCCTGGGGGTGTGCGCGCATCGCCGTTGGCCCGGCGCGTGGCGAGGCAGGCGGGGGTTGACCTGGCCGCTGTGACGGGCTCCGGCCCGCAGGGGCGAGTCCTGCGGCGTGACGTCGAGGCGGCCGCCGCGAGAGGGGCTGCAGCCCCTGCCGTGCCGCGGGCGGCCGAGCGAGTTGTCCCCAGCCGGCTGCGCGCCGCCATCGGGCGCCGCATGACGCAAGCCAAGCAGCAAGCGCCGCACTTCTACGTGACGACCGAGATCGACGCGGGGCCGATGATGGCGCTGCGCGAGGAGTTGAACGCGCTCCTGCCCGAGAGCGAGAAGATCTCGGTCAACGACTTCATCGTGAAAGCCGCCGCCCTGACCCTGCGGCAGTTCCCGAATCTGAACGCCTCGCTCGACGGCGACGCCGTTCTGCGGCACGCCCAGGTTAACGTCGGTGTGGCCGTGGCGCTGGAGGACGGCCTGATCACGGTCGTCACCAGGGACACTGACCGCAAGCCGATCCGTGAACTGTCCGAGGAGACGCGCCAGATGGTGGCGCGGGCGCGCCAGGGCAAAGTCCGCCCAGAGGACATCGAGGGATCGACGTTCTCCGTCTCGAACCTGGGCATGTTCGATGTGGATCACTTCATCGCCATCATCAATCCGCCTGAAGCGGCCATCCTCGCCGTCGGCAGCGTGCGCCAGATTCCGGTGGTCCACGAGGGACAGGTGAGGATCGGCCAACGCCTGAAGGTGACCTTGTCCGCCGACCACCGCCTGACGGACGGGGCAGAAGCCGCCCGCTGGCTGCAGGCGTTCAAGCGGCTGCTCGAGCATCCGCTGCGGCTGGTCCTCTAGACAGCCTGGCCGGCGGCCCCTTGGCAACGGCGGCGGGCGGCATAGAATCGGGCCCAACGCGAGGAGGGGGCAGCCCATGGGAACCAGCGCCAAGATCCTTGTCGTCGACGACGAGCCGGATACCGTCGGCCTGCTCGAACTGACCCTGCAGACTGCGGGGTTCGACGTTCAGACCGCCACCAACGGGGAACAGGCGCTGCGCAAGGTGCGCGAGGAGAGCTTCGATCTCGTGCTGCTCGACATCATGATGCCGGACATCTCCGGCTACGACGTCCTGCGGCGCATCATGCTCGAGACGAAGCCTCCGCCTCCGGTGATCTTCCTGACGGCCAAGTCCCGACCCGAGGACCGAGAGATGGGCGAGGGCCTGGGGGCTGCCGCGTTCCTGGTCAAGCCCACGACGCGCGGCGATCTGCTCGACGCCATCCGCGACGCCCTGGGGCAGTCGCCGTCGGGCGATGCCTCCGCCTGAGGCCGTC